>Ga0058704_10001239_pt1 | contig 12018 bp, 8 predicted proteins | sample AgamicMgSfe_FD_71363 | JGI IMG/M metagenome (GOLD analysis project Ga0058704, IMG submission 71363) | Agave microbial communities from Guanajuato, Mexico - Mg.Sf.e | ecosystem: Host-associated > Plants > Phyllosphere > Phylloplane/Leaf | place: Guanajuato, Mexico | collected 2012-05-30
ATTCATTGACATGACGCGATGTGGGGCAAGATCGAATGGAACATGGCCTGCATTTCTAAGCAGTTCTAGAAACTCTGCATAATTTACCCCTCATCGACTAATTTCGAGGTCCATTCACTGATCAGTATTGCATCTCAGAGAACATTGGCCTGTTTCAAGCGTGAACGAGATCTGCAGTGCAGTGGAGATGACGTTGACCGGCAGAGGATTATCGCCGAGCGATACCCGAGAAATTCTTCAAGCACGGTAATGCCTACCACATGAACGTATTATTGCCACGGCTGGCTCACTACACACCCACTCTTTATTGCACGGAAACATGACTGGGCTCGTCACTGGTAGATTGAGACTATCCAAAGGTACCTCCACCACTGCGTCCAGACTTCCTTTGCGCAGATAGACGCCAATCGTCTTCACCTTGGAATTTGTTGTGCAGTGGTTGGATGCGCTCCGCTCTCTGTCTCTTGCTGAGTCCACCTTTTCTGTCTGCAACCTTGAAGAACGTAGGAGCGAGCTCAGTCAGCCATTTTGGCTCGATAGCGGTTACGTTTTGCATGTACTCCTTTGTGGTTTCGACCAGCGAATGGTAAATAACATACTCTGCGGCTTTGCCGAACAATGCCGAACTTGGGTGCATGTACACCGGAGTACCCTCAACAAGAGTCTTGTAACCTTCTTGAGGATCTTTGCGCGACGTATTGCGGAAGAAACCAGAACATAATGCTTGTCGGACTTTAAGGGTGTCTCGGCCGCAGCTGACAACACGAAGGCGGTGTCGCTCGAGAATCTGTGTGAGTTGTTTGCGTACGTCTTCGGTTCTGCGCATGTTTCGTGGTACGATAAAGTTCTCCTGACACCAAACGTCATTCATACGTTGTTGTTTCCAGGCATTGTATACATTGAGCAAGGTCAGGTGATCACCAGAGGGGTCATTGAACTTGGCCTTTTTCTGGTCGGCTTGTTGCTGCTTCTCCTTAGGCCTGTAAAATACGGATTGCGTCGCTGAGATCATTGCGACAATAGACAAGATCTCCTCACTGCATCCCAAATCCACAGACATGATCAGTGACTTGGCAAGGGTTGGCTCCATAGGGAAGTCTGCCATACGGCGTCCGAGACGTGTAAGAAGACCTTCTTCATCGAGAGCTGACAACGCGAAAAGCTCCTCCAATGCTGTAAGCATAGTATTGGTGGGAGGCGGATCCATGAAATCAAAGTGTAGCAGATCATTGATACCCATCGCCTTGAGCATCAGAATGGTGTTTGACAGATTTTGACGCTGGATTTCCGGAATAGTGGTGGGAATCATCTCGGACTGGAAAGCAGTCTCGGTATATAATCTGAAGCACTTTCCAGGTCCAGTCCTACCCGCACGACCAGCCCGTTGCTTGGCTTGAGCTTGTGAGATAGGTGTTACCTGCAAACGATCCATACCCAGCTTGGCGTCATAAGCTGTCTGCTTGACGAACCCAGGATCAATGACAAAGTAAATACCATCGATTGTGATCGAGGTTTCAGCGATATTGGTTGCAATAACAATTTTACGGGTACCTTCGGGCGCTGGTTCGAAAATGCGGCTTGCAATTTCGCTGGGTAGCGCTCCGTAGATGGGCAGAATCATCAGCTCTGGCACAGTCGGGCCAAGTGCTTTCATCCGTTCGTACAAAATCTCACAAGCAGTGTCAATTTCTTCTTTACCGGTCAAGAAGAGTAGCATATCTCCTGGAGGCTCGGTCAGATGGATCTGCATTGCAGTTGTAAGCGCAGCATCCAGATAGTCTGATTCTGGTTCCCTCGAATACATGACTTCGACAGGGAATGTTCGACCAGGAATGGTAAGAATCGGACAAGAATTAAAGTACTCCGAAAATTTGTCAGCGTCAAGCGTAGCCGAAGTAACAATGAGCTTGAGATCAGGTCTTCGTTTCAGCGTCTTCTTCAACAACCCGAACAATACGTCAGTCGCGATCGTGCGCTCGTGAGCCTCGTCAAGCATAATGACCGAATATTTATGCAACTCTGGATCGAGTAGAATCTCGCGCTGCAGGATACCATCAGTCATGTACTTGATCTTGGTAACTGGACAACTCTTGTCCTCGAAACGGATCGTGTAGCCGACTTCTTCGCCTAGCCTGCAACCCACTTCGTCTGCAACACGCTGAGCAACCGACATGGCAGCAACACGTCGGGGTTGGGTACAGCCGATCATGCCTTGATTGGCGAATCCATCTTCAGCCAAATACTGCGTGAGCTGTGTAGTTTTTCCAGAACCAGTATCTCCAACGACGATCATTAACTGATAATTCCGAACAGCGTCGAGGAACTGATTGCGCATCTTGAAAGCCGGAAGCGTCTCTCTTTGCTCTTTCATTGACAAATTTGTTCGTTTGCCAAACGATACACCTTTTCCTCTTGCGACCTTTTTCCATTCTGGCTCCTCTTCTCTCGCCGACGCCTTGGGTTGTCGCAAGTCGCTAGCAAACTTGCGATCACCCTGAGCGATCATTGGATCAGCCCATTGAGCTTGCAAATCAACCTCCTGCGCCTGTTTTGCAGCCTTGTCTCGTGCTTCCTCGGATCGCAAATCTCTTCTCTCCTTGGCCAAGACATCGCCCTGCATTGCTGCTCTGTTCATTGAGCCGTCGGGAGCTTTGACAATTCGGATTGGTGACAACTCGAGCGATTGCTTTGTTTGTCCGGCAAGGAATGGCGGTTCTTCTTCGCGCACCTCTATATCAACATCCTCTTCCTGTTCGATTTCTTCACCACGTAGCGCTGCGTTGTAATCTTCATTGATGTCCGGGTAATCTTGTGCGGAAATGGCACCCGAAGCAATAAGCTGCTGTATTTCCCATCGTTCCGGCGAGGTCATTCTCTTTCGATTTCGTCGTCCTGCACCGTTTCCTTCGATTACGGGCGCCGCAGATGTGAGATTGCCATATCTGTCCAGGTGCGTTGGATCTGCGCCGAGCCCGGTTGCGTTTGCTCCCGATGCAGCAGCCAGTCTTCTGTGTGGCGCAAGATCCTGTCCATCTTCTTGGTCGACTTCAGCCATGGATAAGCTGATACGTTTGTCCTGGATCTTCATTACCTTGACCCATACCTCCTGGTTTCGTGAGCAGAGATCCGAAGGATGATTGACCTTGCCCTCTGCCATGGCTGATACATGCACAAGACCATCCACTCTGCCTTTGACGCCGTATAGATTTACAAACACACCAAAGTCCTTTATCCCAGTAACCTTTCCACGATATATCTTGAATGCTATCGGCTCGTCGTCGATTTCTGGTGTGGGAGCTCTCTGGAACCTGTCTCCCTCTTCCCGGCTCCTCTTGCGTCGACGACTCTTTCTGTCCTCGCCATCCTTTGCCTTCCATGACCTCGTGCGACCAAACTCATCCTCGAAAAGATAGTCGTTATGTTTGGGTGATCTTGATCTCGAGCGTTTTCGATGTTTTCGATTGCGACCACCCTCGTAGTCATCCTCGCCCAAAGGGCTGACACTCCTCTTCCGCGACCCGTTGGTGTTACCACTCTTAGCCTTGCCGGCCAGGCCTTCCAGAATCGCAAATGTGTCATCCAGCGCAGCTCCCTTAGTCGTGTCCTCTGCATGGCCATCTTCCCAAGCTTGTTCCTTGTCGGGTATTGCCAGGCCTTTGAAGACTCTTGTTTTCTTGGAAACTTCCGCCGCGTCATCTTCAACAAAGTCGTCTGCTGTCGGCTTACGTGACCTTTTGTTCTTGTGTTTCGGATGCATGGTGAGGATGAGTCTGTCAATACTCGCAATCAAACTCTGAGGGAAATCGAACGCGGTCATCTTTTCCTGGAAGTCGCCGAGGTCCTTGGACTGGCCGTGCTGGTCGATAACAAATTCGGCGATGGTCTTGTCGGACAGGCCCATGTGGTTTTGAATTTCGGATGTCACTTTCGAGACGAGCGACAGCAGCTCGAGCTCCTGGAGGTCGTCCATATTGAATATCAATGCGACCCTGCGCAGTTTGTTCAGACCTAGAGTCGCATGAATAAATTAGCTGTATGCAGCATGAACTTTGGACGGCAGAGGAGTCGTTACTCAAATTAGAGTTGCTCGGATCGGACCGCTGGTTTCCCGATCTCTCGTAGATCTGAGCTTGGCACGTCACGGCGTCTTTTCCGACGCCGCAGCCTCGGCAAGACGTAGAATTGGACAACATCTGCCAACGAACGATCACGTGCGTACGCTACAGTGTGCTGCTCATACCTGTTTCGACCGTTGCAACTGCTTCTTTCGTCTTCGGTGGAGCGGCAAACGATCGTCTGATATTTTCAAACGCGGCAGAACATTCTGTTCCCAGCAAGCGCTCGCAGCAGGCTCGAAACATTCTTGAGTGTTTGAGTGCTTTGCCGGAGTGTAAGGATCCTCGGCTAATTGAAGATCGCTTCGAGTGTTGAAACAACCACTGTGGACAAGGCAGAACCTCCGCGTATGTCGAACTCTAACCATGTAGCTTGAGGCCTGCCCACGAACAGTAGTTAGACTGACTGCCACCGGACCGAGAGCCCTAGACCGTCAGACATCGATCGAAACCTTTAGTCAATAGACTCGCGGCACACCATCGCTCAAACTCAGCGACATCAACTCGACCCGTGCGGAGGTCTATCGGTCGCGCCACCCCTGCCGACATCTCAAACACAACTTCTGATATGTTTTCTATCTGGCTTTGATTCTGCTATTTTGAATTGTTGAAGACTTGGCCAGTTTGCGCGGCGCATTGCTTTACATGAAGTACGCATTATCTGTTAATGCTGCAGTGGCTAAGAAGTCATCGCATTGGCCTTCGTCATGGAACCACAACCCACCAAACCTCAACCTCGTCTTCGTTGTGAAGTGTGTCAACAGGCTTTTACACGAACCGATCACCTGAAGAGACATCAATTGAGGCGTATGTGACCCCCCACCTTTACATGGTATTGCAAGTCTAACAGTCCAAAGACACCGGGGTCAAACCATATTCGTGCACGTTCTGCAATGAATCATTCGCAAGATGGTACGGCTTACTGGGACCATTATTGCTTAAATACTAACATTCATTGCAGCGATAGTCTACGAAACCACTATACCGATTGCGCTAGCCGTGGTGATCGTGCGATACCCGAGACCGACCAGAAGGGTAGACGACGACATGCTTGTGAATTATGCATATCGATGAAACTTCGTTGTGAGGGAACGAACCCTTGCGGCTCTTGTCTAAAACGAGGGACTCCGTGTACCAGACCCCAAATAAAAGTCCAAGGCACTCCTGGTCCACCTGGCACTCCCACCATACCTTCGACGGTTCAGTCCTCGATCGGCTCTCGAACTCCAACACCCGCTCAGCCCACACGATCGCCTGCTCCGTCATCTTCGCGGAATCGCGGCTCGGATGTAGGATCTATTCGATTCCTTCTCAACGGTGGTATGGATGGCTTTATGGAAGATTTTTCGTTCCCGAGAAAGGGTAATACGCTACCGAAACAAGATGTTACTACTAAGCATGAGGGTCCAACTCCCACAACGACGCCTTCTCTTCCAGCCTTTAATTCGACCCCTGCACCCATCAATCCTCCGCAGCAAATCGATCATTACTCAGCCGGTTCCATGAACGAATGGGCTTCGATTCAGGAAACTTTCCAATCCTTCAACCACGGTCCATTCGACGCACACTATCATCAATGGCATGAACCAATCGGAGATATGCAGCCTCTTGACACAATTTGGACTGTTGGCCAAGATGCCACAGCTATATCATGCGATTATTCGACCTCTCCTGAGGTTCATAACGCTGTTTCCTCGTCCGTCTCACAAGCTCTTCTCATGATGGTACCAAAGTTGACCCAGGATATTAAAATGCAACACAAGCTCAACTCCGATATACAGTTCCTCATCGGGCCACGGAAGATCACCAAATTCATCTCGTCATTTTTCAAATTATGGTACCCGAATTGTCCTATAATGCATCAACCTACTTTCGAACCTGAAGCGGCACAACTACCTCTGCTCATGTCCGTCATCTTCATGGGTGCCATGTACGCTGTTGATGAGCGCGAACTGAAGGTCTCCAAGCATCTGTTGGACTTGGCAGAGCTCTATGTCTTTTCTTGTGAGATCTTTGCGCCAGAGGCCGAGATGAGACGGTCTCTAGACGGCACGCAGACGCCTGCAGATCTGGATTCGAATTGGGCTATCTTTCAACATTTCCAAGGTGGTTATCTGATGAGTGTCGTACAACATTGGGCTGGTAATCGATTGGCTAGAAAGAGGGCTTCAGAGAATCGTTTCGGTGAGGTCGTCAAGGTTAGTAAGGTCAACCTGCTCAACCAAGACAATTACTAAAATTTATATAGGCGGCTCGTCGGCTCGGGCTTACCAAGGTTCGGCATCTACCAGCAGATCGAATCCATCAAGATCTTTGGATTCGCAAAGAAAGCCGTATCCGGACCATGAACGTCGTCATTGCACTGGATTCGGCTCTCTTGTTCTTCCAAAGCTACCCCTGTCGACTTACTTTGGCAGAAATGGATTGCGATTTGCCATGTGAAGAGTCTTTGTTCAGCTCGCGACACCCTTTTGCAGAGCCCAACTTTCAATTCACTCGGAACCTTACCTTGAAACAAGGTATGGAGGCTTTATTCAGCGCACACGGATCAACGCCAGAGCTCGCAAATATCAAGAGGGCAACCACTTCTGGTAAACCGGTCTTCACACTTTTCGACATGTTCATGTTCATCCATGTTCTGACGGCATTCATCTGGGTACGACTGATGCTGAACGCACCGATGAAGCAAATGGCGGATTACGGCGGGGGGCCGGCCGAGGATCCTTTTATGGCCAAGCTTCAACGAGCGCTGTCACGGTGGAAGGACAACTGGCACGATGTATGTCGTGAGACACCTGAAGATGCTTGGTCATCAATGGGACTCATGAAGAATTCCTACAAGTACTTTCTTGTCGGTCAATTGCTTATCAACAAGCACGACCTGATCGACCCTGCACTTATGTTACAGCCTGGCTGTGAAGAAAAGCTTGAACGGCTCCATCTTTTGACGTGAGATAGGACCGGAGATCAAGTAGCCACCTTCGGTGACACCATACATAGCAGAGGCTTCCGTCAACTGGCCTGCGCCTATGAAGCTGCACCAGAAACACCGATCACATCGTTAACGCAAAGGCGACTACATGACTGTCGATCAGAGTCAGGCCAAAAATTCTCTTTCTCAGGCCATCAATCACAGCATACCGATACTCCCTGAACGCCGATGCACCGAACGGACAAGACTAATCAGGAGTGTGGTCCTATGCAAATGGGACATACTTCGCAGGCACCAAAATCGAACAGAACTGCCTCACGTCAACGTTGCAAGCGAAACGCTGTCTTGGTCTCCTCGCTTGGATCTGGAGGTGTGTGTAAGGGGCTGCGACCACAAAAACCTCGTGTTGTGTGTCGAGGAACTCGTAAGCCACGGCGATATATGTTGAGAGTCGGATTCTCAAACTTCAACGTGGCAAGGCCGACCCGAAGAGGAGTGAGCTTGACGATTGTGAGGACTGTATAGCAGAAGACAGTTCAGCACAGGCCGAGGTCATTCTTATATGCTAGTAGTATATTTCATCACAAGAAGATATCGATCATCTTGTTCTCACTATCGTAACAATCATCTACGTCAACCTCGTCGACGTAGTTTTGTTCAGGTCTACCTGAATAGCTAATAAGCACCATCTCGCTTGCTCCAGCCCGTCAGGGGACTGAGCGCAACAGGTCCGTATCCACTTTGTATGGCTGGACCAGCGACCAAGCTCAAGTTAGCAACCTTGGCCGCACCCTCTTCCAGCGACCACAGACTGACAGCGAGGTAGTTACTACCGTGGTAGTTCCAGATACCTTCTGGTACAGGGTACGAATCCTATATCTCGTTAGTACATCATCAATCATTCTCATCGCAACAGAAACATACCTGAGGACCAATGTTCGAGACCCATTTACCAAATTGGTATCCATTGACGTAGATCTGGCAACGGATCGCTCTCTGATACGTTCCGTTGACGAGGTCAGTGCCGTTGCCAAATTGGATCGACAGAGGAATGTCGTAGCCAGTCGGCATGTCGAGATCGAATGTCGTGGCGTAGAACTGTACACCTGGTGCCGTAACACCACTCAAGGGTCCACCGGGGCTGTCTTTCCATCCGGAGGTTGGAGCACCGGGGAGGTGGTATCCCTGCCTCTCGGCGTACAAACCGCCTTCGTTCAACGGTCCGCGGGTGCGGTCTTCATAGTCTTCACCGTGGAGGTTCCCGGTCAGCTTCCAGGAGACAGCGCTCTTGTCGCGGCCGGTGAGGTCGTAGTCCAGGATACCGCGTGGGTTCTTCATCATGCTACTGCCGGCTTCGCCGTTCTCGTCTAGACCCATGTTGTCAAGCAGAACGGTTAGGACGTAGGTCTTGGAGGCGGCGATATTGGGGAGTAGAAATGTTACGTTCGAGTTCATGGCTGCGTCGTAGCCTGCGAAAGATCCGATAAAGGTTCCGTTGAGCCAGGCTGACATGCCGTAGGCGGAGCCACCTTGGGTTGAGAGGTAGATGCTTGACTCGGAGCCAGTGGCGGTGAAGTAGCCTCGGAAGAGGAGGTTGCCTGTGTTGTAGCCATAGTCACTGGCGTAAAGGGATGTTGGGGTCGTCAGGTTGCGAGCAGTATTGTTACTGTAAGTCAGGTCTGCCTTTGTCCATAGACTATCATCATAGGTCGACTGTATTTCTGGCAGACTGTCGATGGACTTCCAGCCACAACTGCTGAGGCTAGGAACTGTGTACTTTGGTGCTTTGTAGGAGGCTGTAGCAGTCACGACACCTGTCTTGTCCTGCTTGAAATGGATGCTTTGGCCATTCCAGGTCAAAGTCTTGAGCTTAGTTGGTGCTCCACCAATAACTTCGATAGGTGTAGTGGCGTTCAAGTCACCAGTAAGTGCCAATGTATTGCCTGAGACCTCGACGGTGCGAAGAAGATATCCGGCCTTGACAATTGGTGCGGATACATCGACAGTTGCGTTGGTATAATTTCCGGACACAGGGTTCGAGGGGAGGTTGATGACCCAGTAGTTGTAAGCACTGTTGCGATCGAGGATGTAGACAAATACGTTGTTCTCGAGTTCGACGATACGACGCTCTGGGCTGGTGTTGAAGGCAATGATGGTGTCGCCATTCTTTGACTGGATGTCAACGTCACAGCCTTCAACAATGGTAGCTTTTCCACAAGACGAGAATGCCATCTCATGGTGCTCATGTGGTCCGCCATACACAACGAGGACAGTCTTAGACTGGTACTTCTTCCAGGTGAAGATCTCTGCGGTTGAGTATAGTAGATTCGTGCCTCCAACACTGTAATCCGTGACGTGAAACTTGGAATCTCTTCCGTTCAACACGAGAGAACCGCCAAGCTGTGGAATATTGGTGGAGCCTTGAGTGGTCTGAAGTGTGATCGAGTAGTTTGTGGAGGAAAGTGTGTTGTATGCTGCATGACGAACAATATAGAAGTTGGTGGCATCGCCACGACCAAGCAGCTGGGTCACTGCCAGAGCAGAGTTGCCTGTAAATGAGCCATTTGCGTTGGTGTTGTTCTGGGCGACAGCGGTGAGATAGGTAGGAGAGGCTTGCAAGAAGTTGGCTTCAAGCTTGGCCTCGGAATACTTCTCACGGCTGACTAGGCGGTCCTCGGTAATGACAGCACCGTAGTCGTACGAGGTATAACCACCTGGATGACCAAGATTGCCCCAGTTGGTGCCTCCGTAAGTCATGTAGATGTTGAAGATGGTTACGCCAAAGCTAAAGTCGTTCTTGTAAAATACACGCTCGAATTCGGGACCAAGCAGAGCGGTACATTTGGTGAAACTGCTGCCACCCCATGGATCGAAGCTACCACCTTGGAATTCTACAATTGAGTAAGCAGTGGAAGGGCTCTGTTCGCGATGGAGTGTGAGGTAATATGTAGGTAGAGCATTGTCGGGCCAAGTGTAAGGGTTTGCGCAGTCGAACCCTAGTGGGTAGCCATCGTGGCCATAGATGTCCACTGCAGAGGGTTGACCAGGGGCGAAATAGCCGTGCGGGTAAGCATCATTGCTGATGAACGGAACAACGATACCAGCATCGCGGAGTTGTTTTTCGACATAGCCAAAGTAGGTGGGGTTCGGGAACTCGATGCCTTTGACCGCTTGAGAGTACTCGTTCTCTGGTTGGACAAGAATGACCGGCCCACCGTTGGTGATTTGGGCTTTTGCGATGATTTCACCCATGCTCTTTGCATAGCTGCACGAGTCAGTATTGACACAAAGTGCCTCGGATCTTCTACTCACTTGTTGGTAGCATCAAGATACTTTGAATCGGCAGTCCTCAGAATACCTGGATTTCTTTGTAGCCAACCAGGATATCCACCACCAGAGACTTCGGCATTAATGTATGGACCAGGACGCTGGATGCGTTAGGTTTTAGGTTCATGCTTCCAATTGGGGCCGAGATTTTTACGCGGTGAGGGATCAAGTGAAGTCACGGATCGGAGCGATCAAGGTGAAAAGACTTACAGCAAGAAGATAGATCCCGGCCTCTTGAGCAGCTTCGAAGAATGGCTCTAAAGCAAAGATACCGGAAGCATTGAAGACACCCTGCTTGCCCTCAAGAAGAGCCCAGTCGGTGTAAAAGGAGACTCCGCTGTAGCCGAGAGCCTTGATCTTCTGGAAGATGTCGAGCCATAGGCTAGGTACAGGTAAGCGGAACGGATGGAACTCTCCACTGTAGAAAAGCACTCTCTCGCCATGAACGAAGATGGAGCTGTTGTCCCATGTCTAATCGTGGTGAGTAATGGCACAATGGTATGATATCTCCTTACACATACCACAATGTCTTGGAGCAATTCTCGCTTGTATGGCTTGATCATCTGACCCGGTCGGCCAGCAATGGTCATGGCATTGGTGGAGACTGCCAGAGCAGACAGCAAAGCCGCCTTCAAGAAACTTGAACCCAGCATGGTAGGCGAACCGGTTTTTGCAGTTCTTGTTTGGTAGAACGCAGGCTCGAGAAACCTCGTTCAATTATATGACCTACTTTTTGAGCATACCAAGACGATATGTCATCGAACCCCTCACCTTTGCTCGTATCATCGTTGCACCGACTGGACATCCCGGACTACATGTGGAAGGTTACTGCTGATCATCAGGAACACTGGATCGGGTTCGAACTATAATGCTGGAACCCCGGTGGGGTAATGCAACACCTCCGCATTTCGGCATGGTATACATGCAAGGAGACAGGGCACAGCATGAGGTGATGAGGGGAAATGCACCAACACGAAGGTGATATAGATTGCCTTGTCAAGTGACGGGAGCATTAATGATGGACGACTTTGAGTTGGGTTCTCGTGTTGGTGTCCCGAGGGAAGCTGCCCGTAGCGCATTCTTGTCACGATTAGCCAACATACATAGTGATCAGAAAGATGCACTCTTAATATGTTGCTGGAACTGTCCGCTGCCACAATGTGAAGTAGGCATTGACCGCCATGAATTGAATGGTAGTTTACCATTGAGAGAAAAGCGAATGATCTATTATTGTGCTACATGTAGTCATGACTGGTGCATCGGAATCATCTGAATCCTCATTGCACACCAGTGAGACTCAGAAAATTATAGATTATGTGTATGTTAAACGAAAGCCGCTAGTTGAAGAAAAGCTCCGGAAGGGACGCAAAAAGCTCCTGTGACGCAGTGGTTAGCGTGTCGTTCTTATATTGGTTTCCTTCGGGACTAATATGACCACTTGGTAATGCGAAAGTCGTGAGTTCAAATCTCACCTGGAGCAAGCTTTTTGACGTTTTGGCCTTTTGCCACCTCGTCCATCTACTTTTTGCCGATCTGTTTTAACAGAAAATCCGTTCCTGCGATTGCACAGCCTCGAAATCGGGCAAGTATGTCAAATCCCGCGGATTGGCTCGGAGCGCGGAAGCATCGAAGCGGCTGCAGATC
>Ga0058704_10001241_pt1 | contig 12014 bp, 15 predicted proteins | sample AgamicMgSfe_FD_71363 | JGI IMG/M metagenome (GOLD analysis project Ga0058704, IMG submission 71363) | Agave microbial communities from Guanajuato, Mexico - Mg.Sf.e | ecosystem: Host-associated > Plants > Phyllosphere > Phylloplane/Leaf | place: Guanajuato, Mexico | collected 2012-05-30
CTGCTAGGATGGCCTGCATCAAGGTCATAGAGTCACTCATTATTATCTGCGAACCCTGGCATCCCTTTTATTAGCATATTGTTGGACGTTTGATGACTGAACTGATCATCTTACCTAGTCAGTGACATTGTTCGCGATTGCACATGCTTCTTGGCAGAGATCGTAGTGATCACATGTAAGCTCTGTGCTCTGTTTGTCGCTCTCGCCGTCGCTTCCTCTTGGAATCTTGATGACGCCAACAGTGTCTGCGCCACAATCGCCTTGATGGCGCATGAGTAACCTCGTTACTCTCGACCGCCAACCTAAAGTATTCGCTGCCGCTTGCTGCTGCTGGGCGCCATCTCCATCATTCTAAAGGTGAATTAAGCTATGCCCGGAGTGCTGGTATTGGAGAAGAAGTGCTGAGACATCGCAGGGCAGGACTATCACCGAAAATGGAGCCTTCATTCGACATGAAGATCCTGAAAGCATTCATCGATACAATGACACCGAGCGGGCTAGTCGAGATACAGTACCGTGTCCGTGAACGCCGCGCCACCCACTGCCGCTTCCTTCAGCTTCCTGCAGAGTTGCGCGACCGCCTTTACTACTTCGCGGCGCTCAACGCCTTCCCGGCACATCCGAGGGATCGCGAGTCGCCACCGATGCTGATGGTATGCCGGCAAGTGCGCAAAGAGTTCAGCGACATCTACTCCAGTGACAAGATAATGACGGTTGAGCTAGTCGACTTGTCATGGAGAGAGTGGCGGAGGCTGAAGGACGTTGTCGTCCTCAAAGCGTTGCTTGGTCTGAACGCGCGCGGAAGGAACGAGGAGTTCAATGCATGGTTTGGTGGCCGTGGGCCTGTTGTTTACTTCAGGCATTCGCTGCAAGGCACCGTTGAGCCCGGCGACGTTGAGCAGGCCCGTATTTTGCCTGAGATCTTCAGGCATTCTACGAGGGGTAATTTAATTTGTGCAGCAGCCACTAGCTTGAAACCGCTGAGGCTATGGCAGGAGAGAGAAGATGTATGCCCGGAGATAACGACAGCATTGTTGCGCGCTATACGACTTGATAGACGAGACGATTCGAACTTTTGGGCCAGCGTGGGTATGGTCTAGCTGTCGGGTAACGGAGGGCTCGGGTGGAAAAATTCTGAAAGGTCACGGAGCAGGATTGCCGTCAGAGATCAGGGCCACTGCTCGAAGGCTGACAAACCGGCCGTCCACCGCACCTCGCCTCACAGACTGATAAGCACAGCTGTTCCTCAGTGAATCGTACAGTGTCTTTTGGAGGCTTGTACTGTCCGAGAAGAGCTCTTCTGCTTTCACAGACTGGACGTCTCCAAGTGCGTGAGAGGGGGTCTGTGGCAGTGTTGTCGCGAACGGGCGCAGCGAGCGAACTGGGACCATTGGTTAAAGCTTGTGCGAAGGGGTGAGTGAATAACGAAATTGCAACAGCGTGTAGCCGGATAGCCGGAGCAAATGCTTATACAAGTGGGTCTCCATGCCTTAATTTTCATAGGTATTCCTGCCTTTCACGTGCGTTACCAAGCTTTCGTTTGAGCACAAGCCACCTCAACGTCAACCTTTTGCTGTTCCAACCAAGTCCGGGCGGTCGTACCCACCTTTGATAATAAGCGATCTGCTTCATTGTAACCGGCTCAGCTTCATAGGCGTAGCTCCAGCGATCTCGCACGAGAATGTCTCAACAGTATCCCCCTCTACCTTCTAGCATATCCCAGGAAAGCGGAGCCACCACAATGACGCCTTCGAGCGATCTTCTGGAAGCCAAAAACCTGATCAAAGGTCTTACGCCTAGTGAGCTCCTCGAGCTCAAGCTCCACATCCGCGAGCACCAGCTCGCAACATGCCGACTTCTCGGTCTGCCGGCAGAGCTTCGCAACCGCGTATACTACTTCGTCGCCCTTAACGTCCTTGAGGCGCACGTCAACGATGGCAGGTCGCCATCTCTTCTCCGAGTATGCCGTCAAGCCAGGCAAGAGTTTTCGAGTCTTTACTTCAGCGATACGACCATGACATTGGACCACACGGCCCACGAGGCTCCAGACATCCCGTGCTGGCGACCATGGGGCGAGCAAACCATGCTGAATGAGTTACTCGCCATCACCTGGCTGGACCTCTACCTAGTGCCGGCCCCAACACCAGGCCACCTGAAGCCCGGCGAAGATCCAGCATTTAGAATTCTGTTCGGTAACCAGCAGGTGGTCTCACACTTTAGGCTATCAGAGCGGGATGAGATGCTTGGCGACACACAGCAAGCACGCGAACTTGCCCATCACTGTGCTCTACGCTCATACATAGCCGGCTTCAGTTTCGTCGCGTTCTGGTCGTCACGGCTGCTTCTGGAGAGGGTCCTCGAATGGTCTACCAGTGGGCAGAATGAGTATGCAGCGAGGAGGCGAATAGCGAGGATGTAGGCTGCGTCTACAACCTTGTGCGACATAGCATAGCACTGACAATCCGATAGGCTCGAGAACAGGCTCGCCGAGCCACGGCAATTGAGATTTTTAAGTGGAAGGACCAACGCCGCAAGCATCGGGGTGGCAGATGGGTTTTCGCGAGACGACTTTGGCACGGTTGGAGACGACCCTCCTAGGGCAGAAGGATTCAAGGCGGATGGTGGCGATCAAGAATCAAGTGCCTTCTGCACTAACGCCTGGCACTTATCGGTCATCGGTATCTGCAACGCCAAGTCCTGCCCTTGCTTTGACATCTTCACCCACGTCTTCTGCAAGATGTTCACAATCTTCTGCTCATTATGCTTGTCCTTGAAGTCGTCGAACTGATCATCGAGGAACACCAAGCAAGCAACATCTTCCAGTATCTGCACCTCCTCCTCGCCCTGCTTGAGCCCCTCCTTCTCGATCAAGGATATGCACCTCGAGACATCTTCATCCGGATACCCACACTCCTTCAGGATGTCGCTGACCTGTTGTGCCTGCCTCTTCTTTAGATGGGTGCGCCAGCTATGGTATCCCAATTTGCCCTCGTTGAACGAGCTGCGCAGCACTTCCCAGCCTTCAAAGGAAAGGGAAAAGTGTCAGTATGTGTCTTGACAACTGCTGGGTTTGTACACATCAATGCGTACGTCTGAAATGTTGTCCGCAGCAAGCAAGCTTAAGTACCTCTGACGGGTTGGATGCACGCTTGGTCAGGTAGTGCTCCATCTGCTCAGCATAATGGGTCTCATAAGGCACCTCCTTCCCATCGCTGGTGGTATGCTTATTCGGGTCCTCGTCGTGTGCTGCATATAACCTCTTGCGGGTGGTTCTGAAGCGTTCCGACATCATCCACGCGTACAAAAGCCTAGCACAGGTTCAAGCTAGGTACGCAGTGACACCTGAATATAACTTCCACCCGAATGCGGTCGTCAAGTGATCAGCGTTCGCTGCAGTGGTGTTGCCAAACATCTTCACCACGCAGGATCGACTTTTCCGTCACATTGGTCAGGCGTACGGAAAGCTCCCCGATTGGGTTCCGAGCATCTCACCCCAAGCGGCGTCATATGCAGATCATCGTCACCTGCAGGATGTATTAGTTTCGCTTGCGGCGCTTCGTTGGCAAACCTTTTCACCAGCCGCACCACGAACCAGCTCTGCTATGCATCGTCAGAAAGCCCGTCGAAGAACCGAGTAAGCGGGCCTTCAATCAGATCAGACAGATGCCGCCTACAGCGTAATGAATGCCAATAGGAGTTGAGACGGATATAGGCAAGCTAAGAAGCGTGATCGGAAAAGACTGCTTTTGGTTTATGTAATGAGTAAAGTTGCCTTCACCGTCGACTTCTTTTGCTCCACCGCACTCCGCGCCACTACTCCAGCTTCTCGTACACGTCCTTTTGTATGGCGTCGGCGGCCTCTTTGGCTCATTTTCGCTTCCTTTTCCTTTGGCTTGGTTTGAAGCTGCTTGAGCTATGAGCTCGCCGGATCCCGCTTACGATGCGAACTCCATCTCGCCGCTACCACCAACCGGATGCCTACAGGCACGCGTCAATGGCATCGATGAGAGTACAGCGACGTCTACAGACAAAGATGTCACTATACTGGACTGGGACGGGCCGAATGACCCCGGCAATCCGTACAACTGGACGAAGACGAGGAAATGGATCGTCACTGGTGCTGCCCTCACAGCTACTCTCATCGTGCCTCTGAATGGAACGTCCATCACCATTGCCGCCACCGAGATCAACGAGCGCTTCAACATCACCGATACCGCCGATTTCTCCAATAGCTACTGGGCCGTTACTTCTTGGTCTCTCGGCGGAGCGCTATTCATCATCGTACTCCTATCTGTCATGGAAGACGTTGGTGTCCGGATTGGCTTTCTCGCTACCTACGCGTTCTTCTTCTTGATGGTGATCCCGCAAGCTCTTGCTCAAAATTTCGCCACTTTGATCGTGACAAGATTCTTCGCCGGAGGCTGCGTGGCGTTACTGGCCAACACCATCAGTTCTGTGATACCGGATGTGTGGGCAGATGACAGGGCGAGAAGTGTGCCCGTCGGACTGTATATCATGCTGTACGAGACTGGCAACACGCTCGGCCCGCCGATGTTTGCTGGGGTTATGCAATTTATTGGGAACTGGAGATGGTACGCATTTAAGCATCATCTGAGCATGCTGATGGTCCAGACTGACTCATTGCAGGATCTTTTACATACAGTTGATCATCTACGGAGCATTCTTTCCCTTCTTCTTCCTATTACTGAAGGAGACCAGAGGCAGTGTCATCCTCAGCCGCCGTGCCAAGAAGATTCGCAAAAGCACCGGCAAGCCAATATACACCCAAGCCGAGCTCGATCCGACACCGAAGCACCAAATACTGCTGAAGTCAATGTCACGACCCGCCTATCTGCTGGTCACTGAGCCCGTGCTGTTCGCAAGCACCTGCTGGTCCGCCTTCAGCTTCGGCTGCGTCTACCTCTTTACCCAGTCTGTCGGTCAGGTCTTCTCTTCTCTATACGGCTGGAAAGAATACAGTACCGGCTATGTTCAAGGCGCTATCGTCATTGGCGAGCTCTTGGGATGGTTAGCAACTCTTTACAGCTCGCACCTGTATCTGAAGTCCGCTTCACGCAATACGGAGATGCCTGGCCAACCTATCCCGGAAGCTCGCCTCTATGTCAGCGTCTTCGCCTCTTTCCTCGGTATCGTGGGTGGCATGTTCGTCTATGCGTGGACGAGCTATCCATACCTCCCTTGGATCGCGCCGGCGATTGGACTGGCTATGGTTGGCTTTGGCATACAAGTTGTCATTGTAGCTATATGCGACTACATCACCGACATCTACGCTCCATCTAGTTACGCTGGATCTGCTATCAGCGCTGTAGCCGCGGGCGAGAATCTAGTAGCTGGGCTTTTGCCGCTCGCTGCAGCAAGCATGTACACCAACCTTGGGTTTCAGTGGGCGAGTACTCTGTTGGCATTTTTGGCTTTGTTGTTAAGCTTCGCGCCTGTGGTGTTTATTTGGAAAGGTCGCTCCCTCAGGGCAAGAAGCCCGTTCATGCAAGCTGGTAAGCAGTTAGTACCGAAGACGGAGGAGCAATAACGAAGGCGGTCGCCGATATTTTTTAGAACGGTCGGTATGCATCAGAAATCTTGTGTATATATAGGATCTATATACCCAAAAGCCTGCTCGGACTGTTCTATAGCCTTGACTTACCACACACAGCGCCACCATCCAAGACGATGTTGCCACCATTGACATGACTTCCTGCTCTGCTGCATAGGTACACCACCGTGCCTGCGATGTCCTCTGCAGTACCTAATCTCTTGTTCGGGTTGGCATCCGCCAATGCCTGCGTGCCGCCTGTCAGCTCCATCAAGCCGCTAGCCATCTTTGTTGGGAAGAAGCCGGGTGCGATGGCGGTAGTGAGGATGTGCTGGGGGCCAAGCTCGACAGCGAGGTTGCGTGCCAGATGCAATGCTGCGGCCTTGGAAGCGGAGTACCCGAAGGTAGCATTGGCACCCAGTGTGCCGATACCAATACCTGCTATACTAGCCGTGATGATGATTCTCGACGGGTCGTCGTGCGTTCCGTTCTTGCGGAGCAAAGGCGCAAACCTATCGTTACTGTTAACTCATCATCGCCTTGCTTCCTCGGGTAATTAAGAGACATACTTCTGCGTGCAAACAAACACACTCTTAACATTGAGATCCATCACCTTCGCAAACGCACTCTCGGGGTGCTCGTCAAATGGCGCACCCCAACTTGCTCCAGCATTGGCAAACAGTATGTCCACATGATCGGTATGCTTCTCTACCTCCTTCACGAGCCTTTCGATTTCCGATGACTTAGCCTGGTCGGCTGGGACTGAGATGGCCTTGCCTTTGCAGCCGAGAGCATTGAGGGCGGCGCAGGCTTCTTCGCACGCTTTGGCTTTGCGGGAGGTGATGAAGACTTGGGAGCAGCCGGCTTGGAGGAGGCTGTCAACACTATTAGTACATCGTGGGTTGAGTAATAAAGATTGGTAGGGTATACCCAGAAGCTGCATGGAGACCCAGACCTCTGCTGCCGCCGGTCACGACTGCGACCTTCCCATCGAGCGAGAAGATGCTCTTGAAGTTGTTCAGCTGGACGTCTGCTTCGGCAGACATATTGATGGCTGATCGAATGGAAAAGATATGTATGAAGGTTGTAGGGGAGTACAGATCGTCACCTAACTTTCCTTCCAATGTCTACGAAGTACCTGATCGCTTACCAGGCTGTGATGATGATGTTGGCACGGTTAGTTTCGGGGAAGAAGATGCCTCGGTCGAAGCGACATGCACGGTCCAACGTGCCTGTACAACATCGTCTTCATTCCGAATTCGGAACTCATGATACATACATCTGACTAAGCATAAGCATCAGAGCATGTACAGCAACATCAGAAGCTAAGAATCGACATAGTTATGCAACACTGAGTGGTATCAAGTGCTCGTCTTCGTGAACACAAAGCCAACACGACCTCCATCTTCTCGCAACACCGCACGCAAAGCATCGTCGTCAATCGCACTCTCAAGAGGATCCATCGCAGCCGGCTCGTCCTCCGGTGGCTCGTCGTCGTCCCAAATCACCTCAGTAGCTTCACCAGCGGCTTTGGCTTTGGCCAGAGACGTGTCGAAGTGCGCATATCGCATCAAGCTGAGCATCTTGGCCTTGCCGCCCGAGTCGATACACTCCCGCTTCTTGCGCTCGATTTCAGCTTCCTGAGCCGTCATGTCGACCTCGCTGCCTTTGAGAAGCTTGATCTTCGGTTTCACCGGAAGTATCGGCTCGCCGTCCGAGTCGTAGTCGAGACGGATCTCTTCCACTGGACCATCTTCGTCAAGCGATACAAAGCCACTGTCGTCCTGTTGGCATAACGCTGCGAGGTCGTTGCGTACAGCTGCTGGATCCTCCATCGGCTCGGGAGCAAGGAGTCCTTTGCCGCCGCACTTACAACCGAGCAGCTTATGCGTCTGACAGTCCATGCCTTCATCCAGCTCGAAGAGGTTGCGAAGCTCCTCACGTGTGAAGCCGGAGACGTTGGCTTTGTTGTCGACGATGCTGTCGGCCAAACCGGTCTTGCTGACCTGGCGCTGGAAGATCTTCTCGTCAAGCGCGCCTTGCGTTAGCATGCGGTATATGAAGCATGGTCGCTTTTGGCCGTCTCTGTGCACGCGAGCCATGGCTTGCAGGTCCGTCGCTGGGTTCCAGTCAAGGTCAAATAGTACAAGCCGAGAAGCTCCGATGAGGTTGAGGCCTGTGCCGCCAGCCTTTGCAGACAGCAGGAAGACGAAAGAGTTGCTAGGTGGTGATCTGTTGAAGCGGTCCACTAGGTCTTGACGCTTGTTTGCAGGCGTACTGCCGTCAAGCCGGAGATACTTGTACGACAGTGATGTCATGAGGTTGGCCAGCACATCCATCGTCGAGGTGTAGTTGCTGACCAGTACGACCTTCTCGTCAGTGGTTGTCCGTATTCGATGGAGCAGTGAGTCGAGCACCTGTAACTTGCCGCTGGCGCCCGGTGAGCTCAGAAGCGACCGCGGGATACCCTCAAGCAGCTCCGGCTTGGTAATGTCTTCGCCCATGTTGTTTTTCTTCAGCAGCAACGTGGGGCTGTTGCACACCTTCTTCAACACGTTGATGAGCTCGAGAGAGATGGCTGGCGAGCCGAGCGCGGCGTTGAGAGTAGGTGACCCGATGATAGCGCGGTACACATCCGCCTGCGCTTTGGTCGGTCGGCAGAAGAGCACGTACTCTGTCTTCGACGGCAGGTACTTTGACAGTATCTCGGCAGTCCGGCGCAAGATAAAGAGACCAGTGATGTTCGCCAGCTCCTCACTTCGCGCCTCGCCTTTCTCGAGGTCCTTCGCTGATGCGCTTGGCTGCTGACTTCTCAAGATCGGCGTCTCGAACTCGCGCTTGAAGACGGTGTACTTGTTGAGCAGGCCCGGGTTCACAAAGTCGACCATGGTGTAGAACTCTGCTAGATCGTTCTGTATTGGTGTGCCACTAAGTATGATGCGGCGTTCGGTATTGAGAGATTTGATGGCAAGCGCGGACTTGTTTTGGGCGGTCTTCAGCCGGTGACCCTCGTCCGCGATGACAATGTCGATGCCGGCACCCTTTTGCAGATCAGCCTGCACCATCCGGAGCTTCTCGTACCCGATGATCATCACGTTGTAACTTTTGCCCATCGTAAAGTCTGTCAACCGCATCTTGTTGTTCTCTGCGACGAACACGCCGATCCGTTCTCTACCAAGCCACTTGTAGATCTCTTTGCGCCAGTTGTTGATAAGCGTAACCGGGCAAACGATCAGTGCCTTCTTGATGACCGGAGCGTCTCCGTAGATGGGGTTCTGCTTGAGCAGTGTCCACAAAAGAGCGATCGTCTGCAGCGTCTTGCCAAGTCCCATTTCGTCTGCCAGAATTGCACCTTCGCCATCGTAATCCTTTATTCCCATGACGCACTCGTACAGGAAAGCCACGCCTGCCCGCTGATGCTCTCGCAGGCTTTTCGTAAGTATCGGATCGATCACGACGTCGACTATCTGCTTTCCTTTCGGCGCGCTCTTCGGACGCTTCATGACGAGCGCTCCTTCCCCGTTTGGGTCATGCCGAGGAATTGGAAGGACGCTGTCCCTCTTCGGTAGCTGCACTGTGTTGTTAAGCAAAGGCGCCTTGAAGCCTGCTTTGCTAGCCTTACTCGTGGCAACATCAACGTTTAGCTTGTCTTTCTGAGCTTCCGCAAGCTTGTCGTGCTTAGCTTGCGCTTTGTTGGTGACTCTGCTCACTTCATCAATCTCCTTGAGTGATGGTGCAGGAGGCTGCTTTCTGACATTGCCTAGGAACGGTCTCCCGGCGAGAAAGTCCTCCTTCGAGATCATGGACTCCACTTCAATCTCCCTGCCGCCGATCGAGAGTTCTGAGCCGACCATCAGCGGCCCGTTGCAGGTGCCTCGGCCGAGGTCCTTGCCGGAGACGTCTTGCAGCGTGGCATAGCTGCCATGGACAGACAGCACGCCGTCACCATCCCAGGTCTTGTTCTTCTTCGTCGTGAACTTGCGCCACAGTACAGTGAAGTAGCTTTCCGAGACATTCTCGGAGCCCAAGTTCTGCGGCGAGCTCAACAGATTTTGAACATTCTCCAGCGGCTTGCGTTGCACGGGTACTTGGAATCTTTTGACAGGCTTCGGATTCTTCAGCACGTTCGCGGCGGCCGCAATGGCCTCAATCTTGTCGTCTGTAGAGTCATTGCTGCTTATTCGCCGCTTCTTTGCCGGAGGCTCGCTGGTAGGTCTAGATTGAGATCCAGTCGAAGGATGTCTGCCCAATAATGTTGGCGGCTTGAATGGTTTCATCCTTAGTACACCTCAGCACAGCATCCCATGTGCGGTAGTGCTCTGTCTCGCCACACGAAGTTGGAGTTGACATGGAGACGCGGGACTCGCGTCGCGAATTCGCGGTGAACCGTGCACTGCCTCGCGACAATCCATGACCGTAAATGATCTTGGTTGTGGGAGATCTTTTCTGGAACATCTTCCGTCCACCTTCTGACTGTGACTACCGGACCATCGCCATGCTACTCCGCCATAATACTACTGAAGAGGAGACATGATCTTCCGAGTGCGAGACCTTGATCGCATTGCGCTCCCGAAACGCCGTGAAGCAGCCAGGCGAAATCGAGCACCGTCGCGCTTCCTCCATAGCGATCAATCTCTACGCTCGGTGCTTGCAGTACAAATCTCATCGAGCGCAGCAGAGGTTGGCAGGCTTGTGTCATGCGTTGCAAGATATAGTAAGCACAGCTCCTAGACGGTAGAGACAGACCTACAGCTCAGATGGCCGTTGGTAAGTAGCAATGTGGGGCCATCGGAGTCCGTCCGTCTCCATAGACCGAACTCTGACATTGTCATGTCACTGTCATTTTCACGCTCACCGATTCCATATAAACCCTCACAGCACACTTCCTGCGCCTTTGCTAGACCCCGCAAAGCCGACTCATCTCACTACACGTTAGAAGCTCCTACCTCCAACGCCTTAACGCCAGCCTTTCCCAATCATGGCTCATCTTCCAAACGGCATCCCCATCCCAGAGGTGCCCATCAACTTCGTGCCTGCCAAAGCTGGCGAAGTGATTCATCTCGGACCGCTCACGTGCCGTATAATGGAAGATGGTTCCAAGACCGGTATGAGCGTTAGTCCCCGACCACTTGCATACAGCCACTTACATTTCGCAGACAACCGCATTGGCGTCGCCGAGCTAATCATGCCGCCAAAGACGCCCGGCCCGCCACCACACTGGCACGAGATGCACGACGAAACCTTCTTCGTCACGCAAGGTACCGTCCGCTTCCACGTACCTGAGCCCGGTAACCCAGGCAAAGACAAGAAGATCGTGGATGCTAAGGCCGGCGACTACATGGTCGTGCCTATCCGTTCGCCGCACACTTTCAGCAACCCGTTCGACGAGGAAGCCAGGATCTTCTTCACGACTACGCCGTCCTTCTATATCAACTACTTCAAGCTGCTTTCTACGCTTGGTGAGGAAGGCAAGCCGATGCCGGCTGAGGTTAACATGACTGCTATGGCGCTGTACGCAACTACGCTGGTCGACAAGGAGCCCAGAAAAGCATCGGAGTAAAGTGATTGTTACGGACACAGCTTGTATTGGTGATCGAGTAGACAGAAAGTTGCAAATCGAAGATTAACACCGTGGCAAATGGCCCCAAGCACCTAATTCGGAATGTACAATCTGACCGCAGCGGCCGGTTCGGCAGCTGAGTCAGACCCAGCTGCATCTGGTTGACCGCCTGTGTGCAAGCACTTCTATGGTGTTCAGATCATGTCTCTCGCTTGCGTATCGACAGATATTACATCCATCATGGCTGACAACGAAAAGAAAGCGCAGCGACAGCATACTTACATGCTAGATCACGAGTAAAGCTCGGTCCGTTCTCCTTACTGCAGTGCTCTTACTAATAGGCACATAGCGCCAGCGAGCACCGGCGATTAGCCGTGCAACACAAAGCCTTTGGACAGCTGATGCATGGCAAGACCATCTTTGCGCCTCTACAGCTTCCGAATAACGCTCGGCTTCTCGACATTGGTTGCGGGACCGGCTGCGTAACCGTAGAGCTCGCCGAAGCAAATCCGTCAGCACACGTTATTGGCATCGGCCTTGCCGGCGAACCAACACGCTCCCAGCGACCGGCGAACGTGCAGTATGTTAAGGGTGACTTCTTGGAGTGCGCGAAGGATGGCCAGCTGCAGCCGGGATCATTCGACTTCATGTTCAGCAGGCTACTCGCTTGCGGTGTGACACGCTGGCCGGACTATGTAGTGTAGGTGTTCAAGTTGCTGAAGCCTGGAGCATACGCTGAGATGGACGAACCCGACCGCTGCTATCGCGGTGACGGCGAAATTGTCGGCAATGCGTGGTCTTGGAAGCGGAGGTTTGATGACACGTGGACGAGGATGGGTTACGATGTGGCTGTCGGTGCCCACCTCGCGTTCTGTTTGCGCGATGCGGGCTTCGTGGACGTCC
>Ga0058704_10001242_pt1 | contig 12013 bp, 8 predicted proteins | sample AgamicMgSfe_FD_71363 | JGI IMG/M metagenome (GOLD analysis project Ga0058704, IMG submission 71363) | Agave microbial communities from Guanajuato, Mexico - Mg.Sf.e | ecosystem: Host-associated > Plants > Phyllosphere > Phylloplane/Leaf | place: Guanajuato, Mexico | collected 2012-05-30
AAAAAAAAAAAAAATGAAAAGAATATATGAAAAAAACGCTAAAAAAAAAAATGCTAGAGTAATAAACAGAGAGGTGATTTAGATCCGCGGTAACCTATTTTTCTTTCGTCTATTACTTTTTATATTACCATCTCCTATTGATTACATAGGCCATTTAAATTGTTTTCAATTTAAACTTGGTTAAAAGTACTTTAAGGTGTTCCCGGAGTTTGCTTCTTTATTGCACATATGATTATTTTCCTAGAATAATCATATTATTATAAACTATATTTAAATGTATTATCTTACACCCATTAGTTTTTGCCTGTTATTTTTATAATAAACTTATCTTTAAATATATTACCTGATTGCGCGTAATGTTTAATGGTTTGACCTGTTGTATATATTCCAGGTGAAAAAGATAAGGCAGTTTTTCTAATAGAAGAATATACATTAGATTCACCAGTATCTAGATTAGTTACAGATACTTGTATACTTTTATTCTTATTATCATGTTTTTCACTACCTCACATACAAACATAACCATTATAAGGTTTACCTGTATTTATATGTCTATATAAAGCAGTTTTATTAGATACAGAAATATTATTTAAAAAACAAAGACAATTTTTAATACTGTTAAAATATAATTTTTGATTTTCATGATCTACACTAAAAATTACTACTTTTCTTGGTTTTTTATAATTTAATCTTTCTTTTTCTAATAAAGTTAAAACATTATCTAAACTTAAATTGGTACTTACAGCACTAAACACTGGTTGATTTGTAAACACATATTTATTTAAATACAAACTACCCGTGTTCATACTATCAGTAATGATACTATGATGTATTTTTAATTTAAATATAAATTCTTCTTGATTAGATGATGAATATATCAATTTAGAAAAATCTTTATTATACATATATAAAGATTTTGATCTAGCACCTGAAATTTTGTTCACTACTTTAAGGGTATTTAAATTAAACCTAGGTTGGAGTAAAAAATATTGTTCTATAATCAATTCTAAAAACTCATAATATTCTGCGTTTAAAGGTATAACCTGTAATGTAAAAGCATTTACACCTTCTTTTTTAAGTAAAGGTATAAATTTACCAACATTGCTATGTGTAGCTTTAAAATACCCAATTAATCTACGAGCTAAATGACGAGATGATCCTACATACATTGAACCAGTAGATGTATGAGTTCAGAAATAAATTCCAGCTAAACATTTCTCGTTTCTGATACTACCTATATTTTGTAAAAAATCATGAGAAAGCATAGTATCTTTTTTCAAGTTGATAAAAGTAGTTACAGGTTTATTTAGTATTTTATCTAATAAATCTTGATTAATGGAAAGATTTGCAAAAGATAAAAGGTCATTTAATTTAAAAGCATCTATTAATTCATTATTTCTAATATATTTCATAGCTAGTAGATAAGAACTACTTTTAGATGAATTTTCAGTTTTTAATATACCAGATCTAATGTGAAAATTATGTTTTTTTAACGCAAAAAAAACTGTATGGTTAATATAGTTTTTATTACAAATGGAAAATAATATCGATTTGTCTCATATTTTTAATATGGCATTTGAAACTAATAGTTTATAATAATTGGTTTTCATATTCATGCAAGACCGCATTTAACGGCCAGGGTATTCCGCTACCTTAGGACCCTCATCGGTAAGGCCGCCATTGATCGGGGATTTCTTCAAAACCTAGTTTGTTTTAGTCAACTAAGAAAATCAGTTAGCCGCCCAACATCGGGCAGAATTCACACTCTATACTTAGATTCTTCATCTTACGCAGAGTGCTTTGTTTTAATTAAACAGTCGTACAACACCACTCTATGCCTCCTCTTTTAATAATTGATTAAATGGCCCACCTTATCCCGAAGTTACGGTGTTATTTTGCCGAGTTCCTTAATGATTGTTATCTCAAACGCCTTCGTATTCTCTACTAATTTACTTGGGGTAGTGTCTAGGTACGGTTTTTATATATCTTTTTTCCAGAACGTAGTTACTTATTCATATACTACATAAGGATAGAGAAATTCAATATATCATCATTTTTTATTTTTTTCCGCTGTTATACGGCTTTTTTTAAACGACATATATTTTTTTGTCTCTACCAGTAGTAAAAATTCCTTGAAAAAAAAATAACCTGTGTACTCTATACACAGTTGTTAGATATAAAAGTTTTACTCATCATCATGTCCATTTGGCGTGGTTAAACTTAGAGGCCGATACTTATATTAACGCTGATTCCCTAAATTTTAGGCGAGGGTTTACCCTTTTTCGTTACTCATGCCAGCATTATCACTTGGGTTCTAAGTCAGTTATATAAAATCTTACAAAGATTCCACTTCATGTTACCCAACGTTCCGCTACCCCATAAACATATTAATGTATATGGACAAGGTTTCGGTATATTATTTAGATCCGTTATATCTTCAGAGCTTTTAACTAAACGTAAAATATTACGCCATAAACCAGTGCTCTGTTACGAGATCTTCAAAAAATGGCCGCTTCTAAGCCTATTTCCTGGTTGTATTCGAAAAAACCTTCCTTATTTTCACTCAACAATAATTTTGGAACCTTAACTCTTGTTCTGGGCTGTTTCCCTTTAGACATACACAGTATTTATTATTAAAAATAATAACTTTCTCCCTAAACAGTTTATTTTAACTATCCATTTAGACAATATTAACTAATTTTTTTTATTATATATATTTGATTTATAAGTGATTTTCTTTTCACAGCATTATAGATAGCCTGTCTACTTACACCGGCTTTGCATAAAATATTTAAATTATTAAATAATTTAAATATTAACAGCTCTCTCTAAAGAGAGCGCAAGGCTAAAAATTTACCTGCTTCAGTTTGATTTAGCGTTTTTTTTTTATTTTCATTTTTTTTATTATTTTCTTCTTTTCATTTTTTTTTGCTTTTTCCTTTCATTTTTATGCTAAAAGCTAAAAAAAATGCTAAAAGCTAAAAAAATGCTAAAAAACGTTAAAATGTTTTTATTTAATCAGTTTTAGTGTTTAATACTGAAACAGCTACACCTTCACGTGTAATAGTTTTAATTTTTATGTTAGCTAATCTTTCAAGTGTTAAAGGATTATTTTTCTTATAATTGCTAGTAGCAACAGATAATTTGTTTTTTGTTTCTTGTATAACAATTTTATTTTTATGTGTATCAGATAATAATTTCTTATGTTCTGCTGATATAACTTTAGACTTTAATTTTTCTATTGTTTTTTCATTATGTTTATAGCCAAGTAAAGAATAAGCATAACTTAATATATTGTATTTTGGTGACAATAAATCTAAATAATACTGTTTTTTAGTAAGTAGTTCTGTTTGTACACAATATTCCAAAATATCAGCAGCGCAGCCCAGCACACAAAAATATTTTATTTAGTGTGCGGCCGGGCTAACTTAAAATTATTATGACCATATTTTAATATGGCATTTTGTATAGGTCTAGTATTTCTTTTTAATTCTTTTTCCAGCGAAGCAGGATCAAGCCACTCGCTGGCGGCAGGATCTCTTTTTTTTTCTTTTTTTTCCTAAAAAAAAAAAAAGAAAAAACCTAAATAACTTCTTAATCTTTTATTTAGATTAATAGCACTGCCGGCTTCGCATTAAATTTTTAAATGATTTAATCATTTAAAAATTAATAGACGACCTAAGTCGTCGTCAAGACTATTTATGTTTTACCATTAATTTTATTAACTAAACGGTATATACCGGACTTTTTATTGTTTTCTACTAAAATAATTTTTTTTAATATTTTCGTATTGTTATACGTTTTAATAGGAATAATTTCAAATTTATTTATGTAATTTGTAACGGTTTTAGTTTAAATTAAAAATGTCTTATTATTTATATCATATTTATAAATATGATATAAATAATTCAAGCTTAGTGTTTGTCTCGCATTTTTATTATATTACAATATAATAAAAATTCCCAAACGTGGATCATGTTAAATTATAAATTAACAAGTTCACTTCTTAGATAATTAGTGTTTCCACTAAGTCCAGTTAAATAATATTTAACAAGCTGATTGACATCTCATCTTACAGTACTTTAACCCTATTAACAATAAATGCGTGGGGTGTTAGGGTTTTTTATTAATTACTTAATAAGTAATTAATAAAAAAGCACCAACCGCAACTATATTTTACCCTTCGAAAAAAAAAAAAAAAGGCAGTTGCTTTAAATTTTATATATTTTTTGTAAAAAATATATAAAATTCAGGTGTTAAATCTTTTGTAAGAGTCGACTAGAAATATTTATTGTACGTTTTTATTGAAGCTATAAAGACGTACAATCTTTTTAATATAATATTTGTAAAAAAAATTCATTTTATTGCCTTTGCATCTTTTAAGATGGGGCCTGACTATATTTTAAACACCTTAAATAAGATGTCAACCAACATTTAGTCGATGAACTGCATTCCATATTTGTTTTTATGGAACTTGGCTGCGGATAACCCATTAACTTACGTCTATCAATTTCGATTTTACCTAATTTTTTTTTTTATATATGATATATATAAAAAAAAATAATCACGAGTCATTACCTGTGCCACGAACTATGTTACCATATTCGTTTGGTTGAAATTGCTTTAGGGTGTTCCCGCATTTTGATGGTTTTGCTTACATAATTATATAATATTTAATTAAATATTAATAATTATTAAACTAGCAGAAGATTTACTTCCACTTTAAGGCTGTATTATTTGTCATCAACCTTATCGCAATATGTCCGATTATTCAATATACCGGATATAATCCGTAATCATTGCCCTTCCGAGCACAAATCCTCACCGATAAAGTCTTTACGACCCCCCGATATGTACAAAAAGACCGATAAACTCTAAAAAACCGGATTTACGTTTTTATGTTTTTTAGAATTTTTTTCAGCACTAATTGCCAGAGATCACAGTTCTGTACCTGCTATGATGTTAATTGAATTACCTACTTAAATAGGTTTCGCGGAAAACCAGCTATTCTAGTCAGTTTTGTCTTTCACTAACTTACCACAATTCATTGGATATCTTTACAACGATAACCCATTCGGCCTATTAGAAGCCTGATCATGGTAAGATCACTAGATTTCGGGTCTAATATTAGATACTAATTCATTAATTAATAATTGGTTTATCTAGGCTGAAAGACTTACCCTACTTATTTCAATTTCATCACATACTTATTTTAATCCTAAAACTAAAATAAATAAATACTAGTTTTTACTTTGTTCAAAACTTTTCTCGCATCTAATATTAACTTGCTGACCCATTATGCAAAAGGTACACTCTCATCATTTATTTAAATTTTACTTGAGCTGCTTATAAAATTACTATTTCAATTCTGGTCTTTCCCTCACGGTACTCCTCACTGTCGCTTATACATTATATTTAGCCTTAGAGGAAGGTTCCCCTGTTTTCAAACAAATTTTAATTCGCTTTACTTTTAGGCTAGCAATCATAAAAACCCATTTTTATGATAGATCTCGTTTGATTTGTGTTCCTGAAGTTAATTAGATATTTCAGTTTACTTCGTTTATTCACGGAATTTCTTCTACGATTAAAGGCCTCTAACAAAAAACGTTAAAGATAATCCTAAGTGTTTACTCGCTTAATATATAGCTAGCTATCCATAATAATTTCTTTATATACTTACCAAAAAAAAAAAAAATTTTTTTTTATGCAAAATATTTATTACATATCCGATACAACTCTAATAACATCTAGATAGTTAATACAAGTGTTTATCTTCGGGTTATTATGATTCGAACATAACAGATCCTCAACCCAAATGAGGCGCCTAACCAACCTGGCTCTAACCCGTTATATATTGATATTATTGTTATTATATTTATCATAAAAAAACTTTTTGATAAATATATTTTATTATATCTATCAAAAAAAAAAACTTTTGGTTTTTTTAATAATATTCTTTTGATGTTCAATTAAACTAAAAAAAGGTTATAATACTATAAATAATAAATGGGAGTGGTGGTTTAACAAATATTTATTTTAATTTCATACTAAAAATAGTATAAAAAAAAAAATTTTTTTGTAAAAACTACCATAGTATGCAAGGCACTAACTGAAAAGAAAAACCAATCGAATATTCAAAGCGGTTAAAATGAAGAATAAAAAAAATTGAAACATCTAAAATTTACAGAGTAAAAACTGAACATACTATAAACGGTTTAGATAATTTATTAATTTTCTCATCTTTTCATTTTATTTCTAAATGGTATTGAATTTCGCACACTACCCGCCGTGTTTCACCCTGGATCATAATGTGTTAAATATTGTAAAAAATAATCTCTGGTTTGACCTGTAAATAAATTGGGTTTTATTTTAAGGTTTGTACCAAAATTATCTCTATGTTCTCTATCTAAAGCTTCTCTGATATGCTTTAGTAAAGGTTGTTGTATCATATAAGGTCTACCTGTAACAGGATTTATAAAACCCCTTGCACCTAAGTTTGAAGGATCATACACTGTGTAAGTACCATTATGATTTTTTTGATACATAGGCACTGCATCTTGAACAATTTGACCTGGAGTATTACTTCGTCTTGAACTAGTATTACTAATAGAATCTTCTTGTTTTTTTATAATAGCCTCTGTATTATTGTTTGAATCAGTTATAGTAGTATTTTCTTCTAATTTTATATTAGGTTTCTGACTATTGCTAGGACCAGCAATACTATTAAAACTATCCTCTTTTTCAATTTTAATTTTTTTATAATTACTAGGACCAGCATTACTAGTAGAATTATTCTGTGTTTTAATATTAGCTCTTTTTCTTTTGTTAGATTCAGTATCACTAGTAGAATTATCTTCTATTTTTATTTTAGCTTTACCTTTACCTTTATCACTCTTGTTTGAATTATCTTCCATACAACTAATACCATTAGTTTTAGTATGTTCAGACATATCTTTTATAATAGTATTATTGTTGTAAGGTAATTTAGAATAATCATTTAGCTGTTGGGCTAAACTAAACAAGGTTTTACTGATATTCCTCACTAAATGAAGCGCTTTGCCAAAAATAGATAAAAAAAAATTACTAATACACTTAAAAAAACCAGAAATAGAATTAAATACTCAACTATACAAACCAAACAAATTACTGTTAATATGATCCCTAACACTTCTGAGCAATGGGTGTATTAATTTTTGTATGACATTATCGATATCAAGAATATCGTTAATGTATACTATAAACCAAGCTAGACCTAAGTAATAGAATATAGAATAAATATTCAGATAATCATGGAAAACATTTATCTCCAATAAGTAATTAATTCCAAATCTACTTAAAAGTCCAGCTAGGAAAATTAAAGACGCTTTAAACAACAGTTTACTATTAAAGTATTTATTCATTTTTATTTTTTTTTTATTTTTATTAATATATATTTAAAAAAGACATTTAAAACAAACTCTCTCAGATTTCTCAGATTTTACCAAAGAGAGTTTACATAACTTTTTTTTTTTTTTATAACATCTAAAAAATCTAATGAAAAACACGAGTTTAAAGCAAAAGATTAAAAGTATGTTATTTTAGTATAAAGTTCAAAAAAATACTCTAAGAGCTATGAGATTCGAACTCATATTAGTGTGATTAAAAGGCACATACTTTGCCATTAAGTTAAGCTCTCTTAAATTAATGTATCAGACGTAAAATAAAGTACAAAATTTAAAACCTGAATAAGGAAAATTTTTCTTTTCATTTAGCGTCTTATTTTAATTTTTTTTTGCTTTTTTCTTTCATTTTTTTTAAAAAAAATGCTAAATTGTAAAAAAATGCTAAAAGAAATGGTGTTTTTTAATATAATTGGTTATAGCATAGGAGAGTAATAAATTAAACTTGAAACAGAGTAATGTAAACCGTCTAGAATAAATGCAGGATATATACCCAATATTACAGTAGCTAGCACTAAAGTTAATAATATAAGAAATTCTCTTTTATTTAAATCAGGTAAGTTAACTACAAAATATTTAGAATAGGATCCACCAAAAGCTATTCTGTTAAACATGTAAATAGTGTATGCTGCAGAAAAAACAATAGAAGAACTAGCTAAAGCACCTAATATAGGCAATTTTTCAAAGCAACCATATAAACACATAAATTCACCCACAAAATTAAGAGTTAAAGGTGTACCTGCATTAGCCAAAGATAAGATAAAGAATAGTATAGAAAATAAAGGCATTAATTGAGTAATACCTCTATAATAAGTAATTAATCTAGTGCTGGATCTATCATAAAGAACACCACCTGCACAAACAAATAAACCAGATGAAACAAAACCGTGGGCCAAACCTAAAGTTATACCACCTTCTATACCTTGTATGGAATTACTGAATACACCTAAAAAATATACTGCTGCATGTGAAACTGAACTGTATGCAATTAACTCTTTAACATCTATTGTTCTTAATGTACTAAAACTAGCATATATAATAGTTATTACACCTATAACATATATTACAGAAGTTAAATATAAATAAGCTTGAGGTAATAAAGGTAATATCAATCTAAGTATACCATATAAACTTAATTTTAAAACAATAGCAGCTAATATTATACTACCACCTAAAGGAGATTCAACATGAGCTTTTAATAATCATGTGTTTAAAAAAATTGTAGGTGTTTTTACTGCAAAAGCGATAAATATACCAATAAATAAAAAAATTTGAGTATTAAAATTAAAATTAGTTTTATATAAAGCATCGTAATCTGTAGTACCCATTATTGAAGACATACTAAGTATGCTTAGTAACATAAAAAGTGAACCTAACAATGTGTACAAAAATAAGTAAAAACTAGCCCTTACTCTATTACTAGATCCAAATAAACCTATTAATACAAATAAAGGAGGTAATATACTTTCGAAAAATATATAAAACAGTAAAATATCTAACACTAAAAATACTGCTAGTAATAATGTTTCTAGTAATAACATTATTATTATAAATGATCTCGAGTTTTCTACAATTGATGTTCAATTTGATAATATTGCTAGTGGCATAATTATTGTGGTTAATAATACAAAATATATTGATATACCATCTACTCCTAAATAAAAATCAAAACTACTTAGATTATGACATTCCTGAACAAATTGAAAGCTTTTGCTACTAAAATTAAATAAAACAAATACGATTAATGATACAAAAAAATTAATAATTGTTGTTATTAACCCTGTTACTTTAATACGTTTTAATGTTAAATGAGAACTTTCATTGTTCATTGTTGTAGTTATAAAAAAAACACCAGTAAGCGGAATTATTAATAATAGTAAAAGTAACATAAAAAAAAAGTTTATTTTTCAACAACTTCCAGAGAGGTATTCAGGTTAAATCAGAAATATACAAACTTATTATGAATAAAAAAACCAGTGTATAACCTTTCTGAGGTACCAATTAGTAGCATTTACTAGCAATTACTAGCAATTACTAGCGATTAATAGCTATTAGTAGCTATTATTAACAATTACTACCAAAAAGTAGCAATTAAATTAAGAGATATTACATAAGTGGCTTATACACCCAAAATACTGCAGAGAGACATTTGAGCTAATCTCTCATTTAATGTTTATTAAGTTTTACGATAGTGATTTATTATTCGGTTTTTTTTGAATATATTTTTTTTTTTTGCTAGCTTTTTAATTATCACACAGACATTTTTATTTTTAATTTGTTTGCAAAAAAACTTTTAACTAACTTTTCATTTTTTAGCTAAAAAAAAATCCTTAAAAAACTTTTACATAGTTTTTAATTTTTTATTTTAACGTCTATTTCTCATAAATTCTTTTATATCAATATCTCAACTAGTAGGAGTGTAGTAAACTCGACCTTGTAAGAATTTTCTCATACAAACTTCTGTAAGCTTCTGATTTCTCGTACATCTATCATAATTTTCAAGGTATTCTTTACCATGTATAGTGTAAAAAAACTGGGTTTTTTCTCTTTCACTCATCAAGGCAAGATACTGCATCTTATGGTTTTGTGTTCTTACACACATACGATAATTATGGCTATGATGATCTATAAGATCCTCTAGTTGTTCTTGATTTTTTCACTTAGATTCTTGTATTGGCGCATAATCATCCTCAAAACTACAAGCATATGCAGTATCCATATTATATATAAAAAAAAAAATAGATATTAACGTAGTTGTAATAAAACCTATTACTCTTGGATCATAATATACATATATTATCATAAATGTATTAATACCCATATAAATATGAATATAACATAATAAAGAAAATAAAATTAAACCACCACAGATTAGAATCGAAACAAACACAGAGAAAAATAAAAAAGATAAGGTACTAAGTATAAGGGTAATTCCAAAAAGAAAAATGGAAACTAAATTTAGACGTTGTAAATTCAATTTATTTAACTTTTTAGAATGTGTACGGCTTTTTAAGTCCGATAAGAGATTAGACGCTATGTTATAACTATAAATATGTAAACGTAAATCTAAATGCATATTTAGTTTCACAATAGATTGTTTAGATTTACTCTTTCTAACATTTATTAATTCATATATACTAGAATCACTTAAAAGTTTATCTGAGTATTTAAAATAACAAGTAATATAGTATTTTCAAAATAAGTAGCGTTCAAATTTAGAGGTTCTTCGACTATTATATCTTTTTTTTAAGTTATTAATAATATCGTTTAATCTTTTACTACCGGTACTTACCTTATCTGTTTTTACACTGCTGTCAAAACTTTGGGGTTTTCTGTAGAATTCAAAGATAATTCAACTAAACTATTTTCTAATAAACTAACAAAAGGCACTATTATTAAGAAGTGAGCAAAATAAAGTACTGTACTTATTTGTCCAAACTCTATAAAAGGTGATTCAACGTGTTTAGCACCTAATTGCATTAATATTAAAAAATTAGCAATAAATACAAAAAATGCTATTTTACTTAATGGTCTGAATTGTATACCTCTACTTCTACTTAAATCAGTAAATGGCATAGCTAATAATATTAATATAGCTGAAAACATAGCTATAACACCTAATAATTTGTTAGGTATAGATCTTAATATAGCATAGAAAGGTAAAAGATCAAAAAACAAAATATTAATCCTAAAGATGCTTTATAAACTTAATTTATATAACATTTCAAGCTTTTTTTTTCGTTTTTTAAAGAAAAATAAAAAACGAAAAAAAAAAGAAAAGAAAATATGGTTTCACCATTGTAATTAAATTCTCCATTGATTGTTTAAATATATATATTCGAGGTTTATTATCTCTATTGTAATGTATAGAGCATTTTAAATTAAACTTATCCTCCCTACGGCCTAGCCCAGCTAGTCCTGGGCGAAAGGGTAATGTAAACATTAGTTTATCTACATCTTCATTTTTAAAAGCATAAACACTTAAGTGTAAACCATTATTCTGTTTACTACCATCATCCATTATTCAATAAGCCAGTCCCCTGGGAGTTAACATTTCGTATATGTTATATGGTACAATCTTTACATTAAATGGGTAAAATAATTCCCTATATATATTAAAACAAGGTAATTGCATAGTTGTAAAACAAATAGCGGTGTATGTTTTACCGTTTCTATTATCTGTAGAAATCTTATTTTGTGGCACATAATTTTTAACACAAAATAAAGAAAATGTTTTTTTCCCTTCCGTAAACAAGTTCAAAATATGCCTTATGTTTTATAGCCGTTTGACAATAAATTAATCTAGAATTACCTGTAGAGGATCTTTTCATTATGTGAGCATCACCCAGTAATATCCCAACTAATACGTCTTTTACTTTTTCAGGTATTACTATTTGTTTTCTTTCTCATGAAGATAATCGTGTAATACCTTTTGTTGTTCGACTATAGTTAGTTAATATACCAGTGGACATATCTTGTCTAATCCATGAACTTTCGTTAATGGGCGGACTAAAACTTCATTAATTTAACAAATTTGTCGTCATAATGTCTCACGTATAGTCTCTGAAAAACCT
>Ga0058704_10001243_pt1 | contig 12008 bp, 13 predicted proteins | sample AgamicMgSfe_FD_71363 | JGI IMG/M metagenome (GOLD analysis project Ga0058704, IMG submission 71363) | Agave microbial communities from Guanajuato, Mexico - Mg.Sf.e | ecosystem: Host-associated > Plants > Phyllosphere > Phylloplane/Leaf | place: Guanajuato, Mexico | collected 2012-05-30
AACTTACGTCGCAACAGATGTCTCTTCAGGTGCTTGGCGTGGAGATATGTCTTGTTACAATGAGGACAAGGAAACTTCCCGTCAGCATCCTTGGCAGGAATCATCGACTTGGTCGAGGCAGCAGTGCCCGGTGTTGGTGGAGCAGCACGACCAGGTGCGCTAGGCAATATACCACGTCTCCCTTGAGATCCAACAACATGGGTAGGTTCCTGCTCTTGACTTGGTAGAAATTGGGAGCCTTGTGTCATGCCATTCGATTGCCCAAAGTTGGGAAAAGGTGTAGTGCCATAGTTGTTGGTTTGAGGCGCAGGACGAAGGTCAGGAAGACGGCTTGGTGGCATGGTCGAGGTCATGCTAGAGGAGGTCGGCATGGTAGAGGCAGGGTGACCAGGCTGAGAGCTAGTGTAGTTGGCTCCAATGGGAACATAGGATGACGGCGGAGGCATGGAACCTGTCGTTGCAGGGTTAGGCATTGGTGACCAAGATGGAGCAGTCGAGGAAGTAGGCGTGTGGGATGTGTGAGGGGATGCAGCATGGTGTGGGTTGGAGTAGATAGAGGGCAGATGGCTGTAGTTGTTGCTCGAAGGCTGCAGTGGAGGCAGGGTAGGATTCTCAGAAGAGGTCGTGGGCGGTTGATGCTGCTGCTGCTGCTGCTGCTGCTGCTGCTGTGAGATAGCACTGTACGGCTGGTAGTGTTGCCCATGCTGCGGCGGATTGGCCATTGGCAGAAAAGCAGTAGAATGATATTGGTTGTCCATGATGGGCAAAAACAACGATCCAATTGTTGTTGATGTTGTCGATAACTGAGGGGTACTTTTTTTCACCTGTGCAGCATCTGCAGATCACGGCGAGTCGTGATGGTGGGGCAGAGGGCGGCACAAAGCAGAAAGCAGAAGAGCGCAGACTATTGAGCAGCACTATGTGCAGTCAAGTCGTCGACTATTCTGCGCCCGTAAGAATAGAAGATCGAAATGCGATGTGTCTGTAGAGACTGAGAATGTCCCAAGTCAGGTCGATAAAAGTGGGTGCGAGACGTGTGTGTGTGGAATTGGAAGTCGGCTGCGAAAGTTTGAAGATCGATGGAAGTCGCAGCACAGCCAAGGGAAAATGTTCGGACGGAAAGAGGCAGGTCAGTCAACCTGAAGTTCCTTCGCTCGCCAGAATTTTCCCCAAAGTATGAGGTAAGGGTAAGGCAGGTGCAAGTGCAGCGCTGACGGAAGGGCAGGCAGGCAGGGCAGCTCAAGCAGAGCGAAAATGGCAAGAAGTTGCGGCCGATAAAGCCGACGTTCGGTCCCGAAACGAGAATGATGTGTGCAAAAGATACTACTGTAACGTAATAGCAATGTAGGAGGTACTGCGGTTGTGAAATTCTCTGCAAAGCGAGCGGCCAGCCGGACAAGCGATCGAGCGAGCGTGAGCAAATTCTTCACAACTGGTGTGAGTCAAGTTGTAAAGCCGTCGAAGGAGAGACGATGTTCTCAGGATGAAGATAGATACGCGACGAGGCGCGTTGTGTGTGTGATTCAGGTACACAACAAAAAGACAAGAGGCCGCCGCACCAACAATGGTACAGTACAGTACAGTACAACGATACCGTGATGTGGCGGTTTCCGGTAGCGGGCAGTCGGCGCCGGTATGTCGGAAGCGACGAGTGGTAGTGCCTGTTTTGTACTTTGGGTGGGGATGGTGGATACGCGGATGTGCGATGCGAGTGGGATCTTGCAATCAAGCTTGTTTGTGGCCGCGAGCGTAAAAGCACTGCAACTCTGCAAGGAACAGGGCAGCCTGTGTTGACTGGCGAGTGGAACAATGTGGATTCGAGATATTCCCAGAGAAGATCTGGAGGAAAGAGATGGAGATGGAGATGTAGGAGTACAGTGGGATTTTTTTTTTTCGGATGGGATATTTTCTCTCTCATACAAGGGAGGCGAAGCTTGTCTGTGTGACGGCCAAAAAAGTGATGCACCGTCTCGGTCTCGGCGTACGGAACTTGAATCAACTCTTTGCTCGCTGCGTAGGAATTGTCACGCTTGTTGCTTGCTTGCACGTGAGCTTCAACGCTGTGTGACGACAGGGAACGCTGGTCTTTCTTGCAGGGGGGGAATAATTCGAAGGCGTGATTGCAGTGCTGATCTGATGGTTTGACGATAGCGATCCAATTGATACTCAAGGTAGTAAAGCCGGTTTCGAACGAAGACGAAAGTCTAAACGAAGATTGCTCTGCGACAGATCTGATTACAAAGGGCCGTGATAGTGTATTATTACCGGATTTTCACACAAATCAGCAGTAACAGTAACAACGTGCATGTTCTGTGTCAGATTGGTCTCGCGGTTCGCACTGATTGCCGACCACAAAACTGGCAGGCACAAAAGCCATCCGGATATCAACGTATCTACTCGAAGTCCTGGAACAAGTCGCAGAAGTGAATAACGGTTGAGTGAAGAAGTTACGCCGTCAGCCGAAAAGCGTTCGTCATCCGCTGTGAGCCTTTCTTTCTACCTGAGTTTCTGCTTGACCGCGCACCACTCGTACAGTACGACGACGACGACGACGACGACGACGACAGCAACGACATCGTACTCGTACTGCTGTAAGTTACTGTACAGTAGGCACTGCAAATTATGCGAACTGCCAATTATGCTTAGGCTTTCTGTTGTGAAGATGATACAGGTACCAATTGAGGCCTTCCTTGGCGATACGACGAATCAGCACGGCCCTGCTTGACCTTGCTTCCTTCCTGCTTCATGCAGGTTTGAGATCAGTCTTATGCCCGGACTCGGTCTTCGCCGCTTCTTGACCTGGCGATATCACTCGACACATGATCCCTCAGTCTCAAAAGATACGTCTATCTCTACTGGCTATGCTGCAGGTGACGACAGACGACAATTGTTACTGTACTTCGTGATTCAGACTCACCTCAATGGTACATCCCAGTAGTGCCGACTCTTGTCGGCTACAAATGTTCGTCATGGTCACTTGAATCATGACTTGCCGGACGATTGTCAGTGGCGTTGGCGGCAGCTTACCGCTATCCTCTCAACTGTTTGCGGCAAGTAATGCATACCGAAGTTGGAAGAACACATTTTGTCGCACATCCTATTCCTCATCAGAGACACCAATTTGTTCCGACAATCGACTCACTTCCCATTGACCTCATTACCGAGCCCTGGCTTCTATATCGCGACGCTAACCACTATGAACTTCTATGTACACTATCGGTCATGCTTCCGACATCTGATACTGCAGCGTATCGAGATACATCGAGACACATAATACTGTACTGTGTGGCTTGAGCCGACCACGCGAACCTTGTCTTCGCGGTGATCATCATCTATCAGCCATGACACGAATCATGTATACAGGTACTGGTATACTTGGGCACGCCAATGTCATATAGGCTTTTCTCTTTGCTACTGTATTCATATGTGCAACGCTTTCAGCTCAACGTACCTCAAGAATCCCATGGTGAGCATCAGATTAGTACGGAGAACGCTCGGTTTACGTCGGTCTCAGCATTGAAAGCACGCAGATCGGCGCGGCGGCTGCTGTTCTTCCCGGATAGAATCCGCACAAACTCACATGGTCTGTCTGCTTGGCATTCCTAACTTACACATTCCAGCAGTACAGAGCATAAATATGACGAGAGACATTCGAGCAGAGCAGTTCGAGAACGCAAGGGTCAGAACAACATGCGCAATGATCCACGCTCGTCTCGTATATCATGCACAACATCCCACGGAGTAGTCGAAGATGTGATGCACCGTGATCAGCTTGAGCCATCCCTGATCGTCCGCGGCCTGCTCATCACGTCTGAGCTCAAGCTACGACAACGTTCTGCACGCATCCAATAGACCCGCCTGAAGTTGTCTCATGTTTATAGATCCGATGTTGTCGATGAATGAATTGACTTTTCCATGTGCACAGTCGTTGTCTTGTGGGAACAGGCAGAATCGCCTTCAATATGCCATTATCAGATCACAACTCGCGTGGATATATCTTCGCTGAAGCGGCCAGCAGTAGATCGTCACCGTGTCGGTTATACTGTCCAGAAACGAAGACACACTGCGGCAGAAAAAACGCGCTCTGGAAGCGCCCCTGGCTTGAAGTACACAGTATCAAGGCAACCAACCAAACCAAGCCACAGTCTACGCGGCTTCTGTGACAATGCATGTCGCATCAAGTACCGGCGTCTTCACATCGTAGCAACGTCTGCACAAAGCACGGCGGAGGTGGCTCTTCTCGCACCTGGAATATGCAAGCCATGCATATCAACGTGTAGCACACGACAAGCCACCACTGCATTCGACGCAAGGACTCTTCGAGCGGAGCTCATAGTCTCGACGCGCAACAGTGCTCTTCTACTGCCCAAAACACAACTTTACCAATCAAACGAATGGTTTTGAAGTTCTGCCAATTAGAACACGTGACCAATTACTGATAGCTCTGGTCTGCGTTTGAGAGATCGGCAGCCCTGAGAAACGTCTCGCGTTCTGCTCAGAGTTCAGTAGCTGCCAGCTTCAATTCGACTTGTCTTGTCAAAGCACATTAATGCTTCTTCCGGCATGCACTTGACAAAAGGTCAGCACTCTCATCAGTACACAACTCGTGCTCCGTCATACACGAAGAATCGGTGTCGTGAAATATTGGTTTTATTCGACCAAGGTAGTCTACTGTACAATTATCTAGCCTGGGTCGTTGGTGTGTGTGTGCCTCTCTCAAAGTACGCCCATTGGCCATCGACTGGCTTCTCCTCAAGGTCCTCCCATCTGCAACTGTTAGTAATTGTATATAACACCTGCTGGCTAACACTTACACCTTGTTCTCGTACAGAGTGTCGATGAGCCTGTTCTCGCCCTCAGCAACTTGGATGACCTCCTCAATCAAACCAGCGCTCAGTTGCTGCTCCAAGTCGTTGATCCTGTACATAAACATCAGAATATAGGCTGATCTGCATACACTCCGATACTCACTGCTCAGCACTCAATGGTGGCTCTGGCTCGATCCTTGGGAACTTGGCATTCTCCAACCTCAAGTCTCTTTGAAAGGTGTTTGCCTGAGCCGACTTCTCTTTAATCGTCCTTGGTCCCTCCAACTCAGGCTTCGATGGTGGCTCGTCGTCAAACTCCTCGCTCTGAACTCCCTGAATGGCGCTCTCTTTCCAGATAAAGTTGACCTCCTTTGCGTTTGTCTGGTTTCCAACAATTCGGAAGGCTTCTGGGTGCGTCTTGACTGTCTCAGTGACGCGCTGTTGCCATTCATCAAGACCTTCTGGCTTGATAGACTCAATGACCGAGAGACGCTGCTTGGTGAGAGCCTCGACTGACTGGCGATAGACGGAGGACTCTGGGAACTTCTTGAGCTTCTCCAGCATCGTGTTGTAGGTGTACATGAGGGTAGATCGTGGGCTTGCGTGGGTCACAAGGCCGGTCAATCCGGTGGGATTACCAGCCTCAAGGTAGCGGCTTGCCTGAGCAAGTAGTCGTGTGGCGGGCCTCATGTTGTTGGTTTGTGTTATCGCAAAAGAAACTGGACTATTCAGGTCAAATGATCTGCTACAATGAATGTCGTCAAGGACTGTGAGAGCAGCTGCGGCTGCTCCCGTCTCCGCCAAGAGTTCCCCCATTCAATGTGGATTCGAGACTCGCGACGTCGATTCAATTGTTCTATTTACGACCTTCCTAATAATAGGGGTCCAGCAAACCCATCTTTAACGACAGCTTCGACGCCTTGAGTTGCGCATCTTTCGCAACAGGACTGTAAGGATAGCGACAAGCGGTACTGGACGACCAACCATCCGAATCCATCAGAAATACGTCGTAGAAGCGGTAATCATCTCTCGCATACGGCTGCCGCGACTGTCAATCTAGTCCAACCTCTCTAAGCCTGCGGGCTGCTCACACAATGCGCTTCTCGACTTTGAGTAGCCTTTTTGCGCTATCGCTTGTATCGACATCATTAGCGGCGCCACCTAAAGCTGCAGGGAAGACCGATGTTGAAGGAGGTAAATCACCTTTGAACGACGCCGGGGAAAAGGTCACAGACGGTGGTTCGGAGACTGGAACGACATTCAATGGCCAACATGTGCCACCTTTCACGGAGATCGACGGTGAAAAGATAGACGAGACGATCAAGGACGGATACTGGTAAGGTCGTGCCACAACAAAAACACAGGACGTTACTAATCATGTCAGGCTTGTTGAGTTCTTTTCGCCATACTGCCATCATTGCAAGGCCTTTGCACCGACGTGGCAGACTTTGTACGAATTCTATTACACCTCGGATCCGCTTCCTTCTGCAAAAGACACCTCAGATAGCGACATATCCTTCAATTCGTTCACGAGATATTACGATTTCCATTTCGCCAAAGAAGACTGTGCTGCATATAGCGATGCATGCGGAGATAAGAAGATCCAGTCCTTTCCAACAGTGATTTTGTTCAAAGACGGAGCTGAGGTCAAGAGAAGGACTGGCGCGACGGACATGAAAACGATCAGCGATTGGGTAGAGGAGCGATTGGAGACCATCAAGCCTGGCTCACGACCAAGTGAAGGACTCAAGCTGCCCAAGGCAGGTGATGACCATGTGGCAGGATCGAAGCCAGCTGTTCCAGCGGCCAAGGACAAGGATGCCGCCAAAGGAAAGGCTCAAGGACTTAAACAAAACGAGATTGCGGAAGAGCTCGGAGTCGGGGCCGCAGTTGGTATTGCTCTAAAGGACAAGGATATCAGCACAAAGACAAAGTCGACGGTACAAGCTACAGTGTTGCCAAAGGAGAAGCCGAACCAGATGGGTCGCTCTGTACCTTTGACTGCCGAGAACTTTCAACGCTTAGTGACTACGACCTACGATTCGTGGTTCATCAAATTCTATGCTCCTTGGTGTCCTCACTGCCAAGCCATGGGTGCGGCCTGGCAGGCAATGTCGCGAGATATGAAGGGCAAGCTGAATGTTGGTGAGGTCAACTGCGATGTGGAAAAGAGACTCTGCAAAGACGTACGCGTTAAGGGGTATCCGACTCTGCTGTTCTTCCAAGGAGGGCAGCGCATCGAGTACGAAGGTCTGCGTGGCCTTGGTGATCTCATTGGATTTGCGAACAAGGCAGTAATTGCTGGTGAAGGTGTCAAGGACGTCGACGCCGCCGAATTTGAAAAGCTCGAGGAACACGAAGAGGTTATTTTCCTTTACCTATACGATCATGCCACGACCAGCGAGGATTTTGCTGCACTGGAACGATTGACTCTCAGTCTCATCGGCCATGCTCGTATTGTCAAGACACAGGATCCGGTTCTGTACCAGCGCTTCAAGATTTCTACATGGCCACGTCTTTTGGTCTCGCGAGACGGTAAACCAACCTACTTCACTGCGCTAGCGCCAAAAGATATGCGTGATACTCGCAAAGTCCTTGGATGGATGCAGACGGTCTGGCAACCGATCGTTCCAGAGCTGACTGCAGCAAACGCCAAAGACATCATGGGCGGTAAGCTGGTCGTCCTAGCCATCTTATCTCGTGAGCGATCGGATGAATTCGTCATTGCAAAGCGCGAGCTCAAGAACGCCGCACTCGAATGGATCGACAAGCAAACTCAGGCCTTTCAGCTCGAGCGACAAGAATTGCGCGATGCAAAGCAGCTCAGAATCGAGGAGGCAGAAGACAGAAACGACCAACGCGGTCTGCGATCTGCAAAAAGCATCAGGATCAACATGGACGACATTGAGCGCAAGGAAGTGCAATTTGCCTGGGTCGACGGCGTGTTCTGGGAGCGCTGGGTCAAGACGACCTTTGGCGTCAGCGTCAAAGACGGCGAGCGAGTCGTCGTTAACGACGAAGAGGTATGTCCAAGTCCAAGTCATTGTTTACATCACAAAACTAACCCTACACCAGAACCGTCGCTACTGGGACACCACCATCACCGGCAACCCGATCGTACCAAGCCGCACCTCGATCCTCGAGACTCTCCCCAAGATCGTCGCCTCGCCACCTAAGATCTCGCCGAAATCTACCTTTACGCCTCTCGGCCACCTCTTCTTTTCTCTCAAACAGGGCTTCCTCAAGCACCCGATCGCGAGCTCCCTTTTCATCGTCGTTGCACTGATCATGTTTACGATGTTTGTCAGAAGCCAGCTTAAGAAAGGTCTTGGAAGACAATGGGGTACCGGCGGGTTCTTGCAGTTGCCGCTTGCGAATGGCAAGGAAGGCGGCATGAATGGTATTCTGGGCAATGGAGCGCCGCAGGGCAAGGTGGATTAGTAGAAGTAATGGGGACATGATGTAGGGTTTTTGTAAGTAATCGCTCCTTGGATCGAGGAGTCTTTTGGCACTTGTAGATTGTATCGGGAGAAATATCCTACACGGTTTCTACAGATTTTACAACATGTTTTTTTAAACGAGATATCATGCCATCATCATTGTTGACAGTTATGTTCATCGATATGGTGGTATACGGCAAAAGAGTCACACCATCGGTGTGTAAGTCGACTTTGCCAGACTTCATCTCCCCTACTGGGATTGACGTCGATACTAAAATTCGATCTACTGTGTCTCCCTGATGACCTTGTCCACGGCCTTGGCAAAGTACTCGACATTGTTGGTGTTCAGACCAGCCATGCTAATACGACCGTTCTTGGTCATGTAAACATGAGCATCCTCACGGATCTTGAGGACTTGCTTCTCCGACAGACCAGTGAAACTGAACATGCCGATCTGGTCTGTGATGTGGTTCCATGTGCCAGGCGTGCCCATCGACTCGAGCTTAGAGCGGAGCTCCTTGCGCATGCTGATGATGCGGCCTGACATCTCGCGGAGGTTTTCCTTCCATTCGGAGAAGAGCTTTGGGTCGTTGAGCACGACCGAGGCAATGCGCGCGCCGTATGCGGGCGGGTTAGAGATCTCGGAGCGCTGGAGAATGGCGAGCTGGCTTGCTACGCGAGTGGCGGTGTCTTTGGCGTCGCCTGATGGGGAGGCGACAAAATGGAAGCAGCCGGCTCGCTCACCGTAGAGACCAAAGTTCTTGGCATAGGATTGGGCGACGAAGAGCTCGAAGCCTTGGTCGACGAAGTAGCGGATTGCCCAGGCGTCCTTGTCCAGGTCACCTGAGGCAAAGCCTTGGTAGGCGCAGTCGAAGAATGGGAATAGCGACCTCTGCTTCATGATTGTTGCAATCTCTTTCCACTGCTCTTGTGTTGGGTCCACGCCGGTTGGGTTGTGTGCGCAAGCGTGCAAAAGGATGATACTGCCTTCCGGTGCCTCATTCAGTGCACCAGTCATACCCTTGAAATCAAGTCCCTTTGTCTCTTTTGAAAAGTACGGATACGTCTTGATAGGCATCCCGATATTTGAGAAGATTTGGTTGTGGTTCGCCCATGTTGGGCTCGAAAGGTAGACAGTCTTTGCACTCGCCGACGAAGGGTTGTAGAACTTTTGCAGAAAGAGACCTCCCAGATGTACCGCACCAGTTCCGGAGATTGACTGCAGAGCGACCGCTCTTTGGTCTTTCATTACGGATGAGTCTTGGCCAAAAATGAGACGTTGAGAGGCAGAAGTGAAGTCGGCAAGACCTGCGATTGGGAGGTATTCGTGGTTGAGGTTTGGGTCGGATCTGAGGAGATCGTCGGCCTACGAATGGATTAGCATTTGATTACTCTTCATAGGAAAATCTAGTCTGTACCTTCTTCACAACGGGTAACACCCATGGTTTTGCATTGTTATCTCTGTAGGCACCAATACCGAGATCGACTTTTTGGTCGAACTCGTCTCTTCTGAAAGCGGCCATCATTCCGAAGAGAGGATCCTCAGGTGCGAGTGGCACGGTGTCCGCCGCGAAAGACGTTGATTTCTCCATGGCTATGTGTGAGGTGACTTGGTGTAGTCTTTGTTGTGGTGATGAGGAAGAAGATGCGGGAGACATGGTGAATCAATCGAATGTGAATAATACGGTAATCCGGGGAAGAGTGGCCCCTAGATTTGGTGGGATGTTCGTCCCCGCCTATTCTGGCAGTAGCAGACGCCGATAATAGCCTATTCTCGGATTCCGGTGGGGGTAGCAATATATGTGTTCCAGGCAGGAGACCAAACGTAATTTGTGAGGCCTCGAAGACGAGACTGGAAAGCGATGGGGCTCGATGAAGAGACTCGAGAGTCGAGAGTCTTTCGTAGAGAGAGGAGAGAGAAGAAGGTCTCGTGGTCGGCCGGCCTATGAATTCACCCCAGATGTGAACGGCCTGCATCTTACCGAGGCAACTTGACGACCAACCAATACCCAGCTCGGCAAAGGTAACGAAAGTCAACAATGATGGTTTACTACTGTACATCGAAGTGAACCGCGAGACTGTGCTTTCTGGGGCTATCATACAGATCACAGTACTCTGAACTAATAAACCTAGCTGCACGTAATTGCTCCGCATGCCCCAGAGAAAGCATTCGAGGTCGACTATCATATGTCATCAGAATACAAGATCCCAGACGACCAAGAAAGCGCAAAAGGCGCCAGTAGCATGGAATAGCATCCTGGCAGTACTCGGTCTTTCACTAGCCTTTTTCAATTCCTTGTTTCCTCGTCCGACGTTCTCGGTCGTCATGTACGAATCCTGTGTAAGCTGGTCAATCTGTGCAGATTGGAGCTCGATGTTGGTTATGAGCGTTGTGTTCAGATCGTAGATCTCGTCTAGCGAGCGAGAGACGGCCCTACATATCATCAGTATCCTGGTCAAATCCGTTGAGTGCGCTGCTTGACTGACCTGACTTGACCTAATTGATCTTGGTAATGCTTCATCATCTCTTGGTTCTCCTCTCGAAATATCTGCAGCTGTTCTTGACCCAACTGTTCTTCCCAAGCATCTTGGCCCGATGTGTCCCAATCACTGCTACGTGATGCTCCGTTCGGCAGAGTGCTAGGATCGAATTTCGAGTACGGTATATCTTGTCCTCTGCTCTTGAACAGCACACTCTTACTCTTTTCTTCCTCCCTCTGCAGCCTGATTTCCATCATGCCCGATTGAATCTGTGCCGCTTCCTCGAGCTTCTTCTGCAAGTACCATATCACGCCTTCGCGGTGTATGCTTAGCGTTCTGTCTTTGGCTTCTTCCAATTCCTCCTCTACACTTTTAGCCGTGACCGCTCCTCCCGCAGCCCATCGCGCCAGGCCACCAAATCCACCCTGTGCTCGTTTCTTGAGCGCTACCGCATTGTTGGTGTCTTGTCGAATCTTCTCGGCTTCTGAGATCTGCCTGATGGTCTTATGCAGCTGCTGTAGGAGTTTTTTTGCCTCTGCATCAACCGATGCTCGTTCGTTATCCGTCAAGTGTCGTTGGCCAGCATCTTTTGATTTGCGTTGGGTGTCATTACGGCTCTGACGAGGCGCAGGTGTCGTAGAAAGATACGATGGCCGTATTTCGCGAAGGTAAGCGTTTAGGTCTGCGATACGAGCATTCTACGCATATGTTAGTTAGAATACTAGCCTGATAGACCGTCTGACAAACAATGCTGTATGCCTCCTTGAGAAATTCGTCTAGTCGGTCAATCGAATAGCGATGCGCCAGTACCGGAGTCGCCTCGCGCGCTCTCAGGCTGACATTGAAGTCGGGAGTAATATCGGACATTTTGAGACCAAACGACACATCCAACCGTGGTCATGTATGATTTGCAGTCTCCAAACAAGGACACCTATCCGATACCGCTACGGAGGGAAGCTTTCCGTCAAGGCTGCGGCCAAGAAGCTTAATTCGCCGAAACGCCGAAGCCGTTGCCGTTGAACTCCAGTCGTCTTTTGCGACTACAGACGGAAATAATCCACCCTAGTTTATTTATATTCCCGTTGTATCTTTCTAATCTCGAATGTTGAGTATGCGATGTCACCACGACAAACCGAATATTTGCGGCGATTTTTTTGTACTTCCAGAGACTGAATACATCTGAGCATGACCGACAATGAAGACGTGAGAGCAGATGAAGTCGCTCAAGCCGCTGCGGTTGTCGGTGGTGGCGGGGTTGTGGAGGATAGTCACGAGCAGA
>Ga0058704_10001245_pt1 | contig 11999 bp, 15 predicted proteins | sample AgamicMgSfe_FD_71363 | JGI IMG/M metagenome (GOLD analysis project Ga0058704, IMG submission 71363) | Agave microbial communities from Guanajuato, Mexico - Mg.Sf.e | ecosystem: Host-associated > Plants > Phyllosphere > Phylloplane/Leaf | place: Guanajuato, Mexico | collected 2012-05-30
GGTAAGGGCTGGTAAGGCGTTCTGGTGCAGGGAGGAGGCGAGGTAGGCGTAGTAGCTCTCTGCTGGTTTTTGTAGACCGTGCACGTCTTCGCTGCTCATGATTTCGAAGTTCAACGTCTTGAGGCTTATGGAAGTCAGGGGTGGGAGTTGTTGCGTGGCGAGCGCGAGGGATTTGGAGACAGTTTCGAGGATGGCGAGGTGGAGGAGGGAGGAGGCGTTCCAGAGGACGTGGTGCAGATCTTGCACTGTCACGCCTGTGTTCTGCAAGCTGAGCGAAGAGAGCACTTCGCGGTTGTGCGGTGCACTAAGCCATTGGTGCAGGCCTTGGGCGGTGATGTTGGGCGTGTTTTCCATCCTTAGATCCTGTAGAGGTGGGAAGTCTGGCAGTTGGCCTGGTGACTGTTGGAATATGGAGTCGTCTATCCATGGCAGATCGGACAATGTAAGCTGGTGTAGAGTCGGCAGACAGCCCAATACGATTCTCAGGGTCGCTGGCTCGATGGCTAGACCGTTGAGTTCGAGGATCTCGATACTCTGCCAATGTCTGTGTGCTAACAATTCCAGCGCCTCCTCGCTACCGCTGCGATAGCTCATCTTGCGTATAGCCGGACATCGTGCCTGCAGCTCTTGTCGAAGCGCTAGACATGACGGGTCGCCCGTGAAGAAGCCATCCGGTAGATCCACATAGCGCAGATTCGGCAACGCTGACACCGTTCTCGCCAGCTCGCCCTTGGCCGTCTCTCTCGTCATATATGGCAGCTTCAGTACCAGCACCTGCTCCGCCAGCCGGTCTTGCTCCCTCACTGTCCTGCACAGCAACGATAGCCGAATATTAGGTATCTCGCCCGCCTCCACCACCGTACTCTTACTCCTAAAATGCTTCGCAGCCTTCTTCCTCTTCTCCGCCAACTGCTCCTCCAACGCACAGTAATGCACCGCATCTATGCGCACACTCGTATACAGTAGCCTCTGCGCCACTCCATACCACTTCCTGCACACTTGCGCGCATCTCGCCAGATCCCGTAAGTCGCAGAGCATACACCCATCGCCTATCTGGGATCGCTCGGAAGGCTCGTAGGTCTGGTCTTGGGTGTGCGGGCAGATGTATGCGAAGGTATTCTCCAGCACATTCTCGGGGAGGCGTTGGGTGTTGTCGCGGCCGCGGTAGGGTACTGGAGGGGAGTTGTGGGAGTAGGCGGTTGGTGATTGAGGGCCGGTGGATTGGAGACGGGACTTGGAGCGGAAGTGTTTGAGGAGACCCATGGTTGGTATACGTGTGTGAGGCTTGCTCGTGAAAGTGTTCGTATTCGTATTCGTTTAGGACTGATTGTGTTGCCGTTTGCCAATCTTCGCTCACTTTATACGCGCCGCGTGACCCCTCTTAACCCCAAGCTTCTTGCGCTCGTAGCCAATGTCTCGTTGCTGTGTCTCGTGAAGAAGTGCAGGTCCCAGCAAGCAGATGTTCACCTCCTGAGACATGCGCAGTGAAGGTATCAGCATTGAGAAACAGGACGCCTTAATAGCAATTGGTGTCAGTGATTACCAACGTGAACCCTGCATTCCTAGCTGCAGCCACAGAGACCGGCTGCCAATCACCCCGCGTTTCACTCCAAACCTTCCCGAAACGGAAGGAGTGGGTACGTTTCAGGCACGAAAGTCAAAGTCGAAAAAAGATATCTCCGAGCCGCCCATTTTGAAATTGGACGCAGGCTACATATTCAAAGGTACACTGAGACATACATCGCTCAATCACAATGGCGAAAGACAGTCTCGAAGAGCTCGCACACCCCGCGTACTGGGACAAACGCTACAGCGCCGACGATGAAGATGCCAGAGTGTACGACTGGTTGAGACGATTTGACACCATCAAGCCATTCTTAACAGAGCGCCTGCCTCCGCCGGAAGATGGAGCGAAGATACTGCATCTGGGAAGCGGCAACAGCGTGAGCCACCACCCGCCATGAATCACGACCAGAAGTATGGTGGCAGCGAGCTAAGTGGCAAAATACACAGTAGACCCTCCCAGCCGACCTAGAGAAGCTCGGATATGACAATCAAACAGCCGTCGATTTCTCCGAGGTAGTTGTCGCCGCCATGCGCGCCCAACATCCACGAATTTTGTGGGAGACGATGGATATCCGTTCTCTCACCTTCCCAGCTAATAGTTTCGACATCTGTATTGATAAAGCTACACTGGACGCTATGCTCTACGGTCAATAACCCATCACCCTCACCACCACCACATATAACCGCGCCGTCGTACAACTCACTAACGAGCAAGCCTAGGCTCCCTCTGGGATCCCCCCTCCGAAGTAAAAGCCAACGTAAAAGCCTACGTCGACGAAGTCGCACGTGTTTTGAAGTCAGGGGGGAAGTGGTTATACATTACCTGGCGGCAACCTCACTTTATCCGGCCCTTGCTGCAGAGGGAAGGGGTATGGACTGTTGAGGTAGAGACGCTTGTGGATCCGGGAGGGGGAGGTGTGTTTGAGTATTTTGGGTTTGTTATGCGGAAACAGCATACACAAGCAGTAGAGGAGGGGCGAACGCAGTGAGTAATGCGCGTAGATTGATAGAACTAGATCGTATACAGTACGAAGGTGCGCTTTATATACTCTTTCAACTACCTTTAGCAGTGCCAATCTAGCTTCCAGCAACAGCGGCACCATAAGTCAACGCCCTGGCCAGCTCACTCCGCTATACGCTGCCTTCTCGAGCCAGCTCTTGCTCCGAGAGCGCCTCCTAATTGCTCAGCCCTGCCGTCAATGCCACGGTAGGGCTGTCTGGCCCCCCTCCCCTTCTCGCCTCTGACGCCGTAGAGTTGAGCGGCACACCGCGGCACTTCCGTTCCACTGAATCTGCAGGTTTTCTTTTTCGCTGGACGAAGCATAAACTGTCTACACTGAGAAAGATCGATGCCGATGTGCTGCCAACATGGTCTTGCCGTGATTCGGAAGACATGGGCTAATCAAGACCCACCCACTCCTCCTCATCGCCATCAACCATACTCTCATCGTCTTCTCCATCCTGGGCGCCTACTTCCGCCGCGCCTAACGACTTTACCTTTACATCCGCTTCCACCTTCCTCGGCTGACTGAGTAGATAGTCGATCGTCCTCCCATTCTCATCCGCAACCTTGAAGATCTCGCCCTGGATCCTACTCACAGCCCTCTGCACCATCCTAGTAACCTCTGCGAACTCTCCTTGTCTATCCTTCAGCACCCTGCCATGTTGTCTTAGCAAGGACTCAAGCCACAGTAAATTGAATTCAAGGTGCGGTGACGCATCGGCTTCCTTTGCGACGTGCCGGAGCAAGCGCTCGATGTAGACGTCCGGTACGTCGCGGACCAGTAAGTCAATGTCCGAAGTAGGGACGGAACGGTAGACGCGCGTAACCAGTTTCGCGTTGTTGAGCCGGAAAGCCATGACGAGTGCTTTGAGGTACTCTTTCCTCGCTAGCGTCTTGAGCGTCGTCTCCGGCGTGACGTCGACGTCCAGGTCAAAGGGATCGAATTGCACACCTGAGTCGACAGAGTAGATGAGCAGACCTTCGGTACTGGCAGCGCAGAAGGCCCGACCTGTGGGCGAGAATGCCACACCCGGCACTCTCACCTCAGGCGCCGTCTTGCGTTGCGCAGCGTCTCCCCTCTTTGAGCCGGGCAAGCTCCTGTCGGCTCGGTCTTCGAGGTCCGAAGCTTCCCCTTGTTCGTCCAGAAGACCTTGCGGTCCAGCTTCGGTCAAGAGCCGAGAGTTGAGAAACTCCTGCGTCCCTTCCAGACTAAGATTGACCGAGACGGTGTACTTGTGCAGCAAGACACCGGTTTCGACGGAGTAGAGGCAGATGTACTTGCTATTGCCGCCTGCCAACACCACTGAGCCGTCCGCCGAATACACAACCGTATTGAAGGATTTCGTCCCCGCAACGTTGGCCGCGGTGCGTCGATCACCGATCTTACGGCCACCAGAGACGTCTCGTCGGCCGTCAAAGCCAGCTTCTTGCGTACCTTCTGAAAGCGACCAGAAGGTGAGTTGGCCGTCGAGGGTAGAGACGGCTATTTGTTTCGAGTCTGGGCGAACCCCTACGCAAAGGACATCGGCTTGTAATTGCAGTGGCTCGCTTGTCTGTGTTCGAGCAAATACGGACCAGATTCGCACCGTACGGTCCCAGGATCCTGAGACAAGCGCGCCGCCGTTAGGTGCGAAGGCTAAACTCGATACCGGACCCTCGTGGCCAGAAAGCTGATCGAGAAGTTGACCGGTTTGTACGGACCAGATGTGGATATCGAAGTCGTCCAGGCTACCCGCGGCGACAACTTCGCCAGAGGGGTCCACGGCGATAGAGGAGAAGGATAGTCGTTTTGGGGCGGTAAAAGTGCGGAAGCAGCGGTAGCGTATGAGGTCGAAGGCACGCACACTGCCATCCAGAGAAGCAGTGAAGAGGACGTTCCCTCGTCGTGCGAACTCGCATGCCGTAACGCCAGAGGTGTGTTCGGTGAAGGTCACGATGCAGAACCCAGACGCCGTATCCCAGACCTTGATCTTGCCGTCGTCTGCGCAGGTGATGATGCGGTCCCCGCTTGGGCTGTAGGTCAGAGCGTTCAAGCTGTCGAAGTGACCCTGTTGCTTCAGGATGTAAGACTCGCTTTGCCACTCCCAGACCAGTAGCTGCCCGAGCGCCGAAGAGCCGAAAGCGAGCCATTCGCCGGATTTGTTGATGGAGACGGTGTCGATGTTGGAGGCTGAGATGGAGAGTTTGTGGATCTCGGAGAAGTCTGGTAGTTCATGTATCATAAACAATCCATTTGAGAACCCCGTGACGAGAAGGTCTGATGGACCATGGAAGGCAGCTGTGGTCAGATGTGCTTGCTCCTGGAAGAAGTAATGTCTATCGCTGATCCGCCACGTTTCGTCAGCCTCAGTCACGGTGTCCGGATCTGCGTCGGGTGGGAGCTGGTATTGCCACCTAAACAGCGCGCCGTCTTTGGAAATGGTGTAGATGGTCTCTTGATCATTGCTGAACCAAGCAGCATACACAGCCGTCCTATGTCCTGCGAGCACAGTGGGCGTGAAGCCCTCCTCAGGATCTAAGCTCCATATCCGCGCCGTCAGATCTTTGCTGGCGGAGAGGAAGAAGCGGGAATCGCTGCTCCACTCGATACTCTGGACTGTGTCATGGTGACCGACGTACTGTCTATACTTCACGAAAGGCGCGAACTCGAGACCACCAGCATCGTCGCCGTCCACGCTCTCTGGTGAGCCAGGAGTTGATGGGGTCTTCCAGACCTCGATCTTCCGGCCGAGAGCGACGGCAAAGTGCGTCCCGCTAGGTGAGAATACTAGGGATGATACTGCGCCTTTGAGTGAGAATTGGTAGAGCACTATCCGCCTCTGGAAATGCGAGAGGATGGCATGGCCTGATTCGTCTACTGTGAGTAGTAATTGCCCCTTCGGATGAAGCGCTATTCGGGCGATATTGAGTCGATGTGCATATGGGAGTGTATGGGACTTATTGTTGACCAGATCGAAGACGGTCACACGGTTGCCGACGGGTGATAGAAGGCAAGTGCCATCTCCGGTGTAGACCAAGTTCCCTTTCCGGTAGACTGTGCCAAGCAGATTTGAAAACTTGGAGTGAGTGTCAGTCATGCGCCGGAAACTGTTGTAGTCTCGCAAGAGGTACCTTGAACTCTGTCTTCATTGTGTGAGTATCAAAACGCCTTCTAAACGCCTACACGGTACGCCGAGATATGTTGCAGTATCCGGGATAGCGACTGTATATCGCAAACACTTTCCAGACGGTTTGGTTTGCCCTCGTGAAATTTATGCGGCTCTTTCCTTCCCCAGACGCCTCGGACGCGGCTGCCGGGTTCAGGGTCCGATATGCGCCGCTAAGGCTCACAGACCAGGCCATTTCGGCAGGAGCCAGAAAGGAGAGAACTCCAGCTTTCCCTTCCACAGCCAGGGTTCACTGTCGCTGCCATCTCATCTCACTGCTGTTGTGCTTTGTGCTGTTCAAGCCACGCAGCGCTTCGTAGGTAGTACAATCGCAGTCGCTCGCTTGCCAGTGTCACGAGCCGTCAACTAAACTTTTTGGGTACGCGAAAACTGAACCTCCAAGCCCAACTCACGAAAACACGCAACCACCACATCAACGCGAAGCCCACGGAACATTGCAACAATGGCTGACAGCGACGGCTACGCAGACTCTTACGACGAGCAGGAGGAGCATATCCCAGGTGCCTTCGAGTCTGACGACGAGCCCGAATACGAGCCTCGCCGCGAACCCACTCAAGCCCCAACCCGACCTCCTCCCCAATACCGCCCACAGACCACAGTCATGGCCGAGTCAGCGACGCCGATTGGTATTGCCAATGTACGTAACATCAAGAGGTAGACATGAAGGAAGTGGCACGGACACTGACGAGGCACACAGCTTCCCAACCAGCGCCACAAGATCGTAGCTAAGCGCGGCGCTGCCTTCACTATCATGGTAGCTGGCGAGTCCGGGCTCGGCAAGACGACCTTCATCAACACCCTCTTCTCCACCACCATCAAGAACTACGCCGACCACCGCCGCCGTCACGCCAAGCAAGTCGACAAGACCGTCGAGATCGAGATCACCAAGGCTGAGCTGGAGGAGAAGTTCTTCAAGGTCCGCCTGACCGTCATCGACACGCCGGGTTTCGGCGACTACGTGAACAACAGGGACTCATGGCAGCCCATCATTGAGTTCCTGGATGACCAACATGAGAGCTATATGTTGCAGGAGCAGCAGCCGAAGCGCCAAGAGAAGATCGATTTGAGGGTGCACGCTTGTCTTTACTTCATCCGTCCTACGGGCCACACGCTCAAGCCGCTGGATATTGAGGTGATGAAGAGGCTGTGCACGCGTGTGAACTTGATCCCGGTGGTTGCAAAGGCGGACACGTTGAGCCCGGCGGACCTGGCGAGGTTCAAGCACCGTGTAAGCCATTATCACCCTCTGCACATACAACCCACGCTGATCATATACGGTCGCAGATCCGCGCCGTAATCGAAGCCCAAGGCATCAAAATCTACCAACCACCTCTCGAAGAAGACGACGAAGCCGGCCTTCAACACGCCCGCTCCCTCATCGCCGCCATGCCCTTCTCCGTCATCGGCTCCGAACGCGATGTTAGCACCCCCGACGGCCGCACGGTAAAAGGCCGCCAATACGCTTGGGGTGTCGCTGAAGTCGAGAACGAAGACCACTGCGACTTCAAGAAACTCCGCGCCATCCTCATTCGCACGCACATGTTGGACCTCATCCACACGACCGAGGAGAATCACTACGAGATGTACCGCGCGCAGCAGATGGAGACGCGGAAATTTGGGGAGGCGCGGCCGAGGAAGCTGGATAATCCGAAGTTTAAGGAGGAGGAGGAGGCGTTGCGGAAGAGGTTCACGGAGCAGGTGAAGGTGGAGGAGCAGCGCTTCAGACAATGGGAGCAGAAGCTCATCTCGGAGCGTGATCGACTGAACAAGGATTTGGAGAGTTCACATGCGGTGATTAAGCAGCTGGAGGCGGAGGTGGAGAGCTTGCAGGGCAGCATGAGCAGGACAGGCAGGCGCTAAGTTACGGGCGAGCAAGTGTCTGTAGGCAACTATGCCTGCAAGCAAGCGTTTATAGTGGCAGACAGCGCGGTCAGCAGGACAGAAGAAGACATAGTGGAGCGTAGGAGGAAGCGGCGGAGTTGACGAGCGTGCTTTTTGCAAAGATACCAAATCTTGAACTTTCCTGTGTTTTAGCTAGGTGCTGGCGAGTGCTGAGCATTTGCTTCGGGGTGTGTCAGATAGCGGGTACGTCATGTAATATGAGCAAAAGTAATCATCAGGTTTCTGCTGCAATAACGCCACGGTCTTTGAATGATGTCGCGAGTCAGACTTATGTTTCGCCACCCCGCGTAAACCTCGAACTTCAGTCCCTCAACTCCTCGTTCCTGGTCCACGTTCGTGCCTTCAACACATTGATACCGATTTGCTCGCAGCTTTACGCCTGGTTTTTATGAGCCTGGAGGTCATGATGCTCGCTCCTGCACGATAACGTTGGAACCTCATCACGGGTAGTAGTGGCAAGCATGTCCTCCGTTCCTACCGCACCCACAGCGCGCCTGACCGGCCATAATGGCCCAGTGCACGCCGTCACTTTCTCCGCGGGTACAGGCCAGTACGTCTTGACCGGCTCTCAAGACAGGAATGTCAGGCTCTTCAACCCCTCGACTTCCCGCTTAATCCAGACGTACTCGGCGCACGGCTACGAAGTCCTGGACCTCGCCGTCAGCGAAGACAACTCGCACTTCGCCTCCGTCGGCGGCGATAAGAGTGTCTTCCTTTGGGATGTCGCGACTGCGCAGACTTTGCGCAGGTTCACGGGACATGTGGGACGAGTCAACGCCGTGGCATTCGGAGGCGAGGGCGATAGTGTAGTGGTGAGCGGGAGCTATGATGGGACGGTGAAGGTGTGGGATACTAAGTCCCGGTCTGAAAAACCTATTATGAGTTTCTCTGAGGCTAAGGATTCAGTGAGCACTGTCTGTGTGCGCGGGCATGAGGTTTACGCTGGCAGTATTGATGGTAGGGTTCGGGTCTACGATCTCGCGATGGGGCACATGGACACAGATGTACTTGGTGCGAGTGTCACGAGCATTACTCCTACCAAGGCGGGCGATGCCTACTTGGTCTCTACACTGGACAGCACGCTCCGCTTCATGGATAGACCGACAGGGAAGTGCTTACAGACGTTCAACCATCCGGAGTTCAAGAACGAGACGTACAGGATTCGATCGACGCTTGGAATGGCGGATAGTGTGGCGATTAGCGGTGGGGAGGATGGGAGCGTGTTTGTTTGGGACGTGCTTAGCGGGAAGATGTCGCATCGGGTGTGGCATAAGAGTGAGGGTGGTACGGAGGTTGGAGCTGTGAGTGGGAAGAAGGATGTAGTCAGCGCGGTGGCGTGGAATCGGATGAGGAAGCAGTGGGCTAGTGCGGGTGGGGATGGGGAGGTGGTGGTATGGGGTGCGGCGGCATGAGGAGATGCCTGTTAGAGAGACTGAAGGAGGTGACGCAACATTACCAGTAATGAGGACGGACACCTTCCACGCAATCTGGCCGGAGTAAGAAAAGCTCGCCCTGCATGGCAGTTTACAAATCGTTGTTTTCGCGGGTCCTCCTACAGCTACTTAGTCGCCGTCATCGTACTTTGCATTGACGAAGTCGTGGTATGACTTCAGCGGACCGATGACATTCCTGGCCAGCTCTCGACGCTATTCTTCGCTCAGAAGACTTTCACCATCTTGTTCCAGACACCACATTACAGCTTGCTTGTACTTCTTCCCGCCTTCCTTCGCAGATTGCGTGGCAAGCAGGAACGCCTTACTCAGCTCATCCGACGCCTGATTCAAGGATGGACGTTTCTCGAGGACATCGCGTGGTTCATTGAACCATAGTTCAAGCAGCTGCAGAAACGCGAGATCCCTGAATGGCGCTTCTGGTGATGTGGCGTCGTCGCGGTTTCCGGCAGTTCGGGGTGTGAGGGTTGAAAGGAGAAAGGGCTTCTTCGGGTAGAACATGCCTTTGCTTGTTCTTGGAAGCATGATGTCGGCTCCCGTCAGTTTCCGCTTCATCCAGGGCGTGGAGTAGAAGTGCAGGTACGTGGATGCCAGGATCAGTGCGAGCTCAAGTCGGTCTTTGAGGCTCAGCTTGGTCGCAATTGCTGTTGATGGCGTGCCGGGAGTCTTGTTGATAAACAGCTCCGATAGTGGACAAAGACTATACTCGTGCACTTCTGGTCTGATGGAACAAACTCAGTAGCGGCCCGAGGCTTGATGGAGACCAAGCACACCGAGCTGCTTGTTCATCTGGGGTGAAGGGCCGAGCACAGCACACAGATTATCGAGTCCTCCGTTGACCAAGCTTTGCCTTTGAATCGCACTTGCTTCCTCAATGTGTATGTCTCTACTTATCCACTCGCCCCGGCTGCCCACGTCGGAGTCACTGCCATATACTAGACGCAGCTTTAGCTCTTTGTCGGTTTCCTTCACACGTTGTTGCAACCATACGTTGGCGCGATGGTGGACGCGACACTCGCAACACCATGCCCCAGCAAGCTGGTCGTACATATGGTCCGCATGCCGCCAGAAGTCGAGGATGGACTCGGGGACGACAAGTCCCGGCGCTCTTTCCCGAACACGAAAAGCCCGGCCATTGACATCTTCTGCGATTTGTCGCAGGTAGCTGTTGAATCTTCCGATCTCAACGAGCAGCTCCTCGACCGGTTTGTCTGAGATCGTGAGCCATGTTCTCCAGCCGAGATACCTTACACTCGCGTGGCGGACAAGATCAGTCGAGCCGTCATTAAGACCTGCTGAACCGGACTATGCCTCACGTCAGTATCATTTCCACACTGCACTTGTGTTGGAGATAGCCTTGTAGACCTACGAGCCGCTCCTCCAGGGCCTGCTGGAACCTCTTATCACTAAATCCTAGCTGCTTGCACAGGCTTCCAAAGGAGTTCTGCAAATGGCGTAGAGCACCTAGCACTAATGGATAAGAGTTGGAGAGATGGTCCTCAAGCGCTCGTTCATAGTTGCTCTGCAGCCAAAGCGGACCTCCTGGATTGGCGATGAAGGCGTCGAGAGTTCTGCTGTCAAGCACGCCACGTGAGGCTAACGGATAGAAGTGCTTGGAGGGTAGATCGCAAAAGGTACTCTTCAATTCATTGCTTGAGACGTGTCCCTTCGTACAGCCTCTCAAAACTACGAAAGGGTGAAGCGAACCTTCCGGCGGCAAAGGCATTTTCTAGCAGTGATATTGCACCCAGCACAACCCCGACAAGTTCGAAGCCGCTCGTCATTAAACGCTGTAAAGAGATCACAGTGTTCCATCAGAAGTGAAGCTGGAAGATGCGCTGTTCTTACAAAGAGCTCGGCAAGGCTACATGAGGTGGCTCAGCTGTGACAAACTTGGAGCTTTCTGCAGCATGGAGATCATGGCTTGCAGCACACAGGTCAGTGAATTGCAACTTCAAACCGTTTCGCAAGTTAGAGTCCGCATCCTTCTAGACATCCAGAGATCATCCCGTAGCCCTCCTGACCGTTGCTGAGAAAAAGGAAATCTAGTCTTTGCAGTCACAATGAACATCTTTCTTAATAGTGCCAAGAGTATACCTGGACTTAGCAAACGGTATTTGAAGCATTTCCACACACTGCAGCGTCTCACCTCGGGCCCGAGTGCGACTTCGCAGCAGACGACTCAGACCTTCTCAAGCGCCATAGCAATCGAGGATGTCGAGACCAAGTTTCGATTGTGGTATGGAGACTTCGTCGAAACAGAGTTAATCACGAATACCTCTACCGAAGCCATTGTGCTTGTCGCATTGGCGTTGGAGGTGACAGAGAATGTCTTGAACCAAGGTACTGCGCTTGTTCAAAGTACGACACCACTCGCGTATCTATTAATCGCAAATAGCATATGAACGCGCTGCGAAGGACAGCTCCGAACCAGCCATCACCCAGGACGACACGAACGCCGTTCGCCCTTCGGAAACCGGAGACAGTACTAAAGAAGACGTCGCTGCATATGTGAAACATGCATCGGACTACATCGACGAGCTTCTTAGGCTCAATGGTCTTTTTGAGGAATACGATGCATTGCTCGACCATAGGCAAGAATCCGCGGGCAGTCGACTGCCACTGGAGAGACTGGACAACATGAGTCAGGCAGAGATGCAGTCGGTCGTGCGCATTGTGTTTGCGGCCCATAACGAAGACCTCGGTGAAGGTCGTGTGAGAGCTCTAAGCAGCGTTGCTCAACAAGCATATGACGCCCTTGGCTCACCCCTTGCCCACTTGATGAGACACTCAGCAGATGGGGAGTTTCGCGCCTGTTCGTTGCTGGAATGCTCTGTTCGGCAAAGGTCACGGAAGGAGTGGGACAGATTCATAGAGGCTTATAAAGCTAGCTGAAGTTGATGTTATCAT
>Ga0058704_10001246_pt1 | contig 11997 bp, 8 predicted proteins | sample AgamicMgSfe_FD_71363 | JGI IMG/M metagenome (GOLD analysis project Ga0058704, IMG submission 71363) | Agave microbial communities from Guanajuato, Mexico - Mg.Sf.e | ecosystem: Host-associated > Plants > Phyllosphere > Phylloplane/Leaf | place: Guanajuato, Mexico | collected 2012-05-30
TCTTAGCGCAGAGCTGCGGCCACCAAGCAATTCGCACCTCTGTCCTTTCTCCTCTCAACACTCAACATCACTCAACGTCGAGACCGTTCATCAATTACATGGTGACAGGGACAATCGGCTGTGTGACGGCGCAAAGGACAGGCGGACATTGTTGTGCTGCAATGCAGGAAGCTCCTTTCCCCGCGGCGCCCCCTTGACAGCTCCTCGTCCACCCACCAGTTGCATGTCACATGTGTGACACTTCGATTCGGTGCTAAATGGATGGTGGAGTAGTGATGAGATGTGATGGGTAGGTGAGGAGCCAAGGAGGACCAACGCATGCACACTGCAGCACACAACACGCACCGCTGCCAGCTAGTGCGAGCTCGCTTGGATGCAGTGCCAGCTGCATATCATCTCACCAGAGCGCCCCGACTCCCGAGCAACAGAATGGGGCGTCGGGGGGAACGGACGGATGGACGATACCTAGCGGACGACGCAATCAGCACCCCTGCACTGAGCTGCTGTCCACCCTCCCGGCCTCACACTTTTCACGCAAAGTGCTGCGTGATGCCATGTTACATGTCACACAGTCATCTTGGGCACGGGAAATCTCCCCCAGGGATCAGGATCGCTTGAAGCGCACGCACACTCTTTTTGTGAGATTTCCGAGTCCTTCACGTCAGGTCGTTTTGGTAGAGCGTTTCGCAATGCCGGGGCCGGTGCGATACTGATTAATAACATCTTGGACTCGATCTCCCCCACAACAAGCCTTCCCTTTACCCAGATGTGGGCTCCGTTGTTTATGAACCGGGGTTGCCCGTTCTCGTTCATAAACCAGCGAATCGCCCGGGCCTCTGAGGGTGTGCCTTTGAGGTGAGCGTGGCTTTTTGCTTTTGCGCTCCTCACCTATTATACTTCACTATTGAGTATTGACACCCGATCTGTTGACGATAGCCTTTCGAGACTGACACCGCGACAGCGTCCGACCGGCGGACCGTGTGATCACGGCCCCACGGTAGACCTGTCAGATCCTCCTCCTACCCGCCGATCCACGTTCTGTCCTTGCTCGTTGCAGTTCATGCCAAGCTCGTGTCCTCACCCTTTGCTATATCGGTCTGTCCCCACGACTTCGCACAAAACCGTTCGGGGACTGACGAACATTCAACAGTGTTCAGTTGTAACGTCTCGAGGACCGCGTTGCCTTTTCACCCACGCCAAGACACTCATCGTCGAAGGCGTAGGACGAGATCTCGTGGGCAGAGGAACCTGTGGGGCGAACGTAACGAGCATCATTCGCCAGTCTCATAGTAAGATCCATGTCTTCTCATGCCGTTGCTCATCGAGCCACCACGGTCCGAGCCACTGGTCTTTGAACGTCAGTTCCGTTCGGTCCGGAGTGTCAAGAAGCTGACAAGGTGATAGCAACTGCACGAAGATCACCCCTTTCACGATTGTTGCATGGTCTGAGTGACCATTGCAATCCCATCATCAACCGTTGTCGCATGATCTGGGGCGTCGTTGTCGTGTCCACACTGGCAGTGAGAGCACTGATATGGTGCGCACGCACGCCCGACGGCCGCGTGGTGGTCAGATTGCAAAAAAGCGGACGAGCTGCCATGACGAGGGCCATGACGAGGGCCATGCCGTATGTCGTCGTGGAGACCTCACGTCTGAACGTCAGAGACAAAAGCTGATTGACGACTTAGGATGTTGAGAGTATCCTGCGCAGCGTTGGTCTCCAGAGCTTCAGGGCCGTCGACCTGTCCTCCAGCGATGACAGCGGCGAGGTGATGACCGGCTTTTGGAAAGAGGGCACGCCTTACCTGATCCGCAAACAATCTGACCTCGATCATCCAGTCCGACGAGACGCTGAACGTCATCGTCATCAGCCCATGCTGCTGGCGCAGGCCGCGCATGATCAACGCGATGGTTTGTCGGAACTTTCCCGGTGAGAGTACACGCCGTGCTGACAGCGCCCGCAGCAACACAGGAGGTCCATCAGTCACACCTCGATAAAAGTTTAAATGCGTCCGCCCAAGTCGTTGTGAATGCGAGACCAGTGTCCGAGTCCACCATGCCGCCCAAGCTATACGGGACAGGCCTTCCAATCGTGATGCGAGGACGATGTTCGACGTCCAGAGAAGGTCCATTTGTGAACACCATGCCGGCCCGCGACGACGACGACACAAAAGCATACGCCTTCCTCGATGAGCCACCTTTGCAGCCGACGGTCTGCATGGACAGTTTTCGGATCGACGAAGAAGACAAAGTCACGAGCTTCCTGACGGATCGACTGCGCAAGTTCCAGCAGCTTGCGGGCAAGCGGGTTGCGAAGTCATGGATCAAAGGCATTTGTGCGAAGAAGCAGGCAATGTTTCCGTACCGGAACAAACATCGCGGGGCAGAACACGGACTCGAGCCGGAAGTGCCAGGATGGTGGCCGGATGTCAGCGTATGCCCCTACATCGAGCCCGACCATGTCCGAAGGGGATGTGAGTAGACAGTGTCAAACCTGTTGACCGTCAGACGGCTGACACTCCGTAGACCGAACCCACCTCATCCTGCACCTGTTGCGCTTGAGGCCGGAGCCATCGTTGCTGAAGGCGTGGAACAAGGGCAAGGTCGAGCCCTCTCATATTGTCGGAGAGTGGACCAAGTTTTTGAAAAGCCTGACCCCAAGGTCGGTTGTCGACAACATGAGACCAGAACCCAGGGAGAAAGTGCATCGACGTTGGGATTACCTCATGGAGATATATGAGGTTGCCGATATGGAAGAGCAATACCGATCATTCGGCATGGGTAAGCGACTCCTCAGCTTGATTACGATCATTGTATTTGACTGTTCGTTTAGGCGGTGATCGACTGTACCAGTGGCATGATGAGAAGCCAGTGAGTGGCAAACGCCGTCGTTGCGGAAGGTCTGTCGGGTCCGGCATGGCGCACGACGATGATGCGGAATCGCGCTCCTCTTCCGTTGACCGCAGCTCTGTCAATGCGAAGAGACAGCGACAGCAGTCACGCGACGGAGCTTCATCCCCTGGCGCGAAGCCTGCAAACCTCGACAACGCCGACGTGCCTGCACCAGAGATGATAGACCTTGATGGGCCACGTCGTGCAACACTATCAGGCACCGAGAAGGCATCGGTAGGTCAGGCTGCATTGCAACATGGAAGTGGAGCGTATGAAATCCGTGACGCGCAGAACAGCACGTTTGATGACAACGCTACTATTGCGTGGAGTGCCGAGTGCGGCATCGGCTCGCCGATGAAACGAACCTGGAATTCGGCACACGAATACGGCGTTGCAGCCGTCCGCACCAACGTCATGGACCAGCAGCTTCACCCTCCGGAATGGCAGACTCCTGGTATCTCACCCTCGACGTCGTTCGAGGGGTCCACTTTCGACCAAGCCCCTGCGTTCGCGGCCAACCACGTTCCGGCGGGATTCTCATTATATCCTGGACAGCATGATTATGCCTTCCCACTGCACTATTACCCCAATCAGCAGGTCAGTCAGACTTACCACGGCGCCCAGATGCAGGCGTTGTACAATGACATTGTGCCCAATACCCCGGTTTTCTCGCCCATGTCGTTGGAGTCAACGAACAGCTTCGAGTCAATTGGGGGTATGCCACCCATCACCCGGAGTATCCCAGCCCAGGCGTACCCTTTCCTCGGCTCGTTCGAGGACCAACAAATTTTACAGCCTTCGCAACAGGTGAACCACGGTCTGGGACCCTTGCCGATGGTGTACCCAGATCAGATGGCCCCGGTGCCGCACCAAGCGATCTCCTTCGGCTACCAGGATAGGCAGTTCGAACACCTGCTTGAGCAAGCGCCCTCCGGATGGCCCAGCTTCGCAGCAGGCACCTACGGGATGGCGAGCGGCCAGCCCACTTAGTCCCTGGAGTTCCCCCAACCGAGGCGTTCTTGCTGCTGCTCACCGATTACGATTGACGATGGGACCAGCGGCTCCCATTCAACGATACATATGCAACTTCCTGCACCCCCTCCCTGGCAAGCGAACGGCGCGAGCGGCTTACGCTTTCTGACCGATCCCTGGCCGCTGCTCTTGCCGATTTGTCACTCAAGCACATGCATCCCTCTCGCGTTCGAGCGTTGAACATCTTCGGTTTTGGTATTAGCGATGCTAGCGTTCAGCTCCTGACGACTTGTACAACACTCTTGAGGAGTGGACGACGTGAATGATTTTCGGGTTTACCTTCACTAATGGATAGCATGACTTATGATACGTATGGGAAAGAGTGAGGTGGGTGGACTTTTCCTTTGTGGCCGGAGCAAGACAGATTGCGAAAGGAGATGAACATTGATAGGTGGCTAGCTTACTATCTCGGTTACTGTCGTATACTCAATTATATGTCGCTTCTTGTTGGGCTTGTGAATGATCCGGAGTCGTGTGTGTCTCTCTGGTATTTGTGGGTGGTGAAGAGAAGTCCATCTCACAATGTGGCGGAGGCGCTGAGGCGTGAGGTTCCGATAGCATTTGGTCCGTGCCCTCTCTTGGCGTGCGGCTCGGGCGCGCGAGCGCGCAATGACGGTCGCGGTAAAGAAAGCGCTGCACGTATGTAGAGCAACAAAGAGAAACACGTCGCGCATTGTCTCTTCAGGCTCAACTTACAGGCAGCATTCGACACCATCGCCACCACACATGACCGCAAACCTGGCTCGGCTCCGCGGTGACGACGATGTCGTCAGTGAGAGGCGGAGGTTCTCGCGGAAGAGGACGTGGTAGCGGACAACGAGGTGCTTCCCGAGGCCCGTCAACAACCAGCGGAGGCTTGTTTCGGGGCAACGTGCAAAGAGGGCAATCAGGTATACCTGGAAGTTTCGCGCAGGCACCAAGACAGAATGCGTTGAGCGCGCCGCGCCGCGCAAGCACCACATCGAACAACAATGCCTTTCACCCACCGCGGACAACGACGAGCTTGGGCGCCGGGTCGGCAGCAAAAGGCAGCTGGCAGGATCGATACCAGGTGGTAAGTATCACGCCTCCCAAATCTTACTGACGGGAGCACATAGTGACTCCCTACAGCTTACGAAGGCCCGCGAACGTGAACGCGCCAACGCCATCCGACAAGGCCTAATTGCCGACAAGCCTCGGTCGCTTGCGGACGCGATTACACCGGTGGGGACATGTCAGGATATGTGCGCCGAGTACGAACGGGTGGAGCGAGTGGTGGTGAAAGATGTCTGGGCGGAGGAGACGGATCCCAATCATTCCGTGTACAGCACCGTGGATCGGGAGCCGGACGAGGCGCGCATGGTCAAGAAGTTTCGAAGGGCAGCAGCCGGCCTGGAACAGCAGCTGCCGTCGGATTTACGCCCACCACATGTGCTGAAGCGCACGTGTGACTACCTGTTCGACGAAGTCGTTGGGAACGCACCCGCGCTCGAGAGGGTTCATCACTTCATCTGGGATCGCACCCGCGCCATTCGCAACGACTTCTCGATCCAGCAAATCGCGAAATTGGAGGAGCTGAGTATCGCCGTGGACTGCTACGAACGCATTGCACGCTTTCACATTGTCTCCTTACATCAGCTCGCGGTTCAACCGAAGCCCTACGACAAGTACGACGCGCAGCAGGAGCGTGAACAACTTGACCGGACGCTGCTTTCCCTGATGCAGTACTACGATGATAGCCGTGGCCGAATCCACCTTCCCAACGAGGCCGAGTTCCGCGCATACTGCGTCGTCTTCCAAATGCAGGATCCATCGCCGGATTTGGAAGACCGTGTACAAACGTGGCCAGATCACATCGTTCGCGACAGAAGGGTGCAGACGGCTCTCCAGCTGTATGCTGCGGCTTGCAACACGATGGATCCGCAGGGTCCGCTGAAGCCACGAGCGAACCATCTACTCGCACAGCAAGATTGGGCGCGCTTCTGGACATCACTCGCGTCAAAACACGTCTCGTATTTGATGGCATGCGTGGCCGAGGTCTACTTTAATTTGGTACGCCGAACGGCCCTTAGCGCACTTCTTCGTGCTTTCAAGGTCAACCCGAACAAGGCCGAGCAGGACTGGACCCCTGATGTCCTTTGCAATGTCCTTGCTTTTGACGATCACGACAAGGTTTACACCTTTTGCGAAGCCTACGGTTTCTCCTTCAGCGATCGAGAAGATGGAGAACAGTATCTGGATCTGACTTCAGTGCGAGAAAAGACCCTACCTCAGCCTGATGTCAACCTACCGAAGCAGTGGAAAAGCGAACTGGTTGAAAGTAAGCGGTTTGGTAGATCTTTGCCTGCCGTCATCAGAGGTCTCTCGGTTAAGCAGGCACAAGACGCGGGCATGACTTCCCTGCCTGATGACAACGAAGAGGAGATGGAGGACAGCGCAATTGCTACCCACATTGGTCTATCAAATACCGTCGGACCGTTTGCCGATGATCCGAATGACGAAGATTCCTTGTTCATGCCAGAGAATGGAAAGCAGAGTGGTGGACAGAGTGCGGTTGTCGCCTTCGGAACGACAGGCAACAGTTTCGGTACTCTGTCAGACAAAGGGAAAGACGGGCCACCAGCGAGCACGGGCTTCACGTTTGGAAAACCCTCCTCAAGTGACGCTGGTATGGCTCCAACTGGCGGGAGTACCTTCAATGCCAGCCCTGCAAGCAACAGCGTGGCGTCCGGTACTAAGTTCAACTTTCTGTCAAACGGAGCAACGCCGGTGGCGCAAGCCGCAAACCCAGTGCCGGCACCATCGTCCACTACGGCTTTTGGATTCTCGAAGTTTGAGCCTGGCAAATTCAGCTTCGCGCATCGTTCAGATGGAGTAGCGCCAGTGGCGGCGCAAACGACAACCTCAGCGCCAGCAGCTCCGCCCGCTACGCCCTTCGGGTTCCCGAAGTTCGAGCCCGGTAGATTCAGCTTCGGGCCGGGCGCACACAACGACGCAAAGACCAAAATTCCCAACGGCAACTCCCAACCTGGTCCGTTCCAGCATGATGGTAGTGACGAGAACTCATTCGCTCAGACTCCGCCGAAGCCAGCATCAATCCCGATTGATCGGAAACCGTCCGACAGGATCGACTTTTCCAGCAGTAACGGGGTGAACGGACATCACCCAGCATCAGTGGACTTATCACCCACCTCACCACAGCAAGTTCCTGCGTCTGGTCACGTGTCAGCGAATCTGACGTCAGCACAGCGGCCGCCTGAAGTGAAGTCCACGCAACTTCACTCGACGACTACCGCTCAATCTCCGACCTCAATTCCGGCCACGGCGGCAGCGACATCCGCACACCGCAAATCCTCGTTACCAGACAACAAGCCAAAGATCCCAAGCCCTCTCGCCAATTCGTTCAACGCCAACGGAGATTACACATCCGCCAAGGAGAACGGCATTTTCAGCAATATCGGTGGCAAACCAACAGTCAAAGAACCGTCTTTGAACGCGCTGAGTCAACATCCCCGGGTGGACGCTGGCGCAAGACTTTCCGAACATATAGTCCCTTCTGAACCTCCCAAAGAGACCTTTGAATCAATTGTGCGGCGACTTGCGCATGAGATCACCCACGACGGTTTCGCCGGATTCGTCAAACAATACGTAGACTTTGCAGTTGAACAGACTATCAAGAAAGTGCAGGCCGAGCTAGAAGAGGAGCACTTGAACGCTAGGGCTGACAACTTCCGCGTGGAAGTTCTTGCGCACCGATACGGGAAGAGGTGGAGAGACAGATATTGGGCGAAGCGATTGGCCAGTAGAGGTCGAGCCCGAAGAGAAAGGGCGCGTAAGGGGTTGGAGGAACACAAAAGGAGCTTACAGTCTCAGAATACTGGCGACGTCGGACACTCCACTTTCGATCGTGTCAACCTTGTGTTTGGCGAAACTGACAAGCAAGCGAACAAACACCACGCGATGGCGGACGATAAGCCACAATACGCTGACCGCCAAACTTCCAGGGCTTCAATGGAGCAGCATAGCACTACCAGTAGCAAGCGGCCGCCCTCCTCCCGCAATCTGCAGCGGACCACTGCTGGGAACAGTTCGGGACATAAGCGTTTGCAGAGCACAAGTCACCTCGATGCTCACGGACGTATAGCTAAGCCGGCTCCGCCAGCCAATTCGACCGCCGATCTTCTCAAGCGCTCGTCTTTCCTGGGCTTCTCACTCGGGCCCGACGCTGTTAGCCGCGACAGCGCGACCCGCTCGAACTATTTCCGGCTGAAAGCTATGGGAATGAACCCATCGGGTGAAAGCGGCGGCTTGCGAGGAACGAAGCGGAGGCGATCGAACACCATAGACGCTCCGACTGGCACGCCTTCTACCGGCCTTGATATGTCACAGCTCTTCAAGTCAAAGGTAGCAAATTCACCTCATACTCCGTCCATGCCACCGCCGCCCCCGATCGCGAAAGCGAACGAAGTGGATGAAGCTTTGTTCGCGCGATTAGCGGCAGCAAGGGCTAGTCTCGCCGAGACAACTACCTTCATGAAGTCGTCTCTGGCTGGAGAGGGAGCACCAGTGGAAAGCACGGGGCCTCGAGCATCAAGCGAATCCCCTTCCATGGCTCGTGCTCGCGCAGAGGCGAGACTCCGTTTGTCGAATGGCTCGTCCGACAACCTTCTATCTTCGTCGGACTCGCGCGTACCAGCGTATCGTCTTCGCGAAAGCAGGTTCGTGCCGCGAGAGCAGTACGGCCGTGCGGTCGAGCGTGCGAAAGAGATGCGGCAGTCTCGGTCTAGAGAGGCGAGTAGGCCCGGTTCAAGGGCTGCATTCAACACAACAAGTGTTGATGACAGCGTTCCTGAGCCAGAGCTCCAACCCGAGGGAGTCGGCGCAATAACGCCCACGGTGATCGGATTGTCGTCCAGACCTGCCGAAGAGCAGGCGTCGGTACAGGTTCCAGCTGCCACTTCATCCTCCAACTTCTCCCATTCAGTCGCGCAGTCACAAGACGTGGAAAATTCATCACGAAGCACGCCCGGTCGTAGCGTGCTCCCGACCTTTACTCCGCAACCTACGTTCGGCACACATCACTCCAAACCTGCTGGAGTGCGCAATGACTACACCGTGGATCCCAGCCAAGTCGAGCAGTCGTTGTCAAATTCCTTCGGCAATCACAGCTGGATAAACCAGCCGCCGCTCAGAGCATCGGCGGATGCAACTAACCTCGCACCTCAGCAAGGGTCGTACATGCATTCGCAAGGCTTCAGCTTTTCGCCCACCAACGACGTCCACGGAACGAATACGGCGTCGCAGCAACCGAACTCGTACCTGTATTCGCAGACCACGTCCGCAGGGATAGATGACGAAGACGTTCTCCGGCCTAACTACATTGACCGTTTCGCGCAAGGAGCCGCTACCAATGGAATTCAAGCCCAGCCAGGAGACGATGAGATCCTAGAACCCAGCAGTGACGACGGACTGGGCGCTTCGCATAGCCATATCAACCCGTACGCTGCGCTGGCCGATGAGCAAGGTGGTGAAGGCGACGGCTTTGATGCGCAGAGCGGCGAGGCTGGGCGATACGACACGGACGCCGAAATCGACCCCGATCTCTTCGGCGGAGACGACGAGGACGAGGCCGGCGCCGACCGTAGGAGGAATGGGTATTCATACCACGACCAAAATGGGTATGACGCCGACGACTACGGGGACGGTGACATCGAGGATGCGGAGGAGTATGATGACGAGGATGACGAGGACGATCTCGGGGAGGATGCGGAAGGCGAAGGTGGGCCCATCTCCATGCACCAGCGCTTCGCGCGGGGCGAAGACTTTACTCAAGAAGGGGAGGAGGAAGAGGAAGAAGAGGAGGACACCATTTCTCGGTGGGGTGGTAGGAAACTGCCGGTGGACAACACGCCAAAGAACCCTGCGTTGCAGCATGTGGGACATTCGGTCGAGGAGGCCATTGAGCTTAGCGATTGAGCGCGACGTGGGTTTTTGCGATCGTGTGCTGAGTGGCTTGAGAGATACCCCGAATGGTAGTTGGCGCCAGCGATAACACTACTAGGTAAAGAAACAGCAGCAATGGGTGTTACCATGAGCGTCGTGACCTGAGCGAATACAAGTACATGTAGCGCTTCTCGGACGTCCCACCATCCCACGACTTACTTTCATTACGTAAGCAGACGAAGACCACATCGCTCGTCTTCCCTACCAAACAAATGCGTTAGCGAAACCACAGCACCTTCTGTCAACCGCTCCCCCGCCCCATAATCAACATGGCCCCTCCAACCTCCGCCGCGCGCCCCAAACGCGCCGGCGACGACTTCGCTCGCACCAACCACCACGACCACCACCCACGCAAAAAACCCCGCTTCGACCCCCGCAACCCCAGCACCCTGGCCGCCGACGCGCCTACTGCAGCCGCGGACGGCGGCGACGGCGACGGCGACGACGTCCTCGACGAGCTCATCCTCGACGCCGACATCATCGGCAAATCCGGCCCGCAGATCAAGCGCAATGCCGTGAACATCGACGGCTACGAGTCGGATTCGGAGAACGATAATTTCGACGCGCGGGCGGCGGAGAGGGGGAGGGGGAAGAAAGGTGGTGATGATGGTGGGGTGGAAGAGGAGGAGGAGGAGGAGGATATGTTTGCGGATTTGGACGAGAAGGCTGAGGCGAAGACTGATGACGTCAGGGATGAAAGCCGGAAGGGGAAGAAGGACGTGAGGTTCCTGGACGCGGAGGAGATTGAGGGGCAGGTGAAGAGTAGTACGTCGGGCGGGCACGTTTCGGCGGATCTGTTGCAGGGGCAACGCCGGCACCAGCGCGAGGCGAGTTCAAGTTCTTCCTCGGGATCGGACGAAGAGCGAGACCTGCTGCCGGGGGAAATGGAAGACGACCTCGCGGCGGAAGTGGGCGCGGGTGGGAAAAAGCGACACGCGCCACGGCTCGACGCGTTTAATTTGAAGGAGGAAGAGGAGGACGGACGGTACGACGAAGCGGGGAATTATGTGCGGAAAGCCGTGGACCCGGAGGCGGGGAACGATGGGTGGTTGGAGGGGGTATCGAAGAAGGACGTGCGTCGGGCGCGGGAGGCGCAGGAGAAGCGCGAGGGCGAGCGCAGGCGGAAGGCGGAGGAAGACGATGCCGTGTTGACGGGGGATGTGTTGGCGACGTTGATTGCGGGGTTGGAGACGGGGGAGACGCCGCTTGAGGCGTTGAAGAGGTTGAATGCGCGGGGAAGGAAGGGGAAGAAGGAGAGTGTTGCTGTGCCGAAGTGGAAGCGGAAGAAGCGGAGGGAGGAGGATGGGATGGAGGTGGATGGGGATGTGAATGGGGGAGCGAGCATTACTGTGGAGGAGGAGGCGGCGGAAACTAGGCGCAAGCAGGCGGTGGAAGCCATCACAGGCGCGGCCGACGCGCTGTACTCGCGCGCGCAGCACGACGTCTATGATACGGAACGCGAGATGCTCATGCGGCAGTACGCGCGAGAAACAGGGGAGGAATGGCGGCCGGCGGCGGCGGCGGCGGTGCAGGGTGGAAGTGGGGATGACGACAGCAGATGGGAATACCGTTGGGACGGCGGCGAGTCCCACGGGCCTTACGACGGCGCGACGATGAAGGCGTGGAACGAGGCGGGGTATTTTGCTGGAGGGGTGGAGTTTCGGAAGGTGGGAGGAGGTGGAGGAGGAGAGTGGGATCGGGTTTTGGATGTGAGATAGTCTACAGACAATCACCTCCATCGACTTCTCACACACGTATATCTGCTATTCCCAAAGCGAAGCATACCTCATTCACCGCAGCCATTGCAAGACCATCCAATGTCTCAATCCATTCTTCCCATTATTAATCCTACTTACCCTCAAGCTCGATCACCGTCCACATACATACACAAGACGGACAGAAGTTGACAACACACTCGTTCATCCATCCATCCATCCATTTATCCATGCCAACATCCAGCTGAACTCGATCAGAGCTTCACAACCACATTTCCACCCCGTGGCCGAAAAAAAAGCCACACACGCCCCAAGAATCAATGCCAGTAACGAACATACAACAGCGACAAGCAAACGACAAACAAGTCCCCTCAAG
>Ga0058704_10001247_pt1 | contig 11994 bp, 13 predicted proteins | sample AgamicMgSfe_FD_71363 | JGI IMG/M metagenome (GOLD analysis project Ga0058704, IMG submission 71363) | Agave microbial communities from Guanajuato, Mexico - Mg.Sf.e | ecosystem: Host-associated > Plants > Phyllosphere > Phylloplane/Leaf | place: Guanajuato, Mexico | collected 2012-05-30
GAAGAGAGTCCGATTCGGCGGGCTGACTCGCTTGCCTCCCACCTGCCCTGAGTTGGAGGCTCGATTTAGGCACGCGGCGAAAGTTTGCCAGCACTTCCACATGTGCTGCGGCGGCTTCGCCGAGCCACCTTCACTGACCACATCCACATCACTGCCGACTGCGCTTGCTCCCCCTATGCTGACCTCTGCTATTGAATGCCATGACCTAACAGTATTCTCCAAGGGACGACAAACCTCTCCACTGTACGATAAGGGAGCAGAAGGACCCCGCCGACGGCCAATTGTCGCACCACAGCTCGTATCACTCCACGCGCGCGCCCCGCAATCTGCGCAACGTCCTGCCTGCAGCAGCGCACCACGCCGATAGATAGCTCACCGAGTCACAATGGGCCTCTTCTCGAGGAAACATCATAACCGCGCCGCCGCCAACGACCACAACTCGGACAACCGCAGCTCCTCGCCACAGCTCAACGGCAACAAGTTCAGAATGCAGCGCCCAAACGGCAACAACCCGGCGGCACACGCCAGTATACCAGATATCCCACTGCCGAGGGCACCGGACCCGAACCTCGATCCCGCTGGCTACTTGAGGAGTATCTATGCTGTAAGGGAGAGGAGCAAGTTGGTGCTGGAGAAGGCGAAGAAGAACCAGCTCAAGCACTTCAATGTGGATATGAGCAAGTTCCAGGATACAGCGAACTATGTGGTCATGATTATCAAGGTATGCGGTTCCGCTGATCATCCCATGTAGACAGAGCGGCTGACAAGATCATAGCGAGACTTTGACCCGGACTACTCCAAGATCCCGCCACACGGACGATGGCAGCACTTCGAGGTTGGCGGCAGGCCGCGTGTGGACCAACTCATGGCTACCTGGCCTTCATCACTGGACGCGCAAGAGCGCACCCGCCGCCTGATAGACCTCTTCTTGGTCTCGGTCCTACTGGATGCTGGTGCAGGGACGAAATGGCAATACAAGTCGAAAGAGAGTGGCAAGATGTATAGGCGCAGTGAGGGTCTGGCTGTTGCGAGCTTAGAGATGTTCAAGACTGGGCTGTTCTCGAGCAACCCAGAGCAGCCGTACCAGGTGGATAGCGATGCGCTGAGGAAGCTCACGCCGGAGAAGATGGCGAGAGGACTGCAGGTGACGGAGGACAACCCGATTGACGGCCTGGAGGGTCGCACGCACTTGCTTGTAAGGTTGAGTGATGCGCTGCAAAACCAGGAGATCTTCGGCCCAGATCACAGGCCCGGCAACATGCTCGACTACCTCATCTCACACCCTTCAACCACGGCTTCCTCAGTCCCGGTGATTCCTTTGCCAACACTGTGGGACACCTTGATGAATGGCCTGTCAACTATCTGGCCGGCGACGAGGACGCAGATCGATGGAGTGCCGATTGGCGACGCATGGCCATGCTCTTCGATGCCCTCACACCCGAACCAGCCATGGGAGAGCATTGTGCCATTTCACAAGCTAACTCAGTGGCTCACCTACTCGCTCATGGTGCCCATGCAGAAGCTGGCAAACATTCACTTTGTTGGCACCGAGCTCATGACTGGTCTTCCTGAGTACAGAAACGGCGGCTTGTTGGTAGACACTGGACTTTTGACGTTGAAAGAGGCCGATGCTATCAGAGGTCTGGAACAGTACCAGATGAACGCTACTCGGCAAGGACAGCCCAAGATGGAGGTGGTGCCGCTCTTTACAGCAGACGACGATGTCATTGTAGAGTGGCGGGCGCTCACTGTTGGCTTCCTAGACGAGCTGCTTGTCGAGGTCAATATGTTACTCGGGTTGAAGGGCGACAACAAGCTCTCGCTGGCGCAAATGCTGGAAGCCGGCACTTGGAAGGTATCACTTCCCCACCTCTCGATTTTTACCTTGCACATTGTACTAACATTGTCACCAGGGTGGTCGTGAAATCGCCGAAGTCTCCCGCCCAAACACCAAAGAGCCACCCATCATGATTCTCTCCGACGGCACGGTATTCTAGGAGTCTTCCCTGCTGCTTGGCTGGGAATCCAACTTGCCCGCATCCTCAAGCGCCACATCCTCCACGGAGTTTGTCGGCTCGATTGCCTCATCTTCTACTTACGCGCTGCGTACACCGACTTCCATGCTCACACGCGTCAGCACTGGACTCGACGGTGCTGCTCCTGCTGTTGGTGGTCAAAGCTTGCCCTACGTAGGCTACATGCCACGAAAGGATAGCGGGACCGAGCTACCACTACCGCTGCCGAACCCGCTCACTTGCCACCCGCCCGGTCTGCCGATTGCGGAGAGGCCGGCGAGGGCTATGATGAGGACACGCAAAACTACGGGTGCGAGCTATCGGACTGCGAGCGAGAGTATTGCTGAGGAGTAGCTCGAGTAACGCTCGGCATTCCCGGTGCTTGCTTTTACTTGTTCATGTGTTATGCTTCATGTTGGCGTTTTGGGTGCACAGAGGGGAACATGAGGTATTTGTCTTATGTTTGGCATGCGAGATACCAGGGTATACCAATGGGCGAGGGCAGTGTATGTGCTTGCTGTTTTGTGGCGCTTGTCAAGGACCGCTGAATGTAGATAGAGGGTGGATGGGGTGCTAGTATCATGGATGGCAGTGTCTGCTGCGCATTGCACTCCAGCTCTATTCCTCATCGCTATCTACGACGACCTCTCCTCTGCTCTTTACGACATACCATCTTCGGATCTACCCAGCGGTCATGGCTACTCGCTCCTGCACCTTCCTGTGCCGCTGCGGACTGTTCATGACTTTTCGGATAGGCCGCCTGGCGCTCAGATGAACGCATGTAAACACTGCACCCATTGCTCACAGTCGACCCAACCTGGGCCCTTGTATGTACGCATACCGAAGCCGCCGCAAGTCCTCCTAGTGCCCCACAGAGACGCTCATATCAATCACCTGCGGCCCTGGGCTGGCTGGGCACACCGGACAATCGTCGTTGTGCGAGTGATAGTAACACTTGGCCCGCACGTGAGGTTCCAAGTACTTGCCGACCGTACCATCCCGCACCACTCCCAGCATCTCAGCAAAGAAATCTCGCAGGAAGTCCGACGATAACTCATCCCAGTGCTCGCACATGAAATCTCGATCCGGCCTCAGGCCCACGAATGAGTCGAACATGAGGCGGAGAAGCGTGGCGTCGGCCACGGTCGAGTCCCAGGCCAGCTTCACTAAGCTTGATCTAGGGAGTTTGCGGTCCTCGGCCAGGCGTATCATGGAGTCGATTGCCTCGTTCTGGAGGCGCAGGTTACAGAACTTGTCGGCAGTGACCCAGAGCTTGATGAGAGCGCGCCACTGCCAGCCCACTTCCGCCGTCGGTATCTCGCGCGTGTAGACCCAGTGCAGATACGCGCTCCAATCGGGGATGTTCTGCTCGGGTAGGCGGATGACGCGCTCCTGCCCTTCCTTCCACCTGTCTGAGCATGCTGCTTTGAAGAACGTCGAGGTGCGCGTAATAAGGCATTCTGGGACGATGTACTCCTTCTCCTCCGCGCCGACGAGTACACGGACGGTAAGCGAGTACTCTGCGGCTGCTTGAGGGGTGAGGTCAGCAGCTTGTACATGTTGTACGAGGCAAGGCTAGCTCACTAGACATGATTGGTATCAGTATTCCTTGATTTCTGATCTTGCTGGTAGGTAGAAAGTGTTGCCAGATTGTCTAGGGGAAAGAACATGAGGTGGCTGTCTTCCGAGAAAAAGGATAGGTTTCAAGGGACACGACACTGAATTCAGGTAGACGAATGTGGCACGTGCCCTGCACATGTATGTGAATGTGCGCGCAGCTCAGCGCAGCTGACAGAGCCTCGAGTTCACTGAAATGAAACCAGCACTCAAGTCCTTGTCACGTCCTCTATTGTCCATATCGGCATACATTTCTTGGTCAATTGCTCACTGATTCTGATACCTCCTTGCTCGCCTATGCTTTGATCTTTTGTGTACGCTGCGGATAGCATGCCTGCCGAATCCAAACTACTCGCGTTCTCGAAATCCTTGCGTTACAGTATGAACTCCATATCCGTTAATACCCAACCCTCGGCAGCTTCTTGCAGCTCTGTTCTATTCGTCATCACACTCCACCTCCCCATCGCACTTCGGGCAGTCCCCATCATGAACGTGATAATGGCAGCGGTGCTTCACGCTGGAGCGATGAGACATCCTCGCACGTAACCCACGCTTCACGCCCAGTACAGCCGCGAAAAGATCACGAAGGAAGTCCGAGGGGTACTCAGCCCAGCGCTTCTAAGCACTGTCAAGCGCGACATCGCTGTCAACGTAGCCGTCGATCAGGAGACGACGGAGCGAAGACTCGGGCACAGTAGACGCCCAGGCGATGCTCACGTTGTCCGGACCGGCGATGTCTTTGCGGTCCTTGAGGTACGCGAGGATCTGGTCTGCGGCCTTGTTCTGCAGGTGGAGGTCCTGGAGCTGGTCGGCTGTGATCCAGAGAAGGATCACGCGTTGCCATCCGTCGACCTTTGTCTCGCTTTTCTTGCTGCTCCCGCTGCCTTTTGATGCCGTGAGGCTGTGGGTGAACTTCCAGTGCAGGTAGGCGGTCCAGAGCTCGAGGTCTTGTTCTGGTAGACGCACGGTACGGTCCTGGCCTTCTTTCCACTTCTGCGAGCCAGCTACTTTGAAGAAGGCCGAGGTGCTTGTAAGGAGGTACTCGGGTATAATGTACTCCTTCTCTTCGGCGCCGACGAGGACTCGGATGGTCTTCAAGTAGTCCATTGCTGTATCGTGTCAGCATAATGTATCACGCGAGGAGGTGGCGGCAGACTTACTTGTAGCAGAGACTTTTGTTGACTGTTCTGGATGTTGCGTGTCGAGTGCGAAGACGGGTAATGTCTGGCTCGAATATAGGCGATAGCAACTAGCAGCAAGTGGCAGTCTCGGTTGTCAGTGTACGTCCAGTGCAGCCAGAAAGGGAATTCTTATGGCTGGTAGATTCCGATGGAGATCCTGAATGTGGTTTTCTTCTCGTCCCTCGGCTCGCCCAGGAGTTCTGTGAAGTAGCGCGACGAGCTCATTGCGTACTCCTCGTGTATGACGAACTTCTCATCGTCGAGTCTCAGGGTTACGGCGCAATTGTAGTACGGTACAGACTCTCCGTAGACGCATCGCTGGCGCTTTGCTGGCGGCTGGGCCATGGCAGGCGAAGGCTCTCGTGAATGGCTGTGTGAGTGGCGGGTATGAGCGTAATCTACTCGCTCGACTTCTGAGTTGAGTGTGATGGCCTTGGTGTGTCTTGATCGGGCGGCCGAGCGTACTAGATACAAGTCAGCCGAATTGCCGCAATGACACGTGCAAGGACCCATCACATGACCGTTGGTGTATCGCAGACCGAGTACGTCAACGGTGGCTCACATGCTGCGCTTACAGGGCTCCCTGCATATGCTGAGCGCCGGCGAGTACTCATGCCCTCGCAACCTCACATGAGCAGCTGTGCCGTGCAGCATCATGCACTCCCACTGGCTCCCGACTGCTAAGTCAATGGGTCTCCAAAAAGCAATCAGCCCTGCCCCGTCAATCGAACTCCCTCCCTCGAGCTCCGCCCCGCCATCATCTTCACCCAAATCCAGCCCACCCATTGTCACAAGCCTCGCACGAGCGCCAACGATAACATCTGAGCTCATGATAGCAATGCCATAGAGACCAAAAGAACGGCAAAAAGAACTCTCGCATATCCTCCTCTGTTGATTTTTCGAACCTTTGATGCACCTCTCTCTTTCCTCCCTCCTCCTCTTAACGGATACGCCCAGGTGCTTCCACCGAAAGCGGAAAGTCAACCTTTACGGTATTTTTCACTCTAATCGCTAGGCCACCTGCGCATCGCAAGGTGTTCCAATGGCCATGATGCAACAGCTTTTGTAAAGAAATACATACCTTACCTCTGACTCGGTACATCTCGCAGCCACTTCGCAAGGCCTCGTAATAAAGAAGAGGTCAGCAGCGCAGAAACATCCATTGCGGGTCTAGACAAGACACGACAGCAAAGAGAGAGGGAGAGAAGACCTCAAGCCGGTTTCCCCCTGTTACTCTCGCCACCCTTCTCAGTCCCCAAATCCTCTTTCTTCACGCCCTCCGCACCCTTGATACTCGGAAACGTAAACACCTCGCTCTTCCCACCTTGCAACCCACCCCACCTGAAGAAACTCTGCCTATTCGTCCACACCAGCGCACCAACATACGGCTGCACATTCCACCGCAGCGTCAGCGTCGCATTCCCCCGATCCGCCATCTTGCCCGACACATCCGTGATCTGGTATTTGGGCTTCTGGCCAGCAAGCTTGACGATGCCCGGGCTACCGCCTGGCGGGTAGGGTTTGCCGACGTCTTTCTTCGATTTGGCCTTGGATTTGGATTTCGTCTTCTTGGGTGGTTTGACGCCTTTGGGTGTGGGGTGGATGTAGGTGTTCTGGTGCCAGGGCGCGTTGTCGGCGGGGATGATGGCGTCCCAGATGATGGCTTCGGAGGGCGGGATGGTGGAGGGAGAGGTTGAGGGGTAGGTGGCGGTTATGTAGAGGAAGATTTGCTTGGTGTTCCAGTTGAAGAGGGAGGTGAGGTCTATCGATCGCAATGGGTGGTTAGCAGGTTGATATCGTTGCTTCAAGATCTAATCAGTATGGGAGGGCATACCGGCATCCAGATCAAACCGCACATGCGCATACTCCTCCCTCTTCGTGCTATAGTAGTGCGGCCGTCCCTTCACCACCTGCACATTCTTGAGCTCCAGGCTCGCGCTCGGCGTCTGAGGGCTTAGGAGGACGGAGACAGCGATTGCTGCTGCTACCGCAAAAGCGACAGATGTGAAGTAGCCGAACACATTCTGGACGCGCACGAGGCTGGAGTGCATTCTGTCGTTTACAGCGCTAGAAAGACTGTCGCTGTGTTGTGGTGTAGGCACACGTATGGGATGAGGTGAGGTGGCCGCTTGGAGGGCCTTGGCGCGGGGAGGGAAACTTGTCTCTCCAGGGTGAGCATGTGAAAGTCGACGTCGATTTGAACAGCGTGACCATGACAATGGGTGAGCATGTGAGTGAGAGGCAATTGTATTGCATACACGATCGTAAACACTATGCATCATCTTCACTTTGCTACACGTCTGTCACGAGCGACCGTACCGTATGATAATATCAGCGAGTGCGTCCCTGGTTGCCTATTCCCCCTTCCTGCAGTCAATACTCAAAACTCATATCTTCTTCACTATCCGCTGCTCCGATCTCGCTCTCATCCATCTTCTCAAAATTCTCCTTCTTCTCCTGCATCTTCTGGTAGCTCTCCTGGATCGCCTTCTGCAGAATATCCTTCTCCGCATCATTCAGCTTTTCAGGCGCTTGTCGCCAGTTCTGGATCTTCCATTCCGAGGTCTTCGAGGACTTCGACGTGACTCGACGATCGCGCAGACTCTTCTTGCAGTCCTTGAGAGGTGCCCGCGGCGCTGGGGTTGGCGATGCATTGAGTGTAGGGAAGCAGGGCTTCGTGAGTTGGGCGAGAAGGTCCTGCATGGGGGAGTCCACTCGCTCGTTGGCTGAGCTTGATAGCTCTTCGCGATCCGTCGAGGGAGGATGGCTTGTTGGGTGTGCTCTGCTTCTGCTCTTTGGGGTCGATTCCTTCGGACGAGCCGTCGTGGGAGAACATTGTGCTGGACTCGCGCGATCAAGTCTCTCCTTCAAGCCTTGGAGGTCGGCATCAGAGACCGTCTCGGCATCTGTGCTCTTCGAGACTATGCGCTTCCCGTCGGACTTCTTGTCTAGACCAGGCCGAAAGACCATGGAGCGAGTGTCCGGCGACATTCTGAGACCCCGGAAGAAGTTCGGAGACAGAGAAGGGCCACTGTGGTTACCTGGCTCTCCAGTCTGCGTGCCACGGTGCAAGCCTGGAGGCGAATCCACATGAACAGTCCAGCACTCGATGTCCGATGGCGATGAGTGGTGTGGTTCCGCGGCTTCCTATAGCCTAGCCATACTGAGCGCGTCAAATCTGAGTGGCGAACCAGGACTGCCCATCTTGGCTTTTGCTCTGAGTAGCATCGTGAGCTCCCTTGGCGTGAGGTCCGACAAGTCAGACAGGTCTTCTACCTGCTCTTGGTGGGCGTTGCAATTGGCGTTGTAACAACGAACAGGCGTGGTTATCGGCGGCGGCGGCGCGAAATCCGCTTCCTTGACATCAACAGCTGAGTCGAAGCGCTCCAAAGGTGAGAAGCTGTCATCTGGCATCTCTTGCTTTCCCTTGAGTAGCTGAGAAAACGCCGGTCTCCTCACTTCGGGACTGGTGGCAAGCACGCCGTCTGTCTGGCACGTGTCTGGCCTGCGCTTGATCGTGACAGGTACCACGATTCGAATGGCTCGTTCCAGATAAAGCGCGCCTGGGAACGCCTTGGTGATGATAGCGGTCATGTTGAGCGGCACGGTGAAAGCTTCCAATCTCCCAGCGCCTACAGATCCAGCCAGCTCAGGCGGGCACCTTCCCTCAAATTGCTCTTTCTCGTTATCCCACGGCAGCTGCGCGCCCAGCTCGGTCGTGTACTCAATGTGCAGCGGCGACAAGCTCTGCAGGCCGCGGTCAAGCTTTGGCTTGAGCACGAACGTATCGGTCTCGGTAAACACATTCTTCAGATCCTCGAACCCAATGGTGGGTGGACTCCAGCCAAAGTTGAGTTCGAGGGCCAGGTTTTCTGCAGATCGATGCGTCGTTGGGTAGAAAGTGACCTCGGCGAACGGCATGCGACCTTCGGCGAAGAACAGAAACTCGCGCGTTCGTAGGTAGGCCTCGAGCACTGCGGTGATGTTCCCGCATTGGACCCACGAGCACGCGCTAAAGTTAGCACCGGCGACGCAATCGGCTGTCCAAGTCTGTACCATCTCCGCCACCAGGACGGAAATGTCTACCGTCATCGGCTGGGTTCCGAGGCCGGCCAGGAAGTCGCCAAGACGTTGTAGCAAAGTCGACAGCTCCATTTCATTGGCCTCCGGTACTGCGTCGATGAATGCTTCCAGCGCTCTCTCGGCGGTATAACTGCCCAAGGCGTCCTTGAACGCTTTCTCCTAGAACAGCAACTCGTGCGCACTCGCTACACTCGGCAATCGCCAGTCGGTCGCGATATCCCAGTCCTGTACCACTGCGTAACCGTCCTTCGCCGCTGCGCTCGGGATAGCTCGCATAGCTGGATGGCGGAAGGCACCGGAGAATGAGCGCTGGGCGGATGGGAGGGCGTTGTCTGGCGATGCTGGGTCGGAGCTGGATTGGTCATTGTAGCGGCGAACTGTGGAATGGAAGAACTCGAGCGGGCTGTGGTGCTGACTACCGTGCAGACCCGTGGCGGTGAAGTTGAGGTGCGGGATAAGGCGGTCGATGAGGGTGGGCTCTTGCGAGGCGGGCTCGGAGTCGGAGGAGGTTGGGGTGAACTGGCCGCTTCCGAAGGAGGATGGAGAAGACATGGTGGGCGCGTGCGCGGGTTTCGGTACGTTCTGGGTGATGATGCGGCCGACGGCGGGTGTGTAAGAGGATAGCAGTGTTGGTATGAATAGGCTATAGATGCTCTGACCTGATGTTCGATGCGGATACTCGAGTCCAGTGGCCCAGTTAAGGCGAGGTTGAAGCTGGCCATGGGAGGAGATGGCTCTTGAATAGACCAAGCCATGCAGGCGCGGGTGTCTTCGGCTCGTCAAGAGCGTCGAAGCCGGATGGGTGAGTAGCTGCCGGCCTTGTGGGAAGGCGCGACAGCTGAACGTGCACCGCTGTCCTAACAGCGACTCATGCAGCTATGCTCACACCGCATCCATAGCCGCCCTCGTACTCAAAACCTCGTTCTTGTTCCCCAGCCTCGAGATCTGTAAAAACGCATCCACACCATACCCCTCCAAACTATGCATCTCCAAACTCCCCGCCCAATACTCGGCATAAATCCTACTCATCGGCAAGCCCATCCCCAACCTCAAATCCGGCGGTCTACTCGACAGAGCCGACAGACTCGACCCGAACTTCTCGCCACCACCACCGCCCGCAGCAAGTTCGCTGATCGGCGCACCAGCAGAACGCAGCTCCTGCATCGTGCCTGCAAGCTTGGGCACGCGCTCGAGGTTTTGCAAGCGCACATCTCGGCGCGGACCCTTCGAAAAAGACCAGAGGTAGGGGAGGATTGAGCGATCGATACCGCCGCCTTGGTCCGAGATGCGGATGATGACTGATTGTGCGGCCTCGCATATCAGGACTTCGATAGGAGGCGGTCTGGAAGACGACTGCTGTTCTATCGAAGCCTGCATGCTGTTTCGCAGAAGCTCGCCAATGACGTATTCAATATGCGATGGAATGTAGGGAAATGTGGTGTTGAGATGACCCTTCACAATCACTTCGGGGATTCTCACGTCTGGTCCGTAGGCGTCTGTCATAAGCTGTCGCGCTGTAGCTGCGCAGCCGTCGACGATCTCTTTGGCTTTGCAGCGTAGGAAGATCTCGCCCACGAAGTCGTCTTCCGGGTGCATGGAGGAGTGCTTCGCGTCTGGGAAGTGCCAGGGTGAGTGGAAGGTCTCTGTCAGCGCCAGGTGCTGCTCAGCAATCACTCTACGACTGATCCGAGAGCGTAGGAGCGTGGTCATGAAGCGGTCGCACTCCTCGCTCGTGACGGAATTCTGGATCTTCAGCACACCCATGCCGAGGCGTGGGATGACACTTAGATGCTCTTGCAGGCACAGTTTGATCACCTCGCAGAAGCGATCATTGTCGTCCAACGTGCGAACTTCGGACACCTTTCGTAGCCGCTCAAAAGCCGTGTAGTACAGCTCGTAAACGTGGCTGATGTGCGAATTGGTAACCGCCGAGTAAGGCAGTGTCTGCATGTTCCGCAGCCGATGCGCCAGTCGAGTAGGAAGCTCAAGCCGCACATAGTTGGCCGAGCTCAAGAGTCGCGATTCCGTGAGCGTGCGGCCAAAGAAGGTGAGCTGCCGCAGACTGATCGGTCTGGCTTCTCGCTGGACCCAGTCATCCAGGATCGAGGAAGGTCGCCATGGTGGCGGCACGGACTGTGGCGTAGGTGAAGAAGAGGCTGCGGCGGTAGCGTACGCTTGGGCTCGCACGTATGGTGGGAGTTGGATCAAGGAAAATGAGAGCCGTGAAGCTCCTCGGCCTCCCGCTAGCAGCATGCTTGGAAGAAGGTTTGGCATTTTTCGATCGAATCTCGTGTGAACTGCTTGTCACTGGACGCAAGTATCGCAAGGCGAACAGGTCGCGTCATATCATCGTAGATACGGGGTATGCATCGTTCGCGTATGGCTTGATGAGTCGGTGTCGAGACCATGTTGTCGTTGTACGTACTGAACCATCTGGTCCACGCAGCGCGTTCACGAGATTGCCAAGCCATAGCCCTCGCGCTAGCGGGGCAGCAAGCTGCAGTGAGAGGCTGCCTGTAGCAAGGATGGCGACGACTAGGTACGACTGAAGGTACCCAGCAGAAGCAACGATCAAGTGACTACACACGCACTTTGCATCGTCCGTGTGAATTCGTTTGCCTGTGAATGTTTGTGCAGATGTACATTGAATATATAGACGGGAGCACGTGTTTGGCGGCTCGTCGGCGGTTTGGTTGTCTTTGTGACGTATGCCTTTGCCCGAATTCCATCACGGCCATCAGCGCTCTTTGATCCTTCTCCACCACAACTGCACCAGCTGCAGCCTATATCAAGCGATTCCACTTCTGCGCAGGCGCAATAGCGAAGCGATCCTTGCCGACGTACGATAATTCAAGCCTGTCCACATTAGCGATCCCATCTCCCTCGGCAAATACCTGCGAATCCTCGCGGCGCGGCCGTACCAGTAGCATTCACCATGGACCAGGTAAGCTACCTCTAAACCACCTGTCCGACATACCCGCGCATGCGCACCTACCACCGACGCTCTTGCAGCATATGGAAGCCTAGATCCTGCCTTGTTTGCAGCATACAAGCTAACACAAGCTGTCATAGCTCGGTAGCGACATGCTGATGGACTC
>Ga0058704_10001248_pt1 | contig 11986 bp, 10 predicted proteins | sample AgamicMgSfe_FD_71363 | JGI IMG/M metagenome (GOLD analysis project Ga0058704, IMG submission 71363) | Agave microbial communities from Guanajuato, Mexico - Mg.Sf.e | ecosystem: Host-associated > Plants > Phyllosphere > Phylloplane/Leaf | place: Guanajuato, Mexico | collected 2012-05-30
TCTCTCTACATCACCCCATTCTCTCATCATAGCTAGCCGCCAACATGTCTGAGGGACTCTTCTACAACGTCACCACAGGCTATGTCGAGGGTATTGTACGCGGCTACCGCAACACGCTCTTGACAAGCCAGGCATACGGCAATCTTACACAATGCGAAACAATAGATGGTATGGTAGACGGATGTCACTATCACGACTCAGTCTAACACTGTATAGATGTCAAGCTCCAACTCGGTCCAGCGTACGGCGACTTCCTCGCCAATCTTCCACCAAACCCTTCAACCTCTGCCTTGGCCGACAAGACTCTCGAGAAGTTGGTCGCCGAGTTCCGTTACGTTCAAGCCCAGGCAACCGGCTCTCTCTCAAAATTCATGGAATATCTCACATACGCATATATGATTGATAACGTTGCTCTTCTCATCACTGGCACCCTTCATGAAAGAGATACTCGCGAACTCCTCGAACGCTGCCACCCCCTCGGATACTTTGAGACCATGCCCGCCCTCTGTGTCGCAACCAACATCGAAGAACTCTACAACTCAGTCCTCATTGAGACACCACTTGCGCCATACTTCAAAGGCTCTCTCTCGCATCAAGATCTGGATGAGCTCAACATCGAAATCATCCGCAACACGCTTTACAAGAACTACTTGGAGGACTTTTACAACTGGGTCAACACTGACCCCGAGGTCAAAGGCACACCGACACAAGAAGTCATGGTTGAGGCTCTGGAATTCGAGGCCGACAGACGAAGCATCAACATTACCCTCAACAGTTTCGGCACCGAGTTGTCCAAGCAGGATAGGAGAAAGTTGTACCCAAGCTTCGGAAAGCTGCACCCAGAAGGCACATTGATGTTGAGCAGAGCGGACGACCCTGAAGGCGTCAGGATAGCGGTCGATGGTGTGCACGACTACCGGACTTTCTTCGATCAGACAGGAATGGGCCAGGGAAACTCGTCAGGCGTAGGCAACATGAGCGGTGGCGCTGGTGACGAGGGCAAGAGTTTGGAAGACTTGTTCTACCAGAAGGAGATGGAGATTAGCAAGTTGGCTTTCACAAGGCAGTTCACACACGCTGTGGTATATGCCTGGGTCAAATTGAGAGAGCAGGTAAGTCAAATTTTGTGCATCAGTGTCTATGAAACGCTGTTACTAACTAATTCACAGGAGGTCAGGAATATCACCTGGATAGCCGAGTGCATCGCACAGAACCAGAAAGACAGGATCGGTAACTACATTAGTGTTTTTTAGATATCTTCATGGCGACATAATTCATTGCGTTTCTTTACAGCGATACAACTGGATATAAAATAGTGATAAGCATGTCGTATATTATTGTGGCCTCTACACGTACACTACTCGTCATGAATATTATGTTCTAGTCTGCTAGCAAGTGGATTCGAACAGAGCCATCAAAATGACTTGTTGACCACATCTTTTGAATTGTCCTGGAAAATACGGTAGCGGTAGCACTTCCGCGAGGCAAAACGCGCTTGCCGGATTTGGTGACGAAATCAGCGTCCAAAAAAATATCGGGGAATCGGGGATGACTTGCAAGTTTAAGTCCTAGCAATCTCGCCTTTGCTACCACCAGTCGTTCGTTTTATTTCGCAAAGACTTAGGATACGAATTCATTATTTTTTTTTCGAATTGCTCTGGACTTACCGATATCTCAAATATAATCTCATCTGTCATGCGTACATCGTTATGGAGGTGCTCAGCATCCATTTCTGGCGCGCTCGCTTCATGCAATAGATCCATCATCTCACGACCTCTTCGATCTTCAACGAATGACTTAAGGATACAACACACTGTCTCAAATTTCCGAGCCTTTTCTTCTCTTCCTCGACAAAATGCTGCCGCTGCTGCAGCTCAACCTGCGACCGCCTCGTCTTCAGAGCCTCTCATCACCAAATTCGAAGAACTTGCGGAGAGGGGACTGGTACACAACAATGTCACAAAGACGCTACTCAGAGACATGAAACTGGAGAACATGACTGAGGTACAGTCTGCGACCATCACCGAAGGCCTCAAAGGAACCGACATGTACGCTTCGTCAATCCATGGGAAAAGAGCACGTGAGCTGACATGAATTAGAATTGCGCAAGCAAGGACCGGTACTGGAAAGACTTTGGCATTCTTGATTCCCACCCTGCAAAGAATTCTTGGATCGGACCCAGAGCTCGCAAGATTAGGCTACCGAAAACCTAGGACCTCGATTGACGACATCCGCGCACTTATCATCTCACCTACCAGAGAACTGGCCGAGCAGATTGCTGTCGAAGCCAAGCGCCTCACAAAGAACACCAGTGTCATCGTACAGACTGCGGTCGGTGGTACACAGAAGAGAATGCATCTTACACAGATGAAAAGAGAAGGATGTCACATTCTTGTTGGAACTCCAGGTCGTTTGTACGATCTTTTCAGTGATCCATACTCAGGTGTCGCAGCTCCGAGATTGCAGAGTTTGGTCTATGATGAAGCAGACAGACTTCTCGATCAGGGTTTCCAGGAGGAGATCGGCAAGATTCTTAAAAACCTACCTTCGCGCGCCGAACAAGACAGACAAACTCTCATGTTCAGCGCCACGGTTCCAGACGAGGTCAAGCATCTCGTACGAAGCACCCTCAAGCCAGACTTTCAGTTTGTCCAGACAATCAAAGAAGACGAAGCACCAACACACGAACGTGTACCACAGCGAGCCGTTATCGTACGTAGCTTCGAGAACTGCTTGCCAGCTCTTGTAGAGCTCTGCCAGAAGGGTCTCGAAGATGCAAAGACAGAAGGCGGTCGACCATTCAAGGCCATCGTCTATTTCCCTACTGCAGCCGATGTCAGTCTTGCAAATGCTGTATTCCGCGGTATGAAAGACCCAGATGATGTCAAGCAAGACTCTTTCGGTTCCTACGGCGGTCGCCATCCTCTATCACCAGCTCGCACCTTTGAAATCCACAGCCGTCTGTCACAGAGCGCTCGTACACGCTCTGCGGACAACTTTAGAGCTTGCAAGTCCGGCATTCTTCTCTCTTCCGACGTCACAGCTCGAGGAATGGACTTTCCTGAGGTCACTCACGTAATCAACATGCATCTACCACCCAACCGCGAACAGTACATCCACCGTATCGGTCGAACTGGACGTGCCGGCAAAGAAGGAGAATCCTGGATCATCGCCTCTGAGATCGAGCGTAACGAAATGCGCCAACGTCTCCGCGGCTTCCCAATTCAAAACTCGACCGACACTCTCTCAACCGCCACAGTGGACATGACGCGCGAATCCGAGATGCCAGCACCAACAGCCAAGATCCTGCGCATGGTCGGCGAAGCCTGCAAAGCAACCCCAGTAGACATGAAAGTCACCGCCTTCCAATCCCGCATCGGTGTCTTCCAGTGGGTCCACCCCAAGAGCGCCTTTGTGCAGAACCTGAATGATCTCGCCCGCTTTGGTTGGGGTCTCGAGACGCCCCCTAGAATCCCACCGGGTATCGCCCAGAAGATGGGTTTGAACAGAGTGGCGGGCGTCAACACTGGTTCTGACGGTTACATGTCTAGAGACAGCGGTAGAGGCGACAGAGGAGGAAGCGGAGGCTACGGCGAGAGGAGATCGTATGGTGATCGTGGCGACCGCGGTGACCGTGACCCGTTCACCTCTGATCGAGGTGGTTCGAGGGGCGGCTTCGGTGGCTACGGTCGCGACAGAGGCGGTGATAGGCAGGGGTTCCGCCCACGAAGCGGAGGCAGGTACTAGACGTTTGAAAAGGTCGAGTGTACGAGGGTATTACGGACGTGCACAAACATACGGCATTTGCATGGCGTTTTGACGGGAGGGAAATCATGTAACATTTTTTGCTGCTCGACTGTTGGGACGTCAAGAGCATTTTTCGATACCAGGTATCTACCACGGGATGGGGGGAAAAGCGCTCTGTTGTACCATAGTTCTGAATCTCCAATCTAAGAAACCCTTTCTTTCGAGAGGGTTTGACTTTGCTGACCCGCGGAGCGCGAATTTCACCAAAACGTCCATGTGTTGTTTATCGATTCCTGATATCCATTCCCTAAACGCCAAACGGTCATGCAAACACGAGCCTCGTGTAAAACACCCTTGATCATATATCCAGCGCTCCTACTCCCTACTAAAAGTCCACCCTCCATCCCTCGCGACCTTGGCCCTCATCTCGCGATCGCGTTTCTTCTCAGCAGAAGTGACGGCATCGCCCGTCTCCGTCCACAACGCACTCTCGCCTCTGTCCCTGAATCGCTTCATACGATCCGGGTTCTTGCTGTTTTTGAACACCTCGTCCATCTGCAGCGGCGCAATGGGTCCGAAGACGCTCTCGGGATCCATGAGTTGTTGCTGCGTCAGGAGATCGCGCAATGCAGGGGAGGCCACCCATGACGGTGCGCGGAAGCCGCCGGTGGCTTCTTCGTCGTCAGACTCGGAGTCTTCGCTGTCTGTGTTGATTTCTGGAAGAGCAATGTTCTCGCCGTTGGCGTATGCGGGCGAGGATTTGGCTTTGGATATACCGGGATGGACCGGTCGGGCTGGGGTCTTGAAGGTCGAAGAGGAGCTGGACGAGGGAACGGTTGGTGGTTGAGGGTAGTAGTGATTCATCTGATGAGCTGGAGGGTTGGCGTTTTCGGCGAATGGTATGCGCGCGTTGGAGAGCTTGATGGTGTCGTTGGGATGCATTGGTGTTTTGCTGGTGTGTTGGAGCTGGTGCTGAGCCGTCACTGTAGCCTTGTACATGTTTGGATTGTGGTGAGCAGCTGGAGGCGGAGCGTGAGAGTACCCATGAGGAAATTTGGACAATGTCTCCTAATAATCATTTAGCGGCTGCACTTGCCCAAAAATGGCTGTCAGACTTACCTTGCGCATATTGGACGGCCTCTTAGGCGGTGCCATAACCGAGTGCCTCTCATGGACTTCAACATCATCTTCCTCGTTCGTCCTCCGACGCTTGGCATCTTGTTGGTGATACGACGGTGGACCTCTAGGCATACCTGGTCTCGAAGGTGCCTCATCGTCTTGCTGCAATGGCCTCTTGACTGGTTTCGCTGTGTTCATTTGCGGATCTTGGGTCGTTGTCTTTCCTAGCTGCCTCAACGTACCCTGCACATCTGCGCGTGGTGGAGGCGGTCCTGCTTGCGCTCTCTCGCGCTCCAGAGCAGCTGCCAGCTCGGCTTCAGCTTTTGATCTTGCTGCGGCTGCTGCTTCTTTGCGTTGCTGTTCAATCTTCCTCTGCTCTGCCTGCTTTTGAGCAGCGATCTTGGCATCTTGAATCCTCTGTTGCTCTGCAGCCTTCTTTTCAAGCTCAATCCTACGCTCGTCTTCAGCTTTCGCCGCTCGTTTCCGTTCGAACTCGCGCTTCTGCTCTGCCTTGCGCTCGGCCGCCTTCTCTTCTTGCTCCCGTTTCCTCGCTGCAGCTTCCAAGGCCTTGACACGAGCATTCGCCGGTTGAGCAGATCCAGCCCTTGTGGTCGCTGCACCAGCACGTGTGCCGAGAGGTGGTTGACGACCCGGTGGTGGAGTTGGCTCGTGCGATCCAGGCTGGACAGATCCTAGTCGCTGAGATTGCGAGGCAACTCGAATGTTGACCGGAGCAGGTTTAGCCTGCTGTGTTGCTTGTTTTGTTGGTCGACCAAGTCTCGTGGGCGCTCTGAGCTTGCCTGCAGTCGTGGCAGCCTTACCTCCGACGATAACGGAAGTCTCATCAGCGATTGTTGGCTCTTCCGAGGCTTGAGATTCAGCTCGACTGGCAGCTTCTGCCCTTTCCTTTTCAAGCCTTTCAGCTTCGTCTTTCTCAATCCTTTCGCGCTCCGACTTCTGCTCGGCAGCCTTCTTGCGTTCCTTTTCTCTAATCTTCTCCAGATCATCCGCGACGCGTTGCTTCTCCTTAGTTTCTCTATCTTTTCGCTTGTCACTTTCGGTGGAGCTTCTAGTCTTGCGAGATGGGCTTGCGGATAGAGATGAAAAAACGGACATTGGTCGTGAGGTTGCAGTATTGACTTGCATGAGATCGTCTCCAAAGCCTCCAGGCATCTTAGATATGTCAGGTTCATTTGCTGTAGCAAGGTTTTGTCTTGACTGTTTTGCAACAGGAGAACCCATGGCTTCTATCTTCGCATGCGCACCTGCTCCAGCACTGCTGGCAAAAATGCTTTTGGCGGATTTCAAGACTGAGTACAGCCTCGACTTGGACGCGCTCAATGGACCGTCTGCGTATTTCTTGGTAGAAGGAGAAGCGACAGGAGTTGATATGAGCTGAGCGGGCACAATATTCGATTGCGAAGCAGAGAACGCCTTTTGGAAAGACGAAGGACCCAGTGCGATTTTTGTGGGTGATGGAATATTCGTTGTTGAAATGGACTTTTGTTGACCGATTTTGGGTGCGTCTGCGGCTTCTTGCTCGGCGATCTGCTTCTCGGTGACACTTTCTGCTGTGCTTGGACGACTCTCGATTGGCGCAATCCAATCAGTATCGTCTTCGTCTTGGTCCTCATCTTCGTCCACGATCTCGGCTTGCTGAGAGGTGGGCTGGACAGATGGTAATTTAGGATAAGCCTGTGGGATTGACTTTGAAGGTCTCGGCTCTTTTGTCTGTCCGAGCATCTTGATGCGATCCTGTAGTGTTTGCGTTGATGACTTGTTGTGCTCCGCTGCTGCAATCTCAACAGAATCATCGGCTTCATCGACATCCAGAGCACCACTCATGACTGGCTGTGAGTTCATGTGACTTACTCTAGCCCCAATGCTTGGCTTTCCGGTGAGAGTCTCTCTTGGAGGTAGAGACGCAAAGTTCAAGCTGCTCTTTCTCATGAGTGGCTTGTCTGGGCTGGAGACGTCAGACATTAAAGAGTCATCTTCCTGCGCAGTCTCGTCGTGCTGTTGTGGTTTAGTGTCGTCCTCCTCCATCTCGTCCTCGTGGACTTCGACATTCGGCTCCTCATCATCCTCTTCCTCGTCTGGCTTCAATGTCGCATCTTCGTTGGCTGCATCAATGACCTCTTCATTCTCGTCAGGAATCGTTGCATCGTCATCGTCGTCGTCCGCCTCGTCGCGCAGATTCTCACGAGAAGGCTGTGCGCTAACAGCCTCTTTGGCAGATACGAAAGAGTCTTCTTCTGTTTGCCTCTTTGGTGCTTGCAGCAGCCCTTCCTCCTTCGGAGTGCCTCGTTTCTGGATATCTGACGGGGGCTGGTTTTTGGCGTGCTCGATTCGAAGCTGCAGATCCCTATACTGCTGAGGATCAACATCCATCTCATCTTCGGTCATCCCATGGTAGCCAGAATCTGCGTTCTCCTTTCCAACTCGCAAAGGACTCCTTAGGTTGGGACTCTGGGCGCGCTGCTCTTGAGTATCATCTTCTGCGACCGAGAACTTGGCGACTTTGTTGTAGAACGGAGTGCGCTGGGCCGGGCTGAGAACAGCTTGTGGGTTGGGTGCGAATAGGTCGGTCAAAGGCTGGAGTGAGGTGTCAGTAGGCGCGCGACAGTGAGATTGATGCAGACTTACAGCGCGTTGAGGATCATTCTTGCGCACAGTTCGAGGAGTTTTGCCGCGTAGCTTGCCCGGAGTCTTGAAGACATCGGCGAAATTGCTTCTCTAGAATCAGCCACACGTCTGAGATCTGTCTGGATCAACATACCGCTGGTCTCGGCTGAAGATCTCGGCCATGTGTTCGTTCAGCCATTCGAGCTCATTACGCGCAGAGTAACTGAACTCTTCCACCTCTTGGTCAATGAAAGTAGCAGCCTGATCCCTCTCGTTTTGAATCCAGTCTGCGGATCCGACTGGTGGATGCATCGCTGCTCTTGCCGGGGCCATGTTGTATAACAATGCTAGAAGTCACAAGTCGTGTCGCGTTGTCGAACGGTGATGATGCTGACTGAATAGTTGTGTTCGTTCAGTAAAACATGTTGTATAGACGCCTAATCAGTTCGCATGACTTGTGTCCAGGTCGAGCCCAAGAAACGCGGTGCGGCGTGTGCGGTGTCGAGTTGATGATTCAGTGTTGATGGGGGTTCCAGGTTTGTTTTGGACATTCAAACATTGACGCAGACGCATCCGCAATGACGGCCGGCCGTAGATCACCCTGCGCTTCGTTCTCTCCAACGCGCGCGGGAAAGCGATTCGAGTTGGGGTAACTTTTTCTAAGTTCAACTTCCCCTCATCGTTTCAATGCTTCATCATTGATGTCCCGAGTTCGCCATCCTAGTTGTATATGCTTTGAGAATATAGGGACCATCTAAAAAGGCTCTCAGTACTGCATTCTAAATGCCGACCAGGTAGATTTCCCTGCATTCTGTTCCCTAGACCTTCTCGTTGCATTTTATCTTCTTTCGACATGTTTCGTAGATCGCTACTCAAACTATCGTCAAGTGGCACAAGCTACAGTCGCAAATCACCACAGCCATTCCTCCATCTACAGTATGCGGTTCCGAGAGCATTCTCGACCTCTAAACCTTATAGACTGATGGAGATGTCTGGTTTCTCAGAAGAGCAACTGGCAGTCCGTGATGCGATAACCAAGATCTGCTCCAATTTCACCGACGACTACTGGATGGAACACGATCAGAATGAGGAATATCCCCACGAGCTTCACGCCGCTTTGGCCAAAGACGGATGGATAGGAATAGCGCTTGCCGAAGAGCTAGGCGGCGGTGGTTTAGGGATATCGGAAGCGACCATGATGATGCAAACGATATCCGAAAGCGGCGCAGGTATGGGAGGATGCCAGTCACTGCACGCCAACGTCTACGCAACACAACCCGTCGCCAAGTTCGCCACAGACGAGCAAAAGAAGCGGCTTCTCCCCAAACTCATCAGCGGCGAAGTACGCACTTGTTTCGGTGTGACGGAGCCAAACACCGGTCTCGAAACACTCAAGCTCAAGACCCGCGCCGACAGAGATAGTGACGGCTACCTGGTCTCCGGACAGAAGATATGGATCTCCTCCGCACAGGTCGCGACAAAAATGATCCTCCTCGCGCGCACCACTCCGCTAGAAGAAGTAAAGAAACCCTCCGAAGGCCTCTCGCTCTTCTTCATCGACTTTGACAAATCACAACCAGGTCTCGAACTTCGCAAAATTAGAAAGATGGGCGGCCGCGCCGTCGACGCCAACGAGGTCTTTTTCGACAACTATCGTATACCCGCCGACACATTGATCGGCGAAGAGGGACAGGGATTTAAGATTGTTCTTCACGGGCTCAATGCCGAGCGCTGCTTACTCGCCGGCGAGGCGCTAGGACTAGGCTATGCGGCGTTGAAGAAAGCAACCCAGTACGCTCGTGATCGCGTTGTGTTTGGTCGCCCGATCGGTATGAATCAGGGCATCCAGCACCCGTTGGCGGACGCGTATATGAATCTCGAGGGCGCAAAACTCGCCACCTACCATGCTACAAGTCTCTACGATCAGTCCTTCGGTGACCCGTCAATCACGAGAGAGGCCATAGGGATCGCGGCGAACACGGCCAAATATCTCGCTGCAGAAGCGGCGTTCAAGGCTTGCGAGAGGAGTGTCTTGAGTATGGGCGGTATGGGTTATGCTGCAGAGTATCATGTTGAAAGGTATATGAGGGAATGTTTCGTACCGAGGATTGCTCCCGTCAGTCGGGAAATGATCATGAACTTCATCTCCGAAAAGGCGCTTGGATTACCGCGAAGTTATTAGACAACAAACAGTAACACATTCAATTCATGTCTATATGTTCTTTTTCGCTTCGCCGTTGATTATCTCTGGTTTTTCCTTGACTTTGCGACGACCGGCCAACCTCTGCTTGATAGCGGCAATCCGCTGCTGTACCCGTTCTTTGACCACGAACAACAGCCCACTACTCTCAACCTCATCTGCAGCCACGAATCTCCTCATGATGAGATTGAAGATGCTTCCGAAGCCCATTGCAATGACTGTACTGGTAAGGATAATGACATTGTAAGGCATACTAAAATCCGGGGTTGGCAATGGGAGGAGCAAAGATGTCGTGCGCAAGTAAGTCGATTCTGTTTCTGCAGGGTCGCTGGAAAGGACTCGAATGATTGCAGGCGCAACGTCGAACCCTCTATTCGCATCTGGAGGATATTCTGTATACCGGAGAATTGCTTTCTCAAAGTCGTAAGTCAAGGTGACTGTTGAGGCGGCTGGAATTGTGAGGTGGAGTTCGAGGTGAGCGCCGCGTTGGCGATCAATGCCCGGACGATAGAGAGTGGATTGTATAGGAGAATCTGTGACAGCGGTTCCGGTCGCGTGGGCGCGTAAGGTGTGAATGTATGGCTTCAGATACCACGGTAGAGATTCCAGATAGACAATCTGCACTGCATTGGCCGATGGATTGGTCAGTACAGTATGTACACCTCCTCGTTCTTGGCCATGTCCTGAGAACGTGCGCTCAGCATGAAGCAATGGCTTGTTGAGATCGGTGCTTGGCTGCGTCGAGTATGCGGAAAGACTAATATCAAGGTCGTTGTCCACAGACAATGCATACGATCTTACCATACCGTCAGTGGACTTTGTTTCTGAGACCGTGTCGGCTGGTTCCTTGATAACCTCCCGGTCAGCGGCGACGTGCAGGTGAACATCAGCTGTAGGACCAGAGTCGGAACGTCCAATCGGACAAGCTCCTTTGAATGGAGTGCCAAAAACCTCTTTGATACTCCAAGCTCGCTCTCCAGTCTGTATCTCGGGAAAGCAGGTGTCATCGGAGTGATATGGTTTGGAAGTGTTGCAGGCAATGCTTTCAAGAGGAGAAGGGCGCGGGATGGGATCCTTGGATGGTCTCATGGATCGGTCAAGATCCAGAACCATGTCCACAGTCTGCTGGATGTCTACAAGACATTCACTGCCATCCGAAGGACAAACCGGTCGTACATCAATAGCCATGGTCTGCCACGAAGCATCGAACAATTTGTGTCCATCCAGCAGACTCGAAATTCCAACCTTGCCTTTGCATGGTAGGAGTTTGAGAAACGGTGTCAAGTTCTCTGTGCACACAACCTCATGCGGCAACACACCATGCAAAAGATGTAAATTGTCCGATGAGGGTGCGGTACCCCCGAATTCAAATGTGCTTCTTGGTCTAATGGTCTTTGTCGAGTCGATGAAGTTCAGTGAGGCGCAAAAGAGACCAGAGAGCGCATTGACCAGAGTCAGCCATCTCGAGTTTGCTTCTTTATCTGTTTCTGCTTCAACCCAAGCCCACAGTTCCACTCCTGTACCGCCTTCCCTCCTTCCTCCTCGAGGTCTGGCACCCCAAGTTTGCGCATCCCATCTGCCCAGACTGAACCTCAGGTGTAGTTCCTTTGCATGGGTATGTTGAAGTATCTGTCCTAGTGATCGAGGAAAAAGATCGTAATTCTGTTGCTCGAAAGCGGACACGGTCGTATTGCTCTGGAAGCTGAAAGTTGCAAGGAGGGCGGATTGCGGTAGAGGTTGAAGATGCAATTCCTCATGGTACGCTGAAGCAGTAGTGTATGGTGTAAGACACAATGTGACCAAAGTCAGGAGATTATTGAAACGCATAGCGCCCTGCGCCGCAAAGTCGTGGTTTGGTGGTTTGGATGTGATCTGATATATGTAAGGAGTTTGGGGGTCTCGGGGGTGAATGCGGAGAGCTTGACGCCAAGACTGTGGTATACTTTTGCGAAGACGTCTTTAGCATTACGGACCAGCAATACTTTTCGCCTCTCACCTATTGACCTTCTGGCATATTCCGAATCTGATCGCTTTGGCCTGAGCATTCTTGCAACACCTGCCTTGCGATCATCAGACCGAAACCACCACATCTGATAGTTCAACATGGCGGCCGAACAGAGAAAGCTGCTCGGTAAGTAGAGGTGAATAAGGGCCATCCTAGCAGACTCTAACAATGTCGCAGAGCAGCTGATGGGCGACCAACTCATGTCCTCCGGTTCTTCACGCGCTCCACAAGTCTCCATCACAGATCCCAAGGTGTGCCGCTCCTACCTCGTCGGCACCTGTCCTCACAGT
>Ga0058704_10001249_pt1 | contig 11984 bp, 10 predicted proteins | sample AgamicMgSfe_FD_71363 | JGI IMG/M metagenome (GOLD analysis project Ga0058704, IMG submission 71363) | Agave microbial communities from Guanajuato, Mexico - Mg.Sf.e | ecosystem: Host-associated > Plants > Phyllosphere > Phylloplane/Leaf | place: Guanajuato, Mexico | collected 2012-05-30
AAGAAAAGCGAAGATCGTGGAGAAGCAGTAGCGACAATATTCGCTTTCGCAATCTGGGAGAGGAATGAGAAGAAAACGGCGACACAGGCTCTAACCAGTCTGTACAATAATTGCTCGTTGGAGACGATACACCGTGAGCATTCATGCGTGAACCCTAATCTGGATGCCGCTGAGTAGCTATAGGTTGTGTCACCAAGCTAGAGAACTGGGCCATACGCCAGGAGTTTCCGCGGCGCGATGCCGATGTGAATCGACTGGGGGCGTTTGAGAAAGGGATGAACTACACGCACTCAAAGTATTGGGAAAAGACATACCCCCAGAACTTCTACCTATCTCTGCTCGCGACCCATCCAGACTATCGTCGGCGAGGCGCAGGTACTGCGCTCACTCAATGGGGTATCGATCAAGCCATGACTGCTGGCTTCGATGTCGGGCTTGAGGCAAGTCCCATGGGATTTCCACTATACCAGCATTTAGGTTTCATTCATTTGGAAGACCATGTACTGAAGGCGGATAACGATTCTACGAGTGTAGTGTTGAGGATTATGGTATACGAAAGGGACCAGAAGTCATTGTCGGTCTGATTCTTGGGTATCAGTTTATGAGAGAGGCTTTGGCCTGTTCTTGTTATGTGCTGTTGAGTTTGGGTGCCGAGCCGCCGTTCGAACGGGAGCGGAGATTGGAACAGCGCCCGAAGTACCGACGGCCCAGTGAACTGCTACCGCGCTTCTCCCTAATTCATTTCTTCTCAATACCGTGAAGCCATGCGACCGTGCAACCGGGAACGGAACAATAGCTTTTATTTCACACTCTTCTAAAGATGTATCGTAGCGCCGAACGAAGCATGCTTGACGTGCGGGAGCGGACGGTATGTTCGCTCGCAGTACCGCTCAGGATGAAGCTATAAGAGCGTAGCAGTCGCTTCTACTAACCGCATCATCGATCGCAATCAAATCTTCGTTCTCATTGCTGAGCTTTCTAACTGAGAGTGCTTTCTTTGTAATAAACCCTCCATCATGAGCATCGGAAGAGTAGCAGCCTCATGTGTGTGTGGCAAACCTGTAGGCCCCATCGGATTTGGAATGATGGGTACGCTGTCATGCACAAAACGGAAGAGAACTACTCCTAATAGACTCCTCAGGCTTGACTTTCCCTCCTCCGTTCCCCCAGTTTGAGCGCGAGCATCAAACTAGCCTACTGAAAAAGGCATTGGACCAGGGTGCCAACCTTTGGAATGGAGGGCTTCACTATGGCACGCCAGAATCAAACTCGGTACACTTGCTGCGATACTACTTCGAGAAGTACCCCCAGGATGCTGAAAAGGTTGTCCTCAACATCAAAGGTGCCTACGACCGTTACACCGGACCAGCAGGAAGTCCGGAGGCTATTCGCGCATCTGTAGAACAAGCTCTCAAAGGGTTGGGAGGCGCAAAGGCGATTGACATATTCGAGATGGGTATGAGGACTCTAAAGGCTCATGAGATTGTTAGCTAAGGACATTCTAGCCCGTGTCGATCCCCGCACGCCCATTGAGACTTCTATCAAAGCCTTGGCTGAGCTGGTAGAAGAGGGCAAGATTCGCGGTATTGGCCTGTCCGAGGTCAACGCGAGTACCATTCGCAAAGCTCACGCCGTGCATCCCATCGCATCCGTAGAGATTGAGTTGAGTTTGTTTACACCCGATCCGCTCCACAATGGCATTATGGAGACATGCCATGAACGTAAGTCGATGCGCGCTGAACTCATTGGAAGATCGACATTGATAACAAAATCCTAGTCGGCATCCCTGTCATCGCGTACAGTCCGGTCGGACGAGGCTGGCTTACGGGCAATTTCAAAAAGATCGATGATCTGTCGCCAAATGACTTTCGAATTCAGATGTTCGACCGCTTCAAGCCTGAAGTTTTCGATCAAAACTACAAACTTGTCGAAGCCGTTGAGAAGGTCGCCCATCGCAAAGGCCTCAAGACATCGCAGGTCGCTATCGCTTGGGTAGCGCGTCAAGGGGCGATTCCTATTCCTGGATCCACCAATATCGAGCGTGCCATCATGAACAGCAGACTATCAGAATTGACCGACAAAGATATGGAAGACCTTTACAAGGCACAACAGACCTTTCCCGTAGCAGGTAAACGATACGGAGGCGCACACGAGGACCTACTGAACGGTTGAACTTTGCGCCGTAAAGGTCATGTTGGAGATTTCGGAGTTTAGACGGACGGGCAGATACATCCGTCGCTTTACCTAGTTCCATCTAGTCTGTTATTCCTCATCATCATTGTTGCCTCCCAAAAAGTGCCAACCTGCTATTACGACACCTCAGTCGCTATGGATTCATCGAATGAAGAACTAGAAGACGCAACAGTCACTTCGCAGAACACTATTCATGCACATCATGGATCATGCACAGTCTGTGCGAAGGCTAAGAGCAAATGCATAAGGCGCCCAGGAAACGGCGATTGCGAGAGGTCAGTGACCGCATTACAGCTGGTTGAATAGCACGAGAAATCAATCTGCAAAACGCACAGGGGATAAGTCGACTAATTCAGTGTGTCCTTAGATGTACACGATTGCACAAGACCTGCCAGATTCGGGAGCCAGTGAAGCGCAAACGCAAGGCAAGAAAAACCACGTAAGTCAAGCTTGAGCCATGTTTCCACTGTAGATTAGGATGCTGAGTTGCTAGCAGACGATCTGCTCAATTGCAAAATCTTGAAACAAAGCTCGCAGACATAGCTCAGGCGTTGGCCATCAAACAAGCACAAGAGATATCGGCAGAATCGAATTCGCGGAGCCCTATATCACAGCAAATGAACGGGTTACATCAGGAGAGCGATGATATGTATCCAACACCACTGGTCATAACGCCAAACACTACAAGATCTAACGACTTTTTGGCCTCTGCTCATGACCCAACACTCGAGACAGTAAATCCCGAACACGTATCAACGGGGATGAACGCGACACATACCGACGTCTTGCTCGATCGCTACCGGAGGCTTATGGCGCCTCACATGCCTTTTGTGGTGATTCCGAGTGGCATCAATGCTTCTAACTTGGCCGGTAGCAAGCCGTTTCTCTTAAAGGCTATCGAGACGGTAGCTTTCTTTCATGACACGGCAATTCAACAGCGCATGGTGAAGGATCTCATGCGACAAGTCTCCGAGAGGATGTTGATCAATGGCGAGAAGTCGCTAGATCTGCTTCAGGGTAAATACTCCCACATACTGCGTATGAGACATATACTGACTCTGTAATCGATACTCTAGGCATGTTAGTGTTCGGCAATTGGTATAACCCACATCTATTCGCACCGCCAAGCCACACAGTACTCCTGCATCTTACCATGGCGCTCACCCATGATCTAGAAATCGACCGTGCGCCAGGATTCTGTGAAAAGGTGGCTTTGATGGCAGCCTCACAGGCGCATGGCGTACCACAACCGGCGAAAGTCGTAACAAATGACGAGAGACGCGCAGTGCTTGGAACATTCTATCTAACTTCACAGATTCTCACATCGTTCCGGAAAATCGACACTCTACATTGGTCTCCTTGGCTTACGAAGTGTGCTGAAGCATTGACGCAAGCTAAAGAATATGAAAGCGACCTTTTACTTGTACAATTAGCGCAGAGTCAGCGCATCATGCAGGAAGCCATGGGCACAGAATGCGATCATGCACCAGTGAGCTTTTACGCCAAGTCGTTCCTCAGCGATCTAGACAACATTGAACTAGCATCCGCAAACGGGATGTTAGCGATAGTGCTGCGTTTGCAGCAGGCTTGTACCCGAACTGCCGTCTGGGAACGCTCATTTGGGAATTTAGCCAGTCATACAGTCAAAGAGACGGACCTAAGGCAGCGATTAGACGGCATGTGGCACTGCATGGACGCTGCGAAAAGGTACACAGATATATACCTGGAGCTGCCTGTCGAACACTATCCTCTCGTCCCTTTCGGCGTTTTTGCGCAGTTTGCGTACATCTTCGTTGTGCTTGTCCGAGCGAGTTTGATCGAGATGGACGGATGGGACGTAAAAGCTCTGAGATCGTTTATTGACTTCTCGTCGCTTTTGGAAAAGGCCTCGCAACGCTACGATGCTGTGTCGACATCTCGTCCTGATGGTCTGGTCCTGAACAATGAGGCGTTTGCGAAGTGGTCTGCTAAGACAAAGTGGGCGAAGTCATTCTACGATACCAAGTTCTTGCCTGTTGATCCGAATGCACCGACCGTCAATCAGCCTCCGCCTGGGTGTACAACTATCGAAGCGGACGAAACTCAGGAGTCGCGTAGAGCTCTTCCAACGCCACTGCAAGTTCCAGCAGAATTCTCAACAGATACTTTCGCTTTTGGGGATTCGATGTGGGATAGTCTCGACAATCCGGCAATCTTCTTAGGAGACATTGATTCCGCGTTTGCCGACATACCATGACGTCCTGTATTCTAAGAGCAGCAGACAAACAAAGCGAACTGTATGGGAACCCCACAGGAACTCGTTCAGTGCATTTCGCAACAAACGATCTTAGCCCAATCATATCTGGGACACCAAAACTGGGCGAGTGTATAGGCTAGCTCTGTTCAATTCCACTATTACTATGAAAAAGTCATAGTAAGACATGGTGAATAGTAGGATTGGAAAACTATTACCCTACTCCTCCACTCTATGGAGCAATAACACCCAGCCGACTACAACATTAACCTAAGATAAACCGACGAGCTTTGAAATCACCTCTAAGCCTTTGGAAAGCAAAAGAGCAGCCAAACCATATATCTCAATGTCTGATATTGCAGAGTAGCCTTGACCGATGTACTATTCATGAGACAGCTCTTTTCGAGTGATTGTACTCGAGTAATCATAGCCTGAAGGTGTCTATCAGGTTTGTTTGAGTGTCAACCAATACAGAGTACCGCAAATGACTCTAGGATATACCATGGTTTCATAATTAGGTGATAGCGTCCAAAGGAACCATACTTCTTTGTACACGAATCTAATCTTTTCTTCTGCCGCCGATGAAGAGTGCCGCCAGAACCACTGTGCATCCGCAAATACCAGCAAGCACCGCGTTCATATTTCCATATCCAATCGTCTCTCTTAGTTTCCCTGCCAGCAATGGGCCTACAGTCAGTCCACCGCTCCATACCATGCTGTTGATGCCGTAAAGTTGTGCGTACGGAGCTTGGTCGAACATGTCTTCGTTCGCCTTATAATACTTCTCGACAAGATTGCCAGCTTCGACGAAACTGGGGCTATTAATTGCTGCCAGCCCCACTCCATTCATCGCTAATAGTCCGGAGTAGAGTGCGATAAGATGTCCATTGTCTAGCCTCTGGATTATACCTGATTCAGTCGGAAGCCGGAGTAGTGCGAGCGCTGGTATCAACCAGGAAAATCCAAGGACGGCTGCTGGTTTTGTACCATAGCGGTCGACACACCACCCAAACACTGGGCCCAGTAAGAAATCCGCACCGCCAAGCGGTAGAAAGAGCAGTCCAGCTTTCAAGCTGTCGAAGCCAAACTGCTCTGAAGCTACCAGCGGCACGGTAGCATCGAAAGACCCAAGCAGAAGAGCTTGCATGAAGCCGATCCAGATAGCGGTCAGGAGACTAGCATCGCGGAACAGCATGAGGATAGGAAAGTTACGTGTAAAGCGATTCGTGGGTTTGGGCAAGCGATAACGATCAATCGAAGAGTGGCTGTTTGGTAGAAGAGGTGTTTGTTCTGTATCTTCGTGGTCATTTCCGTCTGGTTCCGAGGCATGTGAATCAGGACTAGAGTACTTTGCGGCCACCTTCTTCTCCACGACGAGCACTCTCAAAATAAAGTCGATACCAATCAAGCTTACGCCAACGCCGAAGACGCCTTTGTATCCAGTCCTGGCATATAGGAGCCCTCCAACCATGGGCGAGAACAGTCCGGCGACTGAGATGAAGCTAAAAATGGTGCCCATAGTCTTGCCTAGATTCTCGTTCCCAACGGTCTCGATCACGAGAGCGATGCCGATAGTCCACACCACGCCGCCCGACGCTCCTTGCAGGAACCGCGCAATGGCCAGAACAGCAACGCTACGTCCGAGAGCGAGAAGGATAGTCGAAAGGAGAAGCAGTACAAGCCCAAGGAGAAACGGCAGCTGTCGAGACGAGGACCATTTGTCGGCTAGGATACCAGCAATGGGAGACGCTGCACAGGAAGCGGCCGCATAGACTGCCAGAAGGTTTGATATAGTGCTTTGAATCTGCGAATCTGGAAGATTGATACGGTCCTTAAGCAGAAATGGAAGTACCGGTACAATAAGCCCATACAGGAACAGATCCACGAATGCGCCCATGCCCACTGTGAAGACGATGAACAATGGGTGTGACCGCCATCGCAGCCCTCTTGGTGGGGACATTGTTGAGATGACTCTGAGAGTTTATAGTGTGCTGACAGAACTTCGGATCGGAACCATAAACAAATGCAAGATGGATGGTCCAGCTCACTTGAAAGGCTTCTGAAGAAGTTTCCGCACGAGCCCTTAAACATATGCTGACGTCAGTGCTCGCTGAGAAATGCAAGCGGCCAGACCACGCGTAGCAGCAAAGGAAAATAGACGCGAAAACTATTGGCGATACAAAAGAAACATTGCATCGATAGAAGAACAGCCCAGATCATGCCTAAACAGTTGTCCATGGCGCACAGGTCAGCCGGGGGACTACGGTTCTTGTATTATCTTGCGAGCCAATACCCATGGCTCCTGTCGTTTTGGGAAGATGGCAAGGGCGAGACACTTGGTGCAAATGGCAGCCCCGGAGTGCTGTGCTCGCCGTCACGTGGGGACGCAGCCTAGCGTGCTTGGCGCGGATCTCGAATTCGAGCTCCCGATAGCTTTCACCCGCTAGGTGAGACGACGCCGTACAACCCCACTCCACACACAACAGTCGCTTCAAGATGGCGGACAAGATGGAGGGCGTAGTAATGGGCGGCGGTCTCGTAGACCCCAGCAAATACCCAGTGCCCATTGAAACGTAAGTGCAAGATCATGCCCAAAAGGTAGGTCCCCTTGATGCTAATGGAGAACCACAGAATCTATGTGAGTTGAACATGAGGGCGCCAGCAGCGCACTCGCATTGCACTCGGCGGTGCTATTGCTGACAGCATTAGGTCAACAACCTCGAGGAGCGCGTTAAGATCGATACCATGAAGCAAGCCTTGACTCGAGTCTTCCAATACTACGGTCCGATTCTCGATGTTATCGCGAAGAGCAGTCTGAAGCGCAAGGGCCAGGCGTTCATTGTCTTCGACAGCGAAAAGGCCGCGCTGGAGGCGGTAGAGGAGATGAACGGGTTCGAGATGTACGGCAAGGTCATGAAGGTGCATAGGGCGAAGACACATAGCGACGAGACGGTCAAGCGAAAGGCGCCAGAACTGTTCGACGACCACAAGCGCAAGCGTCTGACACTCAAGGGTACGCGTCTTCTGCTCCTGGCGTTTCAAACACTAACCGGTACAGACTTCAAGCGCGCCGAAGAAGATGCGAAAGCGCAAGCCAATCCAGTCGCTGCAGAGAAGCCTCGCGCTGCCAAAACTGGAGCGGCTGCCGTGCCCGACGAATATGTCCGACCCAACAAGACGCTCTTCCTACAGAACATTCCCCGCGATGTCGACGAGGAGGACCTCACGACGATATTCGAGCGCTTCGAAGGTTTCAAGGAAGTGCGCTTGGTCTCAGTCAGGGCCGTGGCCTTTGCGGAATTCGAAAACGAGCAGTTTGCGATTACAGCGAAAGAAGCGACGGCCAACACGCCGATTGGCGCAGAGGGCAAGCCCATGAAGGTCACATACCAGCGGCAACAGTAGGTTACTGTACATGGATTTATTGCTATGGATTTATGCGTTTATGATACCTCGTTCGGCATTCTCAGATACAGGCTGGCATAATAGAGTCTTATTATCTGAAGGCCCGTCTTCACATCTACATGGTACAATGCTCATCTCTTATTTAGCTTCGCAGACGACGCTCAGAATTGGGATGGAAACGGAATGTGGTCTTGGGAGGCTGTGTCGGCATTCTGGAAAGCCCGAGAGTTCAAGCAAGGACATGACGAGTTTGTCCTTGCGAGGAGATATAAGAAGAGGCCCTACTAGGCGTCCGTCGACTACTCAGAAGATGACGTCCTCGTTGTCCTCGTCGCCGAGCATGTCCTTGCTCTCGGCAGCATCTTGTCTCGCCTCACTCTCGTCCTCCTCGTCCTCCTCGTTCTTCTTCTTTGCCGCTACTCTTGCCGCTTCTTCCTCGGCAGCGTCTTTCTGCTTCTTGTTGGACACTTTCTTCAGGCGGTAAAACTCTTCTCGGTCTAGCTCGTCGAGCTCAGAGTTGATGTACTTGATAGTGTTCTCGGTGCGGGGGATAATGACGTGCTCACTGTTGGCTGTTAGTTTTGGCAGTTGTCTGGAAGGAGATGATACCCACATGGCATTTACACGGCGGTTGACCACTTTGATGACCTCGTCCAATATAACAAAGGCAGTCTGCAGACTAGCCAGTTCCACCAGCGTCTCCACTGCCCTTGCATACGTCTCTCTGCATCTTTGTACTTGCTGACCACCCTTGCCCAGACCTGTCAGGGCAAAGTCGTTGTTCTGCTCGACGGTAAAGCTTTCGAACTGAGGGAGGAAGACACCAGAGACGTTCTCTTGTTTTGTCCGCACACGGAAGCGGGCTTGCTTTGCGGACTCCTGGATCTGGTAGCCAATGTCGCCGCCGACGGCGTAGGTGACTTCGGCGAGGGAGAAAGCAGCAACCTGCATGACACGGCCCATCTTGCGCTTCGCCTCATCGATACGGCGCGTTATTTCTGGAAACGGCTTCAGTTACACGGGCACATGGTGGGGGAGTCTACGGCGTAGTCGTACCTCGGAAACGCCTGCATACGGTCAGCGAAGCTTGGGGAGGGTAGAGCAGACAGTGAGTGCATACTTGGTGAGGGCTTCACTCTTTCGCTTCAGCAAGTCGTGGCCGGTCTGAGCGCCCTTGAGCTTGCTCTTCATCAGACCCAGCGACTGCCGCGTCGCGAAGACGGCCTCTCGTGCCTGGGGATCGAGTTAGCATCATCGACGGTGCTGCATTGGATAGCTATCGCTGGCCGTACCCCGCTGCCAGACATGTTTGCGGCTCGAACAGTTGGTGGAGAAGGCTATGGGGCTAAAACCGAATATAGAGGCTGACAATGCTCCGGCGATAGTCTGGTAGGTGTCTCGGAGCCAGTCAGCGTGCGCAGTCCGACCAAGTGAATCCAACGGAACGTGACGCAGCTATGCCGGGGAGCTATGTGAGACGAGTCCGTGCTCGCGCGCCTGCCAACTATGCAAAGCGGGTCTTCGGGATGCACGTTGCTTATTGGCTGCAGGCTACCGCTGACCGCTCGGACTCCATCACTCTTTCCCTCAGAACTTTAACGCTGCGACACGCTCCATCAGCCGTCCAGCACCGCATCCCATCGCCTTCCTGCCCACCGCGGGCCAACACACGCCCTGGCTCTGGCGCAATCATGCCCGGCGAACTCCTCAGGACCGTCACCGCGAGCCTCTCGCGGCCCACCAAGCGGAAGATGGAGCCGTCGTCGGACCTTTTCCTCATCACCGACCAGGACGTCGCGTACGAGCAGGACATCCAGCGCAACGCGGGCAGCGTGAAGCCCTGGCTGGACTACTACAGTTTCAAGAAGTCGCGTGGGAGCATCTTGGAGCAGGCCTTTGTGCTCGAGCGCGCTGTCACCACCCTGCCGCGTTCCTACAAGTTGTGGAAGCTGTACCTCGAGCTCCGCACCAAGCACCTCTCCAAGAAGAATCCTGCCAAGTTCGCCGCCCACTATGTCAAGGTCAACGCCCTCTTCGAACGCGCCCTCGTGCTGCTCAACAAGATGCCGCGCATCTGGGAGATGTACCTCAACTTCCTCATGCAGCAGCCCCTCGTTACCACCACCCGCCGCACCTTCGACCGAGCACTGCGCGCCCTTCCCCTGACCCAACACAACCGCATATGGGCCCTGTACCGGCCGTTCGCGACGTCTGCGTCGGGCGAGACGGCCGTCAAGATCTGGCGTCGCTACATGCAGATTCACCCCGAAGACGCCGAGGACTTCATCGAGCTACTCAAGGACATGCGCAAGTACACCGAGGCTGTGAAGCAGTACATGGAAATTCTCAACAACCCGCGCTTCAAGAGCAAGGAGGCAAAGGGACCCTTTCAGTTTTGGACAGAGATGATCGACCTGATGATTGACCACGCCAAGGAAATCGACACGAGCGACGACAGTGGCATCAACGTCGAGAAGATCATCCAGAGTGGCATCTCCAAGTTCCCCGACCAGCGCGGTATCCTCTGGGTTGGCCTCGCACGATACTGGATGCACAAGGGCGAGTACGAGAAAGCGCGCGACGTCTTCGAGGAGGGCGTGACCACTGTCATGACTGTGCGCGACTTCTCCATCGTCTTCGACACATACGTGGAAGCCGAGGAGGCCATGATCGGAATCAAGCTCAACGAGGCTGCTGCTCGATCGGAGAAAGGCAAGATCGATGAGGCTGCTGACGCGGACCTTGACATCCGGATGGTCCGCTTCGAATCACTCATGCAGAGGAGACCGTTCCTGCTGAACGATGTCATGCTAAGACAGAACCCGCACAATGTCATCGAATGGGAGAAGCGTGTCGCACTTTGGGGCGACAACAAGAAAGAGGTGGTACAAACCTATACCGATGCCATCGCCGCGATCAATCCGAAGAAGGCCCTTGGTAAGTTCCACGAGCTCTGGACCAACTACGCAAAGCTCTACGAATCAGGCGGCGATCTCAAGAACGCTCGTGTCATCATGGAAAAGGCCGTCAAGGTGCCGTTCAAATCGGTCTCCGAGCTGGCTGAGATGTGGTGCGAATGGGCTGAGATGGAGCTCCGCAACGAAAACTTCGACAAGGCCGTAGACATCATGGCCAAGGCCACGCAAGCGCCTAAGCGATCAAACGTCGACTACTTCGATGAGTCGCTGTCGCCACAACAGCGTGTACACAAGAGCTGGAAGCTGTGGAGTTTCTACGTCGATCTCGTCGAGAGTGTCAGTACGCTGGAGGAGACAAAGAAGGTTTACGAAAGAATCTTCGAGCTCCGCATCGCGACGCCGCAGACCATTGTCAACTACGCAAACCTCCTGGAGGAGAACAAGTACTACGAAGACTGCTTCAAGGTGTACGAGCGCGGCCTCGACCTGTTCAGCTACCCTGTCGCTTTCGAGATTTGGAATCTCTACCTGACCAAGGCCGTGGACCGCAAGATTGGAATGGAGCGGTTGCGAGACCTTTTCGAACAGGCTGTCGAGGATTGCCCGCCAAAGTTTGCCAAGGTACTGTACCTGATGTACGGTGCGCTTGAAGAGGATCGCGGCCTAGCCAGACATGCTATGCGTATCTACGAGCGTGCTACACGCGCCGTTGCAGACGAAGACAGACTGGAGATGTTCAACTTCTACATCACCAAGTCGGCATCCAACTTCGGTCTCACCTCCACGCGACCGATCTACGAGCGCGCCATCGCTGCCCTCCCCGACGGTGAGGCCAAAGAGATGTGCCTCAAGTTTGCCGAGATGGAACGGCGATTGGGAGAAATCGACCGAGCCAGAGCAATCTACGGCCATGCCAGCCAGTTCTGCGACCCGAGAACCAGCCCCGAGTTCTGGAAGAAGTGGGAGGCGTTCGAAGTCCAGCATGGAAACGAGGACACATACAAGGAGATGCTGCGCATCAAGCGCAGTGTTCAGGCTCAGTACAACACCGACGTCAACTTTATCGCCTCCCAGGCTGTCGCCCGCGGCCAGCAGAATGGTGCGCCTGCCGACGAAGACGCCGACGACGCCGATGCTGCTGGCGAGGATGCAATGGCCGCTCTCGAACGTCAAGCTCGCGCACCAGCTGGCTTCGTCGCTGCTAGTACAGGTCCTCAAGGCGGTAATATCAAGCA
>Ga0058704_10001250_pt1 | contig 11979 bp, 9 predicted proteins | sample AgamicMgSfe_FD_71363 | JGI IMG/M metagenome (GOLD analysis project Ga0058704, IMG submission 71363) | Agave microbial communities from Guanajuato, Mexico - Mg.Sf.e | ecosystem: Host-associated > Plants > Phyllosphere > Phylloplane/Leaf | place: Guanajuato, Mexico | collected 2012-05-30
GTAATATATCAGATAAATGAGATTAAGACAATTCCAAATTAATAGACCTCACAATAGAAATTCTAATTTTAGGTTTACATCACGTAGATTTTATTCTACGTCGAGTTCTTCTAAAGTGGACATTCCAATACCTATAATAACTCTAACGGATTTACAAGACAAAGATTACATACATTCTAAGCGGGAGCTTCTTTCAAGAAAAGGAGGTATTTATAACTTTGTGAACAAAGTTAATGGAAACCAATACATAGCTAGTGCAAAAGATTTATATATAAGATTAAATGAACATTTATCACATAAAAAATCTAACAAAGCTTTACAGGCTGCTATTTTAAAACACGGTTTAGATAACTTTCATTTTTGTATTTAGGAATACTTTACTTATAAAGATAAAGCTACTAGTTTTAAATTATTAACTGATTTAGACACTATGTACATAAAGAAATTTAACTTTAGCAATCTATATGATTTTTTAGAAAATGCTTCTAGCTCAGAAGGTTATAAGCATACAGATGATGCTAAACAAAAGATGGTAAAAAGATTGCAAGATAAAAGTAATCATCCTTTTTGAGGGAAACATCATTATGACAAAACTAAATCTCTAATTAGCAAAGCTGGGTTATTAAATCTTATGTTTGGTAAAACACACTCAGAGGAAACTAAAAACCTTATGAGAAGTAAAAAAGTAAAATACCCTAATGGTGTAGGTATTTATGACTTAGACAACCATTTGTTAAAAACGTTTGATTATGCTTCAGATCTAGCCATTTATTTGGGTGTATCTAAGGTAACTGTGAGTAAATATCTTAAAAATGGTTTGCTTTTTAAAGGTAAATATTACTTAAAAATAAATCCTTTTAAGGATTAATAAGAGTATTTACTGATCATTTACAATTTAGGAATCAGAATTAGTTAGTGGTTTTATGACAGAGCATTCTGCTGTTATTTTCGTATTCTTCTTTTTAGCTGAATATGCTAGTATAATACTTATTTGTATTTTAAACAGTATTTTATTTTTAGGTGGTTACTTGTTTGATTTTAATTACTTTTTATACCCTTACTTTTACCTTTTACAATTTATTGCAGGAGACAGTTATATGTATCTAACAGATAATGGATCTAACTTTAACGTTATTGATTTTGATAACTATAGTTCAATTATAGGAACAGCTATAAGTGGTATAGTTATAGGAGTTAAAACTTGTATAATGGTATTTGTGTTCATATGAGCTAGAGCTTCATTCCCTAGAATTCGTTACGACCAACTTATGTCTTATTGTTGAACTGTTTTATTACCAATCGTAATCGCTTTCATTATACTAGTCCCATGTGTATTATATAGTTTTGAAATAATGCCATCTAATATACCTTTATTATAGTATACAACAGTTATAAATTTTATAACTGTGTACATTATAAACAATTTATAGCCTTTCCTAGCCTCCCTTTTTAAAGAATAGATATAGGGTAACTACTAGTCTCTAGAGTGGTAGCGAGAGTTATCTCTCTCTATTCTTACATGATTATAACTTCATTAATTTTTTTACTTTTATTTAATTCAATTACATTAAGACGAGACAAATCTATTTTATATTCAAGAGCGACAATTACTATGTCTCATATAAAGACAAAGCATGGGCACATAGCTACCTTACGAGTCTGCGGCGAAACCCACAAACAGCATTAAATAGTAAAGCATTCCGTAGGTTATTGTGCAAGCTCCCTTAGCACATTAGCTACTAATAAAACATGTTGTGTAACATATATTTCATTACATATCCCACTGATAAAATTAACTGGAATTGGGAGAAGAGTAAGCTTTTTACTTAAAGCCTATAAAAAATAAAAAAAAAAATACAAAAAAAAATAAATTGCATAAATGAAAAAAATACCTATACTTCCTACAATTCATTACTTTATCTCATTGATTAAGTCTATTTCTTCATTCGATTATTACGTAAAAACAAAAAACCAGAGAAACTCCCAAGCCGACAAAACCGATAACGGTATAGTAACGAAAGTTTCTGCAGAAAGAAAAGATAGCCAGAAAAATGGTCGTCTATACCCTTTTTCAACAAAAGAGTGATATAGTAGTATTTACTCTTACAATAAATCCTTTACTAAATCATTAGTAGCTAACAATTATTTTCTTAATCTACTTTTAAAAAGCTATCTAAATATGATAAGAATAAAAAGAGAGGTGATTACTCGTAGAAGAGATAATAAATCCCGTTATTCAGCAAAAAAGGTTTATACGAGTAGAGCTGAGTTAGAACATACAAATAGTAGACTTCTTATTACACTATTTAGCTATAATAAAAAAAAAGCATGGTTTGAGAAAAAAGTTAGAAAAATAATTACCTTGATTAAATTTAGAAAAATCGTTATAGGTAACAAAAAAAAATATATACCCTACTTTAAAAACAGGTTACTTCATTTATTAAAAAAAAACCTTTTTGTATTCGATAAATGAAACACAACTTTTTTTAAAGAAAAGACGAATTTGTTTGAATACTCTATTAGAACAAAATTGAGAAAAATATACTTTAATTTCTATAGAATTCCTAACTATAATAGTAGACGGTTAAAAAACCTGTTTAAAGTAAAAAAAGCTTTATTCCATTCTACGAATAATATTCATTTTACTATATCTCTTTTATCAAATATAATGTTAAACTGGGCAAAGTTAGGTTTAGTTAGCCTAGTAGAAAAACTTTATGGTAAAAAAACAAAAATTAACTTAGTTGAATCTAAAGCTTTATATCTAAATAGTGATGTATTTTCATCAGCAGTTGCGTTAAAACTAAGAGACAGAAAAAACAAAGTAGTGAGAGTATTACGAAAAGCCGTTTTACAAATGGTAAAAATAGCAGATTTACATACTCTTATTACTTTTGACGATAATACGGAAACACTAAACAAAAATAATGTTGTTAACAATATAAAACAACAGGTGGTAAGTGGTGTTAGATTCGAGGCGTCTGGTAGATTAACAAGAAGACTTACTGCTATGAGAGCAGTATTTAAATATAGATATGCAGGTAGTTTAAAAAACATCCGTTCTTCTTTCAATAACGAATCAGCTCCGATGATAAGAGGTCATCTTAAAGCTAATTTACAACATAGCTTAATTAATTCAAAAACTCGGAACGGTACGTTTGGTCTAAAAAGTTGAGTTGGTAGTCATTAGATTATAAGTGAAGCAGCTATCTTTATTTTTTAGCCTTTTACTAGCCTCCCTTTTTAAAGAATAGATATAGGGTAACTACTAGTCTTTTTCTAGAGTGGTAGCGAGAGTTATCTCTCTCTATTCTTACATGATTATAACTTCATTAATCTTTTTACTTTTATCTAATTCAATTACATTAAGACGAGACAAATCTATTTTATATTCAAGAGCGACAATTACTATTTTACTTATTTCTTGTTTTATTGCGTATGATAACTTATTTTTCCTATTTTTAAGCAAAGGAATCGGAATTTTTTCAGGTCTATTTACTACAACAGCTACTACTACTGTTTTCCATATCTTTATTTTTTTAATTAGCAGTGTTATATTATTATTAACTGCATTTTATCCTAGAAAAGTTTGATTAAAACAATATAGCTCAGCTGATAGACTTTTGTTTACAAAATTAATTTATTACAGAACTCTTATTGTTAATAAAATGGGAGAACAATATAAAATTATTGAATATTCTTTAATTATTTTATTTATTGTTACGGGAAGTGTTTTCTTAATATCTACTAGTGATCTAGTATCTATATTTTTATCGATTGAACTACAAAGTTATGGATTGTACTTACTTTCTACTATTTACAGAGATTCAGAACCAGCTACTTCAGGAGGACTTATGTATTTCTTATTAGGAGGGTTATCTTCTTGTTTTATCTTATTAGGAACAGCTTTACTTTATGCAAATTCAGGTACTACAAACCTAGACAGTTTGTATATCATTACTAGTATATCAAACGCAACTAAAGATAACCTTACAACTCTTGTTTACTGATACAAATCTTATTATATTCACATAAGTTTACTTTTCATGGCGGTAGGGTTCTTGTTCAAAGTATCGGCTGCACCATTCCACTTCTGAAGTCCAGACGTTTATGACGCAATACCTACTATTGTTACCACTTTTGTAGCGATAATCGCGAAAATTTCTATCTTTATCTTTTTACTAGAGTTAGTTCACTATACAAGTAAATCTATGTTTGATATGGAGTTTTCTTGAACAACAACCTTATTATTTAGTTCTCTTTTATCCTTAGTTATAGGAACTGTTGTAGGGTTAACACAGTCGAGAATTAAAAGACTTTTTGCATTTAGTACAATTTCACACGTAGGATTTATTCTATTAGGACTAAGTATACACACAGTAGAATCAACACAAGCTTTTCTGTTTTACTTAATCCAGTACTCTATATCAAACTTAAATGCGTTTATCTTACTTATTACTATAGGTTACTCTTTATATTGTTATGTTTATAATACAGAATCTGCTAGTGAAAAAGAAAAAAGTGAGGAAATTAATAACAATCTACATGACGTGAACAATTCACCTATTCAACTAATTGACCAGTTAAAAGGGTTATATTATATTAACCCTATACTATCGTTAAGCTTAGCGATTACTCTATTTTCTTTTGCAGGAATACCACCATTAATAGGATTTTTTGGTAAACAGATGATTTTAAGTGCAGCTATTGATAACGGTTATATCTTTATGTCACTTGTTGCTATTTTAACAAGTGTTATAAGTGCGGTATATTATTTAGCTATAATAAAACAAATCTTTTTTGACAGACCAGACTACACATTAAACAATGAATTAACAGACTTACATGCAGAAGGGATAATTGCAGAAAAAAGCACGATTACTACAAAAGTTTCTATAACAATAAACAATATTGTTTTATCAAGCTCATTAAGTTTATCTATTTCTGTAATAACACTTGTAGTAGCATTGTTTATTTTTATACCTGAAGAACTACTAAACTTAGCTAATATACTAGCATTACTACTTTTTAACATATAAATGACAAGTACTACTTTTTTTATTATCTTTATCCCTATAGTAGCTATTTTATTATTAGCCATCAATTTAATTTTAGCCCCTCATAATCCGTACCAAGAAAAAGATAGTGTTTTTGAATGTGGGTTCCACTCATTCTTAGGACAAAATAGAACACAATTCAGTGTATCTTTCTTTATCTTTGCGCTTTTATTTCTTCTATTTGACCTAGAAATCCTATTGGTGTACCCCTATAGTGTAAGTACATATACTAATGACAGTTATGGATTAACGGTAATGATGATATTTTTTGTGTTACTAACTTTAGGGTTTGTGTTTGAACTAGGTAAAAACGCGTTAACAATTGATAGTAGACAAACATCTAACTATGGAAAAGTGGATAGTTCGGAGACTCATGCGTTTTTAACAGGTATAAGTAATTAAGTCCGGTACAGATATACAAAGTCTTAGCGGTATATTGCTGTCAATAGGAGGACATTTATCTTAATTAAGTGATTACATTAATAGATTCAACAATACTGTAATTGAAACTGGTATAAATGTAATTACAGATAGTGAGGGTAATTTGGGTATGGATGTTCCCGCTACTATGTAAAATGAGCTAGCAAGCTATGTTAAAGCTAAGATTGGTGTTATTGATAGTTTGATTACTAAACGTCAGTCTGATATAAGTGAGTTAATTGATAAAGGACTTTCACTACAAAACAAAATTAATTCAGTAGACCCCTTTTACAAATCTGAAATATTAAGTAAAGTAAGTGAATTTGAAAAGTTAAAGGGCCTTTATAAACATTAAAATTCGTTATCACTATAGCTTATTATTACTACACCATTAGACAAATGTAATTTTGCAGAATTCGTTGAACTCGTTTAACTCTTTATTTTTACTATTGTAATAAAAAGTATTTTTCCTATTATAATAAGAAGTATTTTTACTACGCTTAAGCAGTATTATTGCTTTTATAGTAAAAAATAATAGATAAATAACGGTTACCTGCTATTATCATTGCAAAGGGTTACAAGAGCCGTATTTTTCCTCTCTAAAAAAAAGGGGTATGTTGCATAGGGCTATGCATTTTGATTGCAGATCATAAATATAAGGTTCAACTCCTTCGTATCCCTCTCTACGGTAAAAATATTGTACCTTAAGTATAAACAATAAAGTAAAATCAGTCAATGGATGTTCATATAACCTATTTTGTGTTCCCTATACTCCACACTATTCTGGGATTATTAAGCTATTTTTTTTTTATTGGCTAGTACTTGTTTTTTTCCATTGTTTATTTTTTTTCCAATCGTTGATTTTTGCTTAAGAAAAAAAAAATAATAATGAACTGTAAAAATAGGAAAATGAATAAAGGGAAAACGTGCAAGAAATAATTATCTCTTTTACAAAAACCTTTACTGGGGCTCTCGTTACTAAGAAAGTTATACGGCCTTTTTCTTTTTTTTTTAATTTTTCTAAAACTTTTAACTGACCATAAGAAAAAAAGAAGAGAAAAAAGAAAAAGAAATAGAGTGAAATAGAGTAAAAAGTGATAACCGGTCTTTCTTTGAAGCAAAAAATAGATAAAAATTTATAAAAACACAAAAAAAGATGAAGTGGCTGTTAACAGAGAAGCTGAATAAATAGCTAAAATAACTAGGTACTGTTTAACAATAAAATAAGCATTTTATACTTTTGTGTGATTTGCACTACCTGTAGTAAAATGAACTTTTTTTTACTATATTTCTTCTTTTTAAGAAATATACAACTACAGAATTCTTGTAGAAAAGTGTGACCCATTATAATCCTATTACCTTTTCTAAAAGCAACATTATAATTTCTGAAAATGATAGTGATGGTAGGTACAACGATCTAACAATGAAAACATCAGGGATTAGTATGTGATTCGAAAGATGATTTCTATCTTCTAATGCTAAAGACATTGGAGTGTTATATTTAATATATGCATTATTCGCAGGGTTAATAGGAACTGCCTTTTCTGTTTTAATTAGATTAGAACTGTCAGGACCTGGTGTTCAGTATATTGCTGATAACCAATTATATAACAGTATTATTACTGCTCACGCTATAATAATGATTTTCTTCATGGTTATGCCAGCTTTAATTGGAGGTTTTGGTAATTTCTTACTTCCATTAGGATTAGGAGGACCTGATATGGGGTTCCCTAGACTTAATAATATTAGTTACTTATTATTAATTCCTAGTATTGTTTTATTCTTATTTGCAGGTGGAATTGAAAATGGTGTAGGTACAGGTTGAACTTTATACCCTCCATTATCAGGAATCCAAAGTCATAGTGGTCCAAGTGTGGATTTAGCTATTTTTGGATTACACCTTTCTGGTATTTCAAGTTTACTTGGAGCCATGAACTTCATGACTACTACATTTAATATGAGAAGTCCTGGTATAAGATTACACAAATTAATACTATTTGCATGAGCAGTTGTTATTACAGCTGTTTTATTATTATTATCATTACCTGTTTTAGCCGGTGGAATTACTATGGTTCTTACAGATAGAAACTTTAATACTTCATTCTTTGAAGTAGCAGGTGGTGGTGATCCTATATTATACCAACATCTATTCTGATTCTTCGGTCATCCAGAAGTTTACATCTTAATTATTCCAGGTTTTGGTATAATTAGTACTACAATTTCAGCTAACTCTAACAAGAGCGTGTTTGGATACCTTGGTATGGTTTACGCCATGTGTTCTATTGGTATCTTAGGATTTGTAGTTTGAAGTCACCACATGTATACTGTAGGTCTTGATGTAGATACAAGAGCCTATTTCACTGCTGCAACTTTAATTATTGCAGTTCCTACTGGTATTAAAATATTCTCTTGATTAGCAACTTGTTATGGTGGTTCTTTACATTTCATACCATCATTACTTTTTGCGTTAGGTTTCGTATTTATGTTTACTATTGGGGGATTATCAGGTGTGGTTCTTGCTAACGCATCACTTGATATTGCTTTCCACGATACATACTACGTAGTTGCTCATTTCCACTACGTGTTAAGTATGGGTGCCGTATTTGCCTTATTTAGTGGATGATACTTCTGAATACCTAAAATATTAGGGTTAGATTATAACTTACTATATTCTAAAGCTCACTTCTGAGTTCTATTTACTGGAGTTAATTTAACTTTCTTCCCTCAACACTTCTTAGGATTACAAGGTATGCCACGTAGAATTAGTGATTACCCTGACGCCTTTACAGGTTGAAACTTCATTAGTAGTATTGGTTCACTTATCTCTGTTGCTGCTACTGTGTTATTCTTACACATAGTATACTTACAACTTGTTAAAGGGAAAGCTATATTTGGTTACCCTTGAGCAGTTCCTCAACTATTTAGTGATTACTTAAGAATACTTAAAGATAAATGTGCTCCAGGATTAGAGTGAGCATTAAGTAGTCCTCCTAAACCTCACGCATTTACTAGCTTACCATTACAAAGTAGTACAATCTTATCTTCTATTTTTGCCGCAATTAGCACTTTATTTGCTGTTTCTAGCGAATTCGTATGTGATGCACCTAGAGCGTGAGGATTATACTTCCAAGATAGTGCTAGTCCACAAATGGAAGCTTTAATCGAATTACATGATAACATTATGTATTACTTAGTTGCTATTTTATTTAGTGTTGGTTGAATACAAGGAGCTATTATCAAAAATTTTGATAGCGCAAAATCACCTATAAGTAATAAATACCTTAACCACGGTACATTAATAGAATTAATTTGAACAATTACACCTGCTCTAATCTTAGTATTAATTGCTTTCCCTTCTTTCAAACTATTATACTTAATGGATGAAGTTACTGATCCTTCACTATCTGTATTAGCAGAAGGGCACCAATGATACTGAAGTTACGAATACCCAGATTTCTTAAATAGTGATGGAGACTTTGTAGAATTTGATTCTTACTTAGTACCTGAATCTGACTTAGAAGAAGGGGCTTTAAGAATGTTAGAAGTAGATAATAGAGTTATTCTTCCTGAAATTACACACACTAGATTTATTCTTACTGCTGCTGATGTAATCCATTCATTCGCTATACCAGCATTAGGTGTTAAGTGTGATGCTTACCCAGGTAGATTAAATCAATTCTCAGTATTGATAAACAGACTAGGAACATTTTATGGTCAGTGTTCAGAAATATGTGGTATCTTACACAGTTCTATGCCAATTGTTGTAGAATCAGTATCATTAGAAAAATTTTTATCATGACTACAAGAACAATAATAATTAGAAAAATTCTTATGATTACTCCAACAATAATAGACCGGTATCATCGTATTATTTGTAATAATAATAAATAACCTAGCTGTAGCCAGCGTTTACAAAGTGCTATGTTTACTATTAACAAAGCATTTATAATTGGTTTAATAAGTAGCCTTATTACTGCTGTTATTGGTTATGGAATAAGGTTACTTTTTTTTTGCTATTTGGATTTCGATTTATTTGCTAATTTAGATAATTGAAAAAGTTTAGCTTATTTTTGCAGTTTAGGTGGCATTCGTTATGTAATAAATGAGTGGTTTAAAAACATTTTCCTTATGTCTCCGGCTATTAGTGGACCTGATAGCCCTATGCCTTTTTCTATCCCAACAAACCTACAGGTATCTATAGAAAATTGTTATAATGGAAATAATAGAGGGTAGGGATGGTTAAAATTAACTTTAGATAATTTACTGATACATGGGATTTAATAGTAAAAAGAGATACTTTATAAGAGATCTCATGATTAATTCTCTTTGATTTTGAAATTAACTGTTGAAGAGAGTAAAAACCCCTTATCGACTAAATCCCTAAAGTCTTTTCTAATGGGTCTTTAAAATTTTGCTGGTTTAGCCAGACGCAGCCCGCCCCACCCCCTTATTCTCCATTAGGTTCCTCTCCATTAGGTTCCTCTCATTAGAGAACCGAAAACTGGAAAAGAACTCATCGTACAGTTAAAAGATTTATTATTATTCAATAATAAAGATGATCCTAAAAGAAGAGATAATAGTAAAATGTTTACGTGTATATAACTAGAGAAAGTCATATACAATACTATTCCTGTAGTAATGTATAATGCATAAGTTGTAACAGATCCTGTATTAAGGTTACTAATATTACTACTTATGTTCAATAGTCCTTTTTCAAGTCCATACGGTCCTATATACTCAACAGATCCTTTATCTAAAACTTTAGTAGTTTGTCCCCCAAGTTTTAATATGGTTCCTGTAACGAATCTATTATAAAATAACTCTATTAAGAAACGTTGGTTAAAGAAACTGAATATATTATAACCTGTTCTAGATAGTTTAAAAGAAATTAATGTAGTAGATAAAAATTCAGATAAAAGAATAGCTAGTACACTTAATGATATAGTAAACATTAAAGGTAATAATTTAAATAGAGTTGCTACTCCAAATTCAGTATCTAACATAATTTCATGACTAGGATGTATGAATAACGCATTATCTGAAAAGAATCCAGAACCTAACCCTATAAACATATCTTTTGTTACAAACCCAAAGAATATAGAAAACACAGCTAAAATCATTAAAGGTAAACTCATAAAGATATCACCTTCATGTGCATTTTTATAGTTGATTAAAGGTCCATTAGGATTTGTTAGGAATGTTAAGTATAATACTTTTACAGAGTATAATGTAGTAAACATTGCTCCTATAGTAGCAATTATATACACAACTGTACCAGAAAAATAATATTGACCATATGCAGATTCAAGAATGAAATCTTTAGAATAGAAACCTGTCATAAATGGGAAAGCTACTAAACTTAAAGAAGCGATAAGCATTACTGAATAAGTTAGCGGTAAAAATGCTCTTAGTCCCCCGTATCTTCTAAAGTCTTGATTATCCGCTACAGCATGAATAACCGCACCCGCTCCTAAGAAAAGAAGCGCTTTATAAAAGGCGTGATTTACTAAGTGGAATAAAGCTATACCATAAGAAGATAAACCTACAGCTATAACCATCATACCTAATTGACTCATAGTAGAATAAGCAATAACTTTTTTAATATCTTGTTGATATAGTCCAATAAGAGAACTAAACACTGTTGTGATAGCACCTAATCATAAACATATCATTAACACGACTGAACTGTATTCTATTAAAGGAGATGAACGCATTAATAAATACACTCCTGCAGTAACCATAGTTGCAGCGTGTATCAGTGCACTTACTGGTGTAGGACCTTCCATGGCCATAGGTAATCACACATGAAGTCCTACTTGAGAACTTTTAGCCATTGCTCCTATAACTAGACATATACCTATAATAGTTACAACATTTTCATTCATATAAGGAGCTAATGAGAATACAGTAGCATAATCTAAATTACCAAATGATCATAATATGGCAAACATACCTACAGTTAAGAAACAATCTCCTACTCTGTTAGTTAAAAATGCTGAAAGAGAGCTTTGATTTGCTGCTATTCTAGAGTATCAAAAAGCTACTAAAAGATAAGAACAAACCCCAACACCTTCTCAACCTACAAACATTAATAAGTAGTTATCTGCTGTAACTAATATAAGCATCATAAATGTGAATAAGCTTAAATAGCTAAAAAATCTTTGGATATGAGGATCATGGCTCATATAACCAATAGAGTAAATATGCACTAAAGAAGAAACAATTAGTACAGGTATAAGCATAGAAACTGTTAGTGAATCAAAATGGAATCCTCAAGACACATATAGTGACTCAGAATCTATTCATCTGAACAGCTCTATTGACACAGGTATATTATTTAATCCAACTTCAAAAAAAGCAACTACCGCAAAAACAGTTGTCATTATAACAGCTGTACATGTAATTATTTGTGACCCTGAAACTCCGATTTTTCTACCAAAAAAACCAGATGCTATTGATCCTAATAGTGGTAAAATTATTATAGCTAGATACATTATTTAAA
>Ga0058704_10001251_pt1 | contig 11978 bp, 15 predicted proteins | sample AgamicMgSfe_FD_71363 | JGI IMG/M metagenome (GOLD analysis project Ga0058704, IMG submission 71363) | Agave microbial communities from Guanajuato, Mexico - Mg.Sf.e | ecosystem: Host-associated > Plants > Phyllosphere > Phylloplane/Leaf | place: Guanajuato, Mexico | collected 2012-05-30
GCACTCTGGCCGGGCACCATCTGCAACGGCGGTCTTTCAGCCTTGTCGTTCTTGGGAGTACTGTACGATACCAATTCCGATGACGATCATGTTCACGAACACGCACATACACACCAACACCATCGTCATGCTGTGCCCGATGGGAGTTATTCTGGTTTCACGAAGCTCATTATAGCGCGCTGCGAGCCGGGCTCGCTTGTTTACGGTATCTTGAGCGAGAAGGACTCGAGACGGATTGCTTACTTTACTATGTAAGTTCTCGTCTATCTCTCCACGAGAAAGTGCTTCTGCTAACGTCAATGATAGTCTCAACTTCGCATTCATGCTCGTCCAAGGCGTCTACGGCTACATCTCCGGCTCACTCGGCCTGCTCAGCGACACCGTCCACATGTTCTTCGACTGCCTCGGCCTCGTCGTCGGTCTCGGTGCCGCAGTTGCCTCAAAGTGGCCTACTAGTCCCGAGAAGCCTTACGGCTGGAACAAGCTCAATACGCTCTCCGGTTTCGGCAATGGCATCTTCCTGATGCTCGTGAGTGTTGAATTCATCTGGGAGGCTGTTGAGGGGATTGTGGACCACAAGGAACTCCGGCATGTCAAGGAGTTGCTGGTGGTCAGTACGTTGGGGCTGGTGGTGAATATGGTGGGGTTGCTGGCGTTTGGACATGCGCATGCGGGTCATGATCATGGACATTCGCATGGGCATGATCACGGCCATGACCACAGCCACAACCATAATCACGATCACAGCCATGACCAAAGCCATAACCACAGCCATGACCAAAGCCATAACCACAGTCATGACCACAGCCATGACCACAGCCACTCTCACGCAAACGGACACGCGCACTCCCACGATTGCGATCACTCCCACGACCACGCTAAAGCGCACACTACTCCTGACATCCACGCCCACGCCCACCACAACGAAAACATGCACGGCATCTTCCTCCACGTCGCTGCCGACGCCGGCGGCTCACTAGCCGTCATCATCAGCACAGCGCTCACGCTCTGGCGGCCTTGGTACCTCTGGGATCCCCTAGCAACCATCATAATCGCCGTCCTCATCTTCGCGGCCGCCGTCCCACTCGTCTCGGCCTCGGGTCGTAAACTCCTGCTCGTCATTCCAGACGACCTGGAATACACCATCAAAAACACGCTCCAAGAACTCGGCGAATTGCGCGGGGTGGTTGGCTACGCCGTCCCCCGGTTCTGGGTCGATGATCGCGAGGACACGGCAGTTGATCATGCACACGGAGGACATGGACACGGTCATGATCACGCGCCTGCTCTTGTGAGTGGGAGGCAGAAAGTCATGGGTGTTATCCATATTATCGCGGCGCATACGGCGGATTTGGACGACGTGAGGGAAAGGGTGGATGAATTTGTCAGGGAGCGGAATATGGATCTGGTTATTCATGTGGAGAGGGAGGCGGATGGGCAGTGTTGGTGCGGTGGCGGGCCATCGGGGCCGATGAAGTCTGGGTAGAAGGTGGATGGCTGTGTCGGTCATTTGTTAATTTGTGGGCTTTTTTAAGTGTGTGCATAGCGATGGGCAGGGGTGCATTCATCGTTGTGTTTATGAATGAAACAGCACGGCATTTGCATCTTCGTCGCTTGCTTGCGCCACTCCAAAGCGATATATTGATGTCCAGCAGAGATTACGTTAAGCTCTGCACTGGTTTCATGAGTCTCAGCTCTCGTTGAGAGTCTAGTGTATGCTTGAGGAGTATTGAGAAAACAACGCTACGTTGTATGATAGCAGATATATGTTGCTCTACTGTCCAGCGCTTGGCCAATCAGTGTGAAGTGTGGCGCCCCACAGGCATGGCCTGTGTTTATCTAGGCCGCTGCATTTTGTTGATCATCTTCTTCCTCCCCTCATCCCTTCATTTGGTTTCAGGCGTGCCTACATCATTGTCAATAAGCATGGAAAGTTCTAGCTCTTGCCTCTTAGACCTACCCTATGAGCTCCGACAGCGCATCCTCACATTGGCGCTCAAGCAGAAGGGTACCATCGAGTTGCAACACCCGGTGTGGGCAGGAAAAGACGTCTTCGCTCAGCCTCTGTTCCAGGTGTGCCGGCTTTTGCGGGATGAGGCACTGCAAGCTTTCTACGAGACGAACTGCTTTCTCTGGATTATCGACTCGAGTGTGACGCATCGGTCTGATCCGGCGGTGTATGCTTCTATAACTGGAGACGCAAGGCAACCTGAAGATGGAAGTGTGCCATCGTCGAAAACATCACCTTTGACTCCGACACTGCCATGGCAGTATCCGCACCTGAAAAAGCACCTCCGACATCTCAACCTCAACATTTACCTGCCGTCAAACCTCGTTGCAGACTTGGCAGCCGCACAAGCTTGGTTTACGGAATTCCCACAGCAGCTTGAGAGGATGATCAAGGCGCTAGACTGCGGATGTAGGCTTGCAGAGCTACATACTCTGCTCACAGCCAAGCGTTTCAACACACGTATCGCGCTGGCGGGCGAGCAGCTCAAGGCGCTGAATGTGCTCACTCAGATGAAGGTGCGAGGTTCGGTGAAGGTGCAGACGAGGTACGATTTCAAGGAGGTGAAGGCGAGTATTGCGAGTTTGGAGTTGGAGAGGAGGATGAAGGCTTAGCTCGTGTTGAACCGCGCCGATGTGAGTTATACTAGAGTATGTAGGTGTTGCCTCAAGCAACACATCGCAAGCGACACCGCAGCAGCATCCCGCGGCGGTCGTACCACTCTTACAGCCCGTTGACCCAGCTAGCGCGCGATGAGCACCACTCCCCAACCCCTCGGCGCTCATCTTTACCAAACTTGCTTCTGCAGCTTCGCGCGTGGCGCAACTGCTTGTGCTGTCCCGGTGCTGGTGTAGACAACCACGGCTTGGCCGTTTGTTTCACCAGCCTTCACGACACCCCTATTATGTTCAGCACCGATAGCTCACTGACCCACCCAATGAGCTCCGGGTCATGCTTAGAGGCATCAAGATCCTTCAAGAGCAAGCCATGCTCCAGCTTCGGATGGATCCCAGGTACATCCTTGAAAGTCCTTAACGTACCACCCCAACTTGCGGCAAACTCTCGGGCTGCCAATGAGCCGGCATCCTTCTCGTCAAGTCCACCTTTGAGCATTATCGACCTCCAGCCCTCATATCCGGCAAGCCATACCGGCATGCCTTCGTAAGTAACTTCTCTCGCCGCCGGATCGATACCGAAGGCGAAGGCCAGATTGGAGTTGAAGAGGCTTTCGATCTGGGAGACTTTGGATGGATAAGCAGGTTTGTGTACGCGACTCCAGGCGAAGCGTAGCCCGATATGTTTGAGATAGATCTTGATTCCCAGGTCCGGCTCATTCAGGTGCGCAAGGCCAATATTAACCCATTCGATCTTTTGGTGGAGCTTGCATGGCAGAAGTGCTTGCTGAAGCGTCTTGTGATCGTAGGAGATCATGTCATCGTAGGCCAACGTGAGTTCTTTGAGCTGCGGAAGCAGTGCCAACTTCTCCTTGGCTACGTCTGCTAACGTGCAGTCGAATCTCATCCAGCCATTTAGGCAGCAATCGCTTACTTCGAGCTTCCACACCATGCTGAGCTGGATCACCGAAAGGTAGCTGGGTACCGCGTTGGTGAAGGCCGCCTCAGCGTTCGCATGGACAGTGTTCACTTCGAAGAACACCGCTTGCGCTTCATGGTAACACGACTTGCAGACCCTTAGCAGGGAGACACCGAAACTGCGAAGCTGTCAGTCATGAAGGTCGCTATCCGGTCATTCAGCACACATACAGCTTGAAGTTTTTGAAGAGCGGCTCTTCTTTGTCAACACGGATGAGACAGTGCTCCGCTCGCAATATTTCCTCGGAAATTTGGACGCGCAGTTCAGGCGAGAGCTTTTCGGTGAGCTGCGGTATTCTCGCCATCGTAGTAGCACGCCAAGGCAGCGCAGTATTTATTCCCGGGCTGCCGATATATGTAGGTGCGATCGGTTACTGTGTTGGCGGAACACAGGATATTGGTGTCGTGGAGAGGTGAAGTGATGTTAGAAAGCTTTCGAAGTGAGCGCTAGTGCGGAACGCACGGGCGAGTCAGAAGAGGAAGGTGCGACACAGTGATCGGCCGGCGTGGCCCATTCATGCAAAGCTAATATGTCGGTGCTGTTATAACTCTCATTCGGTGCCGCTCATCGCGGTATCATTAGCCCTAAGCTTGCATAAACCGTCTGTCTCCCTCATCAGGTAAGCCATCACGCCCCAAAGTCCTCGAAAAGCCTCGACCCGCTGCTCCACCTCGAACAGATCAAACCACTGCGAACGCTGCAGCCGTGGTCGGCACCAGTCCGCGTTCTTAGGCCTAGGGTTTGGCATATCTCCAGAGACAAGGTAGTCCACGTACGCCACGTGGAACGTGAGCTTCAGACAGGAGATGTGATGGTTGAGTGAAGAGACCATGAAGACCTAGAGAGGAGTCAGCGCCCACTTGCCACAACCACGTGCTTCAGAGGCGTACTTCATCGTATTGCGATAACTGTTCTTTACCGATAGCGGCGTAGTCTGTCTTCTGCGCAAACGTCAGCATAGAATACAGAGGTTGCGTGAAGTGCAGAAGCGAATATACCGGATCCCAGAAACCGCTCCCACACTTCAACTCCTTCCACAGCAATGCCGGAGTCTTTCTCTTCGGGATCTTACCGCCGCCCCTTTCAAGCCTCCCCTTTGCCTCCTTCATGCCGTTGAGTAACTCCTCGGCAACCTGCACAACATCGCTATTGACCGCCTCGTCCTCCATCTCGCCACCGGGTCCGCCACCCCACCTAGGCTTCGTGGTCCACCACTTGCCTTCGCCTGGCTTCACTTCCTTCTTTCCTTCTCTGCGTCTCTCCTGAGCAAGCTGCAACAAGCCGCCCAGCTCACGCATCAGATCCAACCTAGACTTTGCCTCAAGCGACTGCCCACTCTCGTCGGCAAAGTTGATTTCAGCGCGGACCTGCATCGCAATCATTGGGCCCTCGAGCCTTCCTTGGCGAGCAGCTGATCTATCCTCAGGCAGCCGATAGACCGCAGCAGTCTGCCTCACAGGCAGCTTCAACTTGCCAAATTGCACGACAGACATTTGACGAGGTAGCGAGATTGTACACTGGAACGGCCAGACCGTGCCTTCGATGAATGCTCGTACAGTGTTCACTCGAAATGTGTCCGGTAACTCGCGCCCAGTGTTGGTGCGGCGACCTTTATATCGAAGGTTTGAGCGTGGCTCTGGAGTCGCGCTGCGCGTCTCGGGTGTCGCACTGCCCGAGCGTACCTTTCTGTCAGCATCCGTAGGCGCCTCGTCTCCGGCATTGCCGTTCGTCCCGATGGATGATGCAGACGTAGAGTTACCACTGCTGGCTCCCAGGGCACAGGAGAACTCACGCAGGTCCGCATCCATGCGTTCTGACGCAGTTACACCGTTGCTATGCTTGTCATGCTTCGAATCTAGCCGCTGTCGCTTAGCACTCTTCTCGCCGTCAACTGCCAAGCAATGTGCTTCATAGTACTCATCGAGACTGCAGTCCCAATATTGGCTCATGCTCTCGAGCCCTTCCCAGAACTTGCGCATGTAAGCCAGTTTAGGAGCCTTGGTGCTGTTCTTGAGTGTTCTTGTGAGCGTACGGTAGGCGGTATCGTTGTCAACCCGGAGCTCAGCAAGACGATCATTGAAGTCCTTACGCTTTCGGGATACAGCAGGGTCGATTTTCGTCGCATCAGCGTAGGTTGTGGCAGTGATGGCTTGCTGTGATGTCAATGGTGGCAGGTATGATATGCCGTCTGTGCCCAGAGGAAGAAGGTCGTCCAAAGGGCAAGGAGGGCAAAGCTCAATGTTCAGTGCGTCGACATGGTCTTTGGAGATATCGGCAGGCTTCATAACCTTGGCAAAGATGGCCTGGAAGTTCGGGACTGTCGATCCCTCCTCCCAGTTACTGCTATCGCATATCTCATATGTCGGAAAGGTCACCGGAGTGGGCTGCGCCGGTGGCTCGCGTTCTTCTTCCGGGTCAGTTGCGTTCATGCCAGAGCCTACAATAAGCCTCGTTAGTGAAGGTGCCGAGTGTGCAATGACTTTCAGAGACCGTGCCACTCATCCGCTTCTTGCTCCCCTTCACCTTTCGCCTCGTCGCCCCCACGAACCATGTTGTTCTTGCCATTGCGTTCGAATAGCTCACTTCTGAGCCGGCTGTGGCGAGGGAGTAGTAACCCAGAGCACATATCATGAGAACTTGTGTTGTCAGATCTCAAGATTTGCTAGCATGCTCTGAACATCGCATGAAGTGAGGTCGCGTCGAAGCTGGTCACCTCATACGATCTCGACTTTCTCGCGAATCTGCAAACCTTCCATGCTGCTAACATACTCCGAGACATATTGTGATCCATATTGAATTGTTATGCACTCACCACTAAACATGCCGGTCAGGAACATATTGACCTCACTCTCGTTGTCCTACAGGCTATCGCTGCAGGATCGTCCTTTCTGCGGTATACAAACACTATCCCGCTCCCAAAACTCCGGTGGAAGGCACGATAGAAGTTTACAGTCGCCATTTCCTTGTGGCGAGCCAAGTGTACGGCCACGCAGTACCGTCACTGTGGTACGACAAGGATATGAGATGCAGGTACCCCACGCCATGTCACCGGGCCGGATCGTGGACGTTGTGCTCCGGCGCAGGTCCCCACGTGCCCGAGGTATGTTCCTGTCGAAGGATGTATCAACTAGTCAAAGTGATTGGGCTGTAGATGGTGAATTAGACTATATCATGTCATCAACTCGACGACCATCGAAGCATGCAACCAAGACAGGAGCCCAACCGAGGGGAATGCGGTACAGGTATGTTTCGAGCAAAGTCGCATTGTTCCGCTATTGCATGTGCACCGTTGTCCTCCCGGATTCTTAATTACACTGGACCAGATGCGAGCTATATCACCAGTCGAAGACTCGCTTGCCGACATGTACAATCCTTGAACTTTCCATTGACGGCCTATTTACTGCTTATCGGCAGGATACAGCACTCCATTCTGCCTCCTCAGATCCGCATTCACCCTCAACACAATGTTAGATATTCTCTCCAACTCCTCCGCCGCCTTACTGTCCTTTACATTGATGATTCTCGCGAACTCCACGGCCTCCTCCTCCATATTGACATTCGGCTTCTCGACCGTCTTGTAAGGCCCAGCGAGCTCCTCGGTCTTCTTCGTCTGCGGGTTCATATGTTTGACTGTGCTTATGTCCGTCGTACCGTTAATGGTGATGGTACCTTTCTCGCCGTAAACTTCGCAGGGTGCGGTGCTGGTGTAGCCTTTCGCCTGGTTGATCTGCACGCCGAAACCTTCGTACCGCAGGACAATAACGCCGCCGCCGTCTACGCCGGTCCGGCAGATGAATGGGACGTACGTCTGCGATTTTGGCTCGCCAAAGAGAGCTACTGCGAAGGTGACCGGGTAGACTCCGATGTCCACCAGGCTGCCGCCTGAGTAGTCCAGCGAGAAGATGTTTGGCGTCTCGCCATTGAGCACGTTCGTGTATCGTGATGAGTAAGAAGCGTACGTGAAGCTGGCACCATAGATCGGTCCTAGCCTCTTTTCCTCATTGACAGCCTTCTGCAGCAGCTTGTAGTTCGCTTCTTGTATGTGCCTATATGCTTCGATGCAGAAGACACCCTGCTCTTTCGCTAGCCTGAACAACTCCTCCAACTCTTCCGGCGTCGATGTCGCAGGCTTCTCAAGAATAACGTGCTTCTTCGCATGCAGTGCTTGCTTCGCCTGGTCGTAATGCAGGGAGTTCGGTGAAGCGATGTAGACGGCTTGCATGCCGCTGTCGCCGAAGAGACTATCGAGTGAGTCGTAGGCATTGATGCACTTGTGCTTCGAGCCAAATGCTTGTGCTTGATCCTGCTTACGGGAGTAGACGGCGTGGAGCTGCCATTGCCCAGACTTGTGCGCAGCGTCGATCCAGGAGTCTGTGATCCAGCCCGTACCTATGGTGCCGAAAGTGATGGCCATCTTGCTGGTGAAAGACGCAGAGCCGTTCAATGCTCAACGTCTGTGAGGAGATGGTCTTGCTATTGCGTTGGCGGACGAGATGCGGAGGAAACGGACGCACAGAAGGGTGAAGTGATCGCAAGAGCTTACTGTGATATGAACAGATATCTACAAGAACTATGACGGATGTCAAAAACTCCAATGAGAGCGTCAGAGTGGAGATGGAGTTGGAAAGTTCACCGAGAGCAGTGGAGCTGTCAAAGAATTTGGGCTTGGCTTGGCAATCACATGCGTTGGATATGTACTGTACGTCCATCCGCGCAAAAGACTACAAGACATCTTCACTACCTGCCCCTTCTCTCCTTGAATTGCTCAATGAACTGCGTAGCCTTCGCCTTCGGCACAACGTTCACCTTCACCAGCCCATCCACAACCTCCACCTTACCACTCCCAAGCAACTTCAGCAGACTCAAGTTCTTGCCTGCCTTGATCAGTCCGCCTTGCACAGTCTCCATGTAACACTCGACACCTTGCAGCGTGTACTCTTTCGTCTCGTCCCATGGCGTCGGTAGTATGTACTCAAGATGCTGCGCCAACGTCTCATCCTCCGCGAAGGCCTTGACGAAGTCACTCTGCGCATGCAGCGGGTAAAGCAGCATCACCGGAAAGCTGAGCGCGGATGTTGCGTCTACCGGATTTGCGAGCGCGATTGCTGCGTCTTCCATATTAGGCGCGTTGTTCGCAGTCCGGGTCAAGACATTACGCTGTTTGAGCGCAAGCCGAAGGGTCGACTCCTCCGTCGCAGCTCTCTCTTCGCGCTCTCTACGTCCGCGCTCGAGCTCGGCGAGATGCCGCTGCCGCTTTTGTACCCTCGCCAGTAGAGTCTCAAGGGCGGCATTAGCCGACTCGAACTTCAGTCCGCTCTCGCAAGCATCAAGCGCCTCGGGTATCTTATCTAGCGCCAAACAAGCAGACGCCGCGCGATACCAAGCCTTCACGTTCCTGGCGTTAAGTCGCAGCGCAGCAGCGCAGTCACGCTGGCACGAGCCATAGTTCTCTGCGCCAAACTTCGTCAGTCATGGCGCGCGAGTACCAGTTCGTTGAGGGGGGAAGTGATACTCATCTCGAGATTACAGAGCGCGCGATTGGCATAGCACGCCTCCTCGATCACGCGCTCTTTCTTCTCCTCCGCTTCCTCGTCAATCTCAACGACGCGCTGATCCGGCAGCCCTTCCTCGGAGTCTTGAGGCTGAATCGGTCCGTTGAGCGCCTGTAACGCCTTCGTGTAAAACTCTCGAGCATCCAGGCACTGTTTCTGCTTCACGCAGTCGTTCCCCTGGTTCCGGAAGTTGTCGGCAATTTCAGCGCGCGTGCCTTCATACGCAATAGCTCTAAGCGCCTCCAGCTGCTCGTTATCTTCGTCCATATCGTCAAGGCTAGTCATGAATAAGGGTATCTTCTTCATCTCCGCCAGGACCTCGTCGGCGGTCTTTTGCCTACTTGGTGGCAACTCCGCTGATGCGGTCGCGGGCTCATGGTTGGCGTTGCCTCCCTCTGTGGCAGCATGCTGTGAGCCATGGGCAGGTCCGCCGTTTTCCTGGAGGCTCATTTGCTGGTCATATGCAGCCGGCAAATTCTTGGTTTCTGCCATGGCGGATCGATTCTCTCAGACTCGCATACGATGAGTTTTTCACATGAGTTGTACAACGAGCACACTTTCAATCGTGGCGAGATCTTCTTACCGGTCTCACAATTTGTGACAATGAAGATGGCGCGGTAACACGTTCTGCGACACCGTGGGCAAAGTCTACATTGAAGTTCGGCAGCGGAAAAACCTACTCCCCGATATTAATGGATTCGCAACCTGGCCAGTGGCCATCCGCTTGCAGGTTACTCCCATCCATCTCAGTGAGTATTTCCTCTGCTATCGTGAGCACAGCACGTCTCTGCGTGCGCAAAACGCGACTATTGGCCGTCACAACGGTGCTCTTCAATCGGAGCGACGATGAGCTTCTAAGTTCCGGATCATCGTTGCATTGCTCGGACGTGGTCTTTCGGTCAGAAAGTCGAACTTTGCGGAGCCGGTGATACCAACCATCCGGGAAAAAGCACCGGTGTGATAGAGATTTTGATCGGTCTTCGATGCGGCCTGCAAATCCAACGGCATCATCACCAAGACTAGAAGTCGGAGACCAAGAAGTTGTGCGCGAGTCTGCCCTGTGTCTCGCGTCTCCACGCGGCACAGCTTCGCAGGAAGATGCAGGAGCAGACGCGATGAAACACGGTGGCACAGTATGTTCATATGCACAGACTGTGATCTAGACGTTGGTCACGCTGCTGCTGCGCGGCACATGCGACGCCACATTCAACTGTTGCCGTGATAGAGGGGCGTCACAGTGTGATTCCCTTCAATGAGCTCGGCTCCAGCCATCCGAAGCCTCCGTGTTGTCCAACGGTCCAATTCGATACCTCACTAAAACCAGTCAAAAGCTGCAAGACCGTTCAAGTCTTCCGATCGCTCGGAACAGCAAATGCACGTACGTGTCTCACTTGTCTTGTATCTGGATCCGATCGCCATTCTGTCCCAGACGAGCCAAGACGTGTTTTAACCTCGCGAGTCGCCAGAGGGATGGAAAGTGTAAGATCTTACTTTCCAATGCCTAGAAGCTCCTTCGGGATATAGGGTTCATTGTTGGGCACGCTCGCGCATCGGGGCACATCCGCGAACTCAGCTTGCAGCCGGGACCACGGGCGAGCTTCCCACTTCCCGCAATTGGATCTTATACTTCTAGCCGCCCGTTATGAACGCCCAATCGATCGAACTTTGTTAGATCACCAACAAAGCATTTCCGGCAGGCGTGTTTCGTTCAATGCCAACACGTCGCTGGAAGTACTTCGATGGTCAACAAACGGGTGGGAAGCACAGTGTACGGGAAACCTAATTGGAGGCGTGGTGTGGTTTGATATCCACAAACTTCACCCAGGGGAAGGCTTTACTGCGGTAGATTAGCTGCAGTTTGCCTGTTTTGAAGATCTGCACAACGATCGAATTCCGAAACACTGTCTCGTACTTCTCTAGCCTAGGATGATATGCGGCTTTTCATGCGGCGCACACTCCGAGGCTCGCGCTACTTCTTCATAGTCAACAAACCGTGTCAGCTTGTCTGCTGGATTATTCTTCGTTGACGTTTGGCCGTTTTCGAGAGCAGCTAGATAGGACGACGTCGTTTTGGACATCGTCGCAGACTGGCACCAGTATCTTTATTAGTGCAGGAAATGCTTCGCTAGCGCTCGCTCCTTACACAGCCCTGAGCTGGATAGGCGGACCGCTCGAGCACGGAGACGAACCTACGGAGTAACTTTCAAAACTCTACATAGCCGTGCGGGAACACCGGGTACGTGAGTTTTGGCACGATGATAGGGAGGGATCAGCGTGCATCACCCACTCTGCTAATAAAGTTCCATCTAAGTCCCGCTGAGTTGCTCTCCTTACTGAAATATCAATGCTGACATGGACGGTTAGTTCCAGCACGTCTGGAGCACCTTTCTTTCTCTTCTGCTGCGCGACTGTCCCTACATCTTGTTTGCTTAAGCGTGGTCACACTGCGGCTGCGTCTCTCGGAGCACAGGACTCGGCGTCGCCGTAGCAGAGCGGTGCATGATGTTGAGCGTTAGTCGTTAATACGTGAGATTGCACTGCGGTTGCCTGTGTACTTTCAAAGCTGACATAGGAGACAGATACAGTCTCTTCTGGTTCCTTGTAGATGCATTGAGCGCGACATAACCAACAATCTTGGACCATTGCGTACATATTGGAGATACTCTTGACAGCGCTTCTGAGCCAGATTGCCGACATGGCCGACTATTTCAGCGAGTATGCTACCTTCGTGGGAGTTAAAGGGCTTCCTTCACCGGCCGACACGCCTTACGAGACGCCAGGCTTCATACGATCTATGCGATCGTCGCGAGCAATCGGCTCTGGGT
>Ga0058704_10001252_pt1 | contig 11977 bp, 14 predicted proteins | sample AgamicMgSfe_FD_71363 | JGI IMG/M metagenome (GOLD analysis project Ga0058704, IMG submission 71363) | Agave microbial communities from Guanajuato, Mexico - Mg.Sf.e | ecosystem: Host-associated > Plants > Phyllosphere > Phylloplane/Leaf | place: Guanajuato, Mexico | collected 2012-05-30
CCAACGGTGGCGAACCGGCCGCGCAGATTCTCCGATGTGTGGGACCGAGTGGAGCCGTGGTCGTCATGAGACCATGCAGAGAGCGGGCGAGACTCGAGTTTTGCGGCGACATCTTCCTCTTTCGGCCAGTGGACTCGGCCAGCTCGGCGATACCTTTGATCCAGAGGCTAAAGATAGATGAAGAGGTTTTTCCTAGCTTCCGGTCGATCGCCGCCGGGTCAAGTGCCAAATGCCGACCGAGGTCGCCGGAGGAGTGGGGGCCAATGGTTTTAGTAATGCACTCTGGGAAGAAAAGGGTCTTCTGTGATGGCAGCGGTGACAGTGTTGAGATGCTTCAGGTCTTGACAAGCAATATCGAGTCCAAAGAAAGTGATCTATCGTAGGTGGCTTGTTTCGTCAAGAAGGGGTGAAAACAGTACGTGCGAGGCGCATACAGCAGCATGATTCAACACACAAAGAGAGGGGACTGACCCCTCCACCCCGCTCGCTGCGGAGAAGCAATGGCCGACGGCCAATGGTTACGTCAGGCCAACAAAAACTTCGCTTGGTGTACGCTGAGCCTCCCCGATTGCTGGAAGGCGAATGAATCTACAGCTGGCCAACTTTATACTTGCAAGGACACCTGACTCTATCATCCATCCATCCACAACAACAATCACCACCACCACCATGACCGACACTCATTTCACCCTCAACACCGGCGCCAAGATCCCCGCCGTGGGCTTGGGTACCTGGCAGTCGGACCCAGGACAAGTCGCCGCGGCCGTCGAGCACGCGTTGAAGGCGGGATACCGACACATCGACGCCGCCTTCGTCTACGGGAACGAGAACGAGGTCGGCGAGGGGTTGAAGAAGGCGTTTGACGCTGGCGTCTGCAAGAGGGAGGATGTCTTCGTCACCTCGAAACTGTGGTGCACGTACCACCGCAGGCCCGAAGAGTGCTTGAACGAGGGTCTCAAGAGGCTCGGTCTTGACTACGTGGACCTGTACCTCATGCACTGGCCTGTACCCATGAATCCGAAGGGTTCACACCCTTTGCAGCCAAAAAAGGAAGACGGCTCTCGGGACCTGGACACGGAGTGGTCGCACGTCCAGACTTGGAAGGAAATGGAGAAGCTCGTCAAGACCGGCAAGACCAAGGCGATCGGCGTGTCGAACTACAGCGTGAAGTACCTGGAGGAGCTGCTTCCGCAGTGCGAAATCGTTCCGGCCGCCAATCAGGTGGAAAATCACCCATACCGTGGGTTACAGTGACCGTCATTCCCCTTGCTACCATGACTGACCCATAGATAGTGCCCCAGCAAGACATTGCAGACCTGTGCGCGAAGAAGGGCATCATCGTCCAGGCATACAGTCCGCTGGGAAGCACCGGTAGCCCACTGTTCCAGGAAGAAGGCATCCAGGAGGTGGCCAAGAAGCACAACGTAGGAGCTGGGACTGTGTTGATCAGCTACCAAGGTGGGTTTGATCACCATTCAATATACTAAAGAACCGCCCCTGTGCTCACTAGCCCGCAGTCAACAAGGGCCATGTCGTCCTGCCTAAGTCCGTCACCAACTCCCGCATCGAGGAGAACCTTAAGACCATCAAGCTCGACTCGTCGGACATGGAAGCCCTCGAGAGCATCCACAAGAAGAAGGGTCTGACGCGCTTCGTCTATCCTGCTTTCGGGGTCAGTAGAGATCCTAACCAAGTACTTGACGATGTACTGACTATCTGCAGGTCAAACTCGGCTTCGTTGACAAGGAGGGCAACGCGTGATCCGGTCGTTGGAAATCCACAAACGCGGTTGGGTTCGAGCTTCTGGTAAAGCTACACATAGAACAAAGATATGTCCGTAAAGTATTCGACGCCGTCATACGATCCATGAAGCTCCCAAGGCAGCCTCTCGCCCCTTGACCTCTTCAAGCGCGATCTTGGTCGCTGGAAATCCGTACACGCGGTTAAAGTTCGAGCTGCTGGTGACTACACATAGAACCAAGATATCGTCCGTAATGTGTCTCGGCACCGTCACTATAGCCGTGAAGCTCACAAGGCGGCCTCTCGCCCCTTGACCTCTTCCGCCCGCGTCCGTAGTACCTCCGCCAGATCGTCATTCCGGCGCCCGAGCAAGACCACGTCTTTGCTGGTGATCGTCGCGCGACCGGCGTGCTGCGCGAAGGACTCGAGGTCTTGCGCCACGGTGTCGATTTGCGCCCAGACCATTTCGGACAGGGCGCCGATGAAGTGTGGCGTCGCGTTCAGGTCTTGGGCCAGGGCGATGGAGTCGACGGTTTGGCCGATGGCGTACCATAGGGCTGCTTTCAATTTCTCGTCTTTGTTCTCGTCGGGCGGTTGGAGGCCTGGCATTTTTGTTGAAGATGTTGTGTTGTGACGCGTTTGTAGGTGGTAGGGAGGCGACGCGTGGAGATGGAGGTGAGAGTCGCGCGTTTCGATGGCCGTTCCCGAACCGCTTCGGGTGTCAAAGCGACGACAACAAACGTTGGGTCGCTTCGCTACAGTGTACATTTCACATCTCCGTCATGTACATGGTTCGACACGATCCTACACTCTCCCGCATAGAGCTCCTGGACACCGCTGTTAATAGTGCGACTGAGTGACTTACCGGGAGAGAACCGACCTGCACGTTGCTGGCCGTTCATACAAGCGACATGGCGGTGCAGGACGCATACACAGAACCACGACCTTGACGAGAAAGACCAGGGGAGCATTGGATGGCCTTTAGGAAGTCAGTGCTCCTGGGAATGCAAGCCTTTCGACGCGTCTGCGCGACAGCGTGCCGCGAGGAATGTGTGTGGTCACTGGCCTCCAACCTCACTTCACCAGCACACATACCTTGCTTCACCACCGAGAATTGGCCTTCACCGCAGCTACCTTGCCTGCGTAACTATAGATACATTTCACTCCTTATACTGTAGGTCCACGGCTGGTTCTCCAGCTTTCATACACATCACTGAGACCAAGCCCTTCGTTTCTCTCTCTACCAAGTCTCTTCCACGCACTCACGCAAGATCACCGCCATAATGAAGTCCTCCACGCTCTACAGTCTCTTCCTCGCCCTCCCGCCAGCCTTGTGTCATATGGAGATGAGCTGGCCATATGCTCTTCGGTCGAAATACAACCCTGCCAACAACTATCAAAACATAGACTACAGCATGACATCGCCGCTGAGTGCAGACGGCTCGAACTTCCCGTGCAAAGGCTACCAGAACGACCGACCGCTACAGTCCACGACCACATTCGTCGCCGGTTCGACCTACAACATGACCCTGGCCGGCAGCGCGACGCACGGAGGCGGCTCCTGCCAGCTCTCACTCTCCTACGACAACGGCGTGACCTTCCGCGTCATCAAATCCATGATCGGCGGCTGTCCCCTGACCTCGAAGTACGACTTCACCATCCCCTCCTACGCGCCAGCCGGCAACGCGCTGCTCGCGTGGACGTGGCAAAATTTCGAGGGCAACCGAGAGTACTATATGAATTGCGCAGCCGTCAATGTCGTCTCGGGACTGCAGAAGCGGAGAAGACGGCAGGCGTATACCTCCTTTGACAGTCTGCCGTACATCTGGAAGGCCAACCTCGAGGGTGTCAATGACTGTACCACGGCTGAGAGTGAGAATCCGGTGTATCCTGATCCCGGCCCGGACGTGGTCTATGCGGACGGCATGAGCAGTTCGGATCCGCCTTCGCTGGGGCAGTGTGATTTGCCTACACCGTATGGGCAGACGTACTTGGACAATGGCGATACTACAGCGCCGTCTGATGCCAGCCCGCCCTCCGACACTACCCCGTCGTCTACCGTCAACGCGCCGTCCGAGAGTAACGCTCCCGCTGATACCAACGCGCCATCGTATACTGCCGCGCCATCTGAGACCATCTCGCCGTCTGACACCAATGCGCCGTCCGATATCAATACCGATCAGCCCGCAGCCACAACAAGCATTGGCACATCGGAAGTGGCGGGACTCCCTACCACAAGCGCAGAGCTCGCGTCCATGCCTGATTCGAGTGACACATCTTCCAGCACCCCAAATCTCAATCCGAACCTGAGGGCTGGAGCTGCGTCAACGCAATCAACAACAACAGTCACCGTCGATTGCATGTCCACGGTCACAGTCACCATTGCGCCAACCTCGACCGTTCCAACTCATTCGGTTTACACCACCACTGCCGAAATGTCTGCCTGTACAGGCACATCGGCAAGCTGCCCGTGCGCGGTCGGGTACGCTTGCAGCTCGATTGCGCCTTGCGAGTGGGCCTGCTATGCATCTCGCACTGCTACCTCGACGCTTGCGACTGCGAAAAGCTCTCCTCCCTCGACTACTGCCGCTACCACGCCGACGAGTGCATCCCCGTCCGCGGTGCGGACAGTCACGGTGTCTCCCGTCCCGGCATCGCCATCAGCGGCCTCGACGTCTCAAAGCCCGACAGCCACGCTTCCGCGCCCACCCTACGCTACCGGGAACGTCGAGGCATATCTCCCTTGCGTGCCAGGCACCTTCATCTGCACATCCAATACCACGTGGGATACATGCGACTACAATGACGGCACCGTTCCGGGTCAAACAGGCTACGTCTACGACTATCAACGTAACGTCTCCGCGGGGATGGAGTGTCTACCGTACCTCTCCCCCTACTCATCCCAGACCTCGCAGTTTGCACAGCAAGCCATGACACCGCAGGGCTACTATCGAGATGACCGAGTCGTCAGAGCGAGACCGGACGGGGACTGTGACGAGGACGGATCCATCATGTGTACGGACGGCAGGCAGCAATTCGATGTCTGTGACCAAGGAGGCTACGTGCAGATGGGCGCCGTCGCTCAAGGGACGACTTGTGAGAACGGCCAGATTGTCGCGAGCTGATCTATGCATTTTCCCCCGCGTGGAAACGACTTCTTTTGTGTTGATAGATGAGATAGATATGGACGATGACCTAATGAAAAAAAAACGCTCAATCATGCTGAGAAATGCTCATATTATCAGTCAAACGCTGCTATAACCTCGCGGACGGGCGGCCACCTACACTACTGTCGATGACGACCTTGATCACCAGCTTGCCCTCCGCATCCTTCGTCTTACTCGCCATCTCGAAAGCCTTGGGCGCCTGGTCCAGCCCGACGAACCGATGGGTGACCAGCTTGGAGAAGTCGGGTCCATCCGACGACTTCAGCGCCTGTTGTACGATCGCGATGCTGTCCGGGTACGTGTTGGCGTACCGGAACACCCCGACGATATCAACCTCCCGCAGCGCCGCAGCAGCTAGAGGCAGTGTTTGAATCGGATGACCCATGCCGACCAGCATCAGACGACCGCCCGGCTTGGTGACGTAGATGCCCGCTTGCACGCAGGACGGCACGCCCGTGCACTCGAACACAGTGTCGACCTCGCCGACGCCGTCGACCTTGCCTACCTCGGAGGCAGTCTCCTTGGCGATGGCCAAACTCTCGTCGATGTCCTTCCCTCGCTTCATTGGAACCGTGTAACTGCTGTGCGCGAACCCATTCTTAACCGCGAACTCCAACCTCCCCGCGTCGATGTCCGCTATCACCACCTTCCCCGCGCCTTTCAGCTTCGCCACCGCCGCACACAACAAACCCACAGCCCCAGCGCCGAAAACCAAGACCGTGGCGTCCGCGGGCATCTGACTCCGCTTGAACGCATGCAGCGCCACGCCCATCGGCTCCAGCAACGCGCCCATGTCCAGACTGACGTCCTCGGGAAGCTTGTAGCACCATTTCGCCGGGTGGTTGACGCGTTCCTGCAGCGTGCCCTGGAAGTGCGGGAAACTCTTGCCGCTGCTCCGGAACTTCATCTCCTTGCAGATGTTGTACCGGCCCTCTTTGCATCGGGGGCAGGTGCCGCACGGCAAGCCCACCTCGAGCGCGACTTTGTCGCCCGATTTGAAGTCTGAGACGGAGGAACCGACGGCGGTCACGATGCCGGCGGATTCGTGACCGAGGGACAAAGGTTCGCGGACGAGGATGTCGCCGTTGCGGAAGTGGGAGTGGTAGTGCAGGTCGCTGCCGCAGAGGCCGGTGGAGGCTATGCGGACTTGGATCTCGTCTGAGGAGGGCGCCGGGAGGTTTCTTGGTTCCTGGGAGGGGTTAGTACGGGTTGCTCTTGCGATTTCTGGTGTATTTACTTACAATTCGGAGGTCTTTAACTCCGTGCAAGACGGAGGCTTGAATCTGGGTAGACATGCTGCAAGAAGTAGTATGATAGGTTCAGTACAATGAAGAGGGATCAGGAGAGCCTGGTGTGTTTTATCCGTGTTGCGCGACAGGTGAACTATCTGGAGGTTGAGTTCTCTTGCTCTCCAACTGTTCCATATCAATGCCTGATGAGGTCGGTCTGGAGTTTTTGGATTGCCGACCCACCTCGGCTCGGCGACTGACTCAATTGCCCTCTCATCAACAAATATCTCAGCGAAAGAGCAGCAAACGTATTCGAGTACTCTCTATGGCTAACAATCGAGCACAGCAGATCAGCAATCACCTCGAGAAGCCCAGCATGTCTTCAGTCCACCAACTGTTCTCCCTCGAGGGCCAGACGGCACTCGTCACTGGTGGAACCAGAGGCATTGGACAAGCCATGGCGATAGCATTGGCAGAAGCCGGAGCCGACATCCTACTCGTACAGGTGCGTTTCAAGCAGGAAAATGAGGAGAAGGATACCATGCTGACAAGCCAGCAGCGAGACGAATCGAATCCAGCGACGAAGCAGGCCATCGAAAAGCTCGGCCGCAAAGCGCAGATCTACACGGCCGACCTGTCCTCGCCCACCTCGATGAAAGCCCTGGTGCCCAAAATCCTCGCCGACGGCCACCAAATCCACATCCTGCTCAACTGCGGCGGCATCCAGCGCCGACACGCCCCGCACGAGTTCCCAGACGAGGACTGGAACGAGGTCCTCCAAGTGAACCTCTCCACCGTCTTCTCCCTCTGCCGGGACGTCGGCGCCCACATGCTGTCGCGCGCGCCGGACCAGCACGGCCGACGAGGCAGCATGATCAACATCGCGAGTTTGCTCTCGTTCCAAGGCGGCATCAACGTCCCGGCCTACGCCGCGAGCAAAGGGGGCGTGGCGCAGTTGACCAAGGCGTTGAGCAACCAGTGGGCGTCGCAGGGGATCAACGTCAATGCGATTGCGCCGGGGTATATTGCGACGGAGATGAACGATGCGCTGATGAAGGATCAGAAGAGGGCGGACAGTATTCTGGAGCGGATACCGGCTGCTCGGTGGGGGACGCCAGATGATTTCAAGGGGCCGGTTGTGTTTCTGGCCAGTAGGGCGAGTGGATATGTTTCGGGAGAGATTCACACTGTGGACGGAGGATGGATGGGTCGGTAGATCTTATGTTCGAATTGTTGTTCTTTCATCGTTTCGACTCAGATTCTCACCCATGACAATGGTGAAGATGAGGTTGCAGGTAACGCTTTCTGAACGTCGGAATTGTCATGCAATTTGTTGGTCTTGCATGCATCTTGTTAAATCCCATGCGAGAGGAAGCAAGTGTAGATGACTTGCTATGCTGCACATGATAATTGCCATCATCAGAGTTGAAAGGTGTTGGGGTGCTCCAAGGGCTGGTTGATGGTGATAGTGATGTCGCTCACGTGATCTCGGGATCTCCTGCTCCTTTGAGAGCGGCATGAGACCTCGGAAGCTCCACGTCAGATCGTCTCGTCAATCGTCAACACGAACGACGCGATGCCAACGGAGAACATGGTAATGTACATTAGTATTCGTGCTCCTGCATTACGCTCTCAACATCTTTCGAAGTAGTTGCAACTACTTATACACTGTTGAGAAGGTAAGCTCAAGGCCGTCGACAGTCCTCCTCGTTCTCCTCCCTTCGTTTCTCCTTCTCCGCGCCCCGTCCGGTTGATCAGAAACGCCGTCCTCTTAAGCACATCATTTCGTTTGCTGTTAAGCGAACGAGCATCTTCACCTCTCTGACAGTCCCTGTTTCCTCGTCCCACATACACGCAATGGTTCGCAAGCTTCAGGTCGCCGTCTCTGGCCTTGGCCGTATGGGCGCCCGGCACGCAAGGTAAGCAAGCATCAACATTTCCCGGGACAAGAAGGCATCCTGACCCGATGGGTATCTTCACAGACACTTCCTAGAGCGCACGCCACGCGCCGAGCTCGTCGCGGCCTTCGACCCCAGCCCGACCGCCATGGCTTGGGGCAAGCAGCATCTAGAGCCATTTGGCGTCACACTCTACACCGACTTCGAAGCGATGTTGCAGCACCCCGGCCTCGAAGCCGTGGTAGTCTCAGGCGCAACGGACAAGCACGCAGAGCAGAGCATTCGCGCTATTCAGACGAACAAGCACGTATTGTGCGAAAAGCCGCTAAGCACGAGCGTGGAAACGAGCCAAGCGGTCCTGGACGCCGCGCGCGCCAAACCCCAGCTCAAAGTTCTCTGTGGCTTCTCCCGCCGCTTCGACGCTAGCTACCGCGATGCCTGGGAGCAAATGGATGCCGGCGCCATCGGCCGTCCGACCATCCTGCGCTCGCAGACGTGCGACAAGTTCCGCGACGACGACTACTTCGTCCAGTACGCCAAATTCTCCGGCGGCATCTTCGTCGACGGCAACGTGCACGACATTGACCTGGCGCTCTGGTTCTTCGGGCAGGACAGCTTGGTCAAGAGCGTGGTGGCCTTTGGCGTCGTCGCCCGGACGCCCGGGTTGGAGAAGTACGGGGACGTGGACAACGGCGTGTCGGTGGTGGAGTTCTGGGGCGGGCGGATCGCGTACTTTTTCGCCTCGCGCATGATGATGGCCGGGCAGACCGACAGCACCGAGATCATCGGCACCCACGGCAAGCTGGCCGTCAACGCCAGCCCGGCGCACAACCTCGTCGAGATGCACGAGCAAGGAGGCATCCGGCGAGAGATCGCGCAGACGTACTATGATCGCTTCGAGCACGCGTTCGTGCGCGAGTCGAACGAGTTCACCGAGTGCGTGCTTGATGATAAGAAGTTGCCTTTCAAGCTTTCTGGCGCCGTGCAGGCGGTTAAGATTGGCAAGGCGCTGCAGGAGAGTTTGAGGACGGGCAAGAAGATTGATTTTGATGAGATGGGGAATCAGATTGTCGAGGAGAAGGCTCGTTTGTAAAGCCTCAACCACGCACCAGAGGGATCGAGCGATATTCGGGACACAATAGTGCGTAGTCTACGTGTGAAAGCTGATCCATCGTGAGTATATATCTGACGTTCTTCGCACAGGCCATGTATGAGAGAAGCTGAATGCCGTTACGAAGACTTCATGCGCTCCGAACACTCATTTGCCTCCTTTGCATACCACAGACTATCATGGAACACTCTTGCGTTTGTAAATGCTCATCCGATAGATATCTACACAGAGGCTAGAAGATACTTGTGTCTCGTCCAACACATTACACTCAAACCCCATCAGTCCCACCCCCAAGCAACCTTCAAATTCGTCTGCACCGAACCCGTCGGCCACCCATGCAGCCGATCGCACATATCCAACAGTCCCAACAACGCCTCCTGCTCCCTGCGATCCGCAAACTTCTCCCCGGCCATGGTGACGCCCATACTAGCGTACGTGAAATTCGGCCCCATGGAGGGATTCGACAAGCAAATCCCACACATCTGCCGCACGTGGCCGCGGATGGACTCGTCCATCTCCGACAGCGCGGCCGCGCGACGTGGACCCAGTCGCGGCATGCGCGGGTCGTGGGCGCTCAGCAGGATGCGGGCGAGGTGGTAGTGATGGAGGCCGGTGAGGATTTCGTCGCCGACGAACCAGAGTTCCGGGAAGGCTGGGCCGGTGTCGAGGTCCGCATCGCGGGCGTAGATGGGGGTGAAGGAGCCTGGTTTGCACTGGTGCCACTGGGCGACGGACTCGCACAGATAGTTGTAAAGGGCGTGAGACTGGTCGCCCTCGCCGAAACAGAAGCGGATGACGTCTACGCACAACACGATCATTCGGCAGGCCCAGACGTCGTCGGGTGCCGCCTCGAGCGAGCGGTCGATGCTGCAGTGTTCCAGAGCCGGGATGATGGAGCGCTGGTTCACGAAGGCGACGTATATTTCTTGGCGTAGGCCGGTCCAGAAGGCGGCTTGCCGGAGGCCACCAGAGACGGTGGCGTGCTCCTGTGCGGCGATGAATGCGTGCGAGCCGAATAGATGGCTCGACTGGTCATGGTGCGCTTGTCCGGTAAGAGGGATTTCGATCTCTTCTAGATGCCGCAAGATGATGGTCGACGCCAGTAGGTTCTCGTCGAGTATCGCCGTCGTATCGTCCAACATGGGTATTAGATGCTTCAAGCATTCTTGATGATACCTGTTAGAGATCAACGGATCGAAGTCCGACACCCGGCTCAGATGTCTCGCGGACAAGGCGAAGATGGCATTCAGCAACGGCGGACAGGTTGCCGCACGTTGTGGGACAACGGTCCGAAAGTGCTTCAGTGGGTCGGTCAAGTCGAAATTGCGGGCGAGCTGTTCCACGAAGTATCGCAATAGTTGAGCTTCTTGGCGATTGCTGAGCGGCCATGCCGCTGCGTCGAGGTAGATCCTCGACAGTGACTCCGAGACAGCAGTGAAGCTGTGCTGTCCCAGAGACGGCGCAGGCTCGAGAGACGCAAAGGCGGCTTCCATGACTGCGTCGTTCCCGATACTGCTTACATCCCCCGGTGTCCACCCCGTGTGTGGGGAGGCGCTATGCCACGACTGACCAGGCGAATGATGCAGATACCCCGGGCTCGCTATCGCCGGTGTGCCATGATAGGAGTCGCTGAACGTCAATCGCCTTCGCTTGACCGGCGAACTCAGACCTTCGAAATTCGCGTGGTCGTAGACGGCTGGTGAGTTCCCCCTGAGTTGGGACCTTGCAGCGGACGGTGCAGATTGTACACTGGAGTTGTCATTCCACGACGTGGTAGCGGCGTACGAAGTCTCGGGCTCGGCCGCATGGTCGTAGATGCTGATGAGCTCTCGTGTCTCGTCCAGAAAGGTTAGGTTGCGGGCCGTGTTCACCCAGGGTTGTGTCTTGCTGAAGTCATACTCGCCCTTCGCCTGACTGTTGCCTCTGCTGCTGGTCGGAACGCTATACCGACGTCGTCAGCGACCTGGCTAAGTCTCACTAAGTGTGTCGCAACAAGAGGTACTTACCTTGGGTTCGCTCCGTGTTTGAATCGGATGTTGTAGCTCCTCACGCATTCGATCCCTGCTTTCTCACATCTCGAACAAGCCGGTCGTTGTTCGTCACCTTGCCGTTGACCTCGTCAGCAAAGAACGGACGGCTAACAGATTGAGGTGCAGTCGAGCAAGGCACTCACATTTCAGATGCCTGAGTCGGCAATTCTGGCTATACTTATCACCGTTCGGTCAATATGTTTCTCCGAGTCGGAACAATCGAATGTATCTTGCTATGTTGCCGCATTGTACACTCACCAGCCTGTCTTCGTCCGAGGTCCCTGGTTGTTGGCGGCGGCGGCAGCAGCAGCAGCATCAGCCATGGCAGGTCTCGCCTAACCCATTGTGCGACGAGCAGGTCGTTGATCCGAAGACTCCAACTCATCGCTGTGGGAAGGTGAGGGCGACTTGGTCGGGACAACCTCTTTCGTCGGCGATTGAAGGGGCAACTTGCGGCTTCTGCCACGGTTGGAAGCGGGAATTGGTACGATTACGCGCCTGGAACATGTACATGGGCAGTGTACTTCGTGATACTCATCATCACCTGCATCTACTAGAATACAAGGTCCTAGAACCGTGACCTTTACCTACCAGGTACTTGTATGCCGACGTTCATCAAACCCCCTATGCCATCTAGGGAATAGCAGACCATGCTAGAAATATCGTGCCTGTAAGATGAACGAGCACCTCCCATCCAGAAACACCCCAAAGGAGACCACCCTAAGCACCCACCAACCCAACTCGTTGACTCGGCGGGTTCTTCATCCCCACCCACCCTCTCCGATTTCTCCCCGTCCTGCCC
>Ga0058704_10001253_pt1 | contig 11977 bp, 12 predicted proteins | sample AgamicMgSfe_FD_71363 | JGI IMG/M metagenome (GOLD analysis project Ga0058704, IMG submission 71363) | Agave microbial communities from Guanajuato, Mexico - Mg.Sf.e | ecosystem: Host-associated > Plants > Phyllosphere > Phylloplane/Leaf | place: Guanajuato, Mexico | collected 2012-05-30
GCAGCGGGCTTGGGCGCACTCCTCGTATCAACTGCCGGTTGCAAAGCGGAAGCAATGGCTGGCAATGCTATCAACCCAAGAAGCACTTGAGGGGCTCCGGCGTAGACGGTCGTTGCGAAGAGGATGCCTCCGCAATGGAGTAAGAAGTCCGTCACACACGCCGGTAAGGTGTATGGCTTGAAGTAGTTTTGTCGGGTTTGCAGTACAGCCCACAAGAAGGCGGCCGCCTGAAAATGACCGTCAGTATGCAGGGACAGACAGAAGTAGAAGGCACGTAGCATGTACCGGAGCAAGGGTGGTGACGGCGTTGATCTCCCAGATACCGCCGCCGCTCAGATGCGAGACGTGCGCCTCCTTCTCAGCCTTGTAATCGGGCGTCATCTTCTGTTGTTGTCTTCTCGGGTTCCGAGAGAGAGTGTTTAGAGAGCAACAAAAGGCCTCAAATCAGTTGGAGGAAAATGTCTCGGGAAGCCTGCTGCTGGGGAAGAGATCCGCAGCCGCAGTTCTGCCGCTAGCCGTGGATGCCGAAATGAAACATCTCCGCTCCGTTTCTCACGTCAACTTCGTTCTGTTTGCGATGTGTCACAAGCAAGATGGCGCAAGCTTCTGCTGCGAGTGCCAGCAGGATTCCCACAGTATGTGCAACCTGTGGCCCTTCGTTCGTCCCGGTAGCTGGGTACTCATGAGGGGGCATACACAGATGCGACGGCCGCGAACACCACGATGAGCAATCGATGATGCCCTGTGTTTGCATGGTATCACAGCGACGACAGTAGTGCGCGTTCCACTTTGCTGGGTACATTGAATCCGCTGTGGAGATCCAGTAGGGGATCGGGAAGCGTTTCGTAAGCATGCTGGCGGAGACAGGTTCTCTGCCATGCATGATGGAGCTGATGGCATGTCGGTGGCTCAAGCAATCTAAATATGCTCTCCGGCGTTGGCGTATGTATTGTCAATTCGTCACTGAGAGAACATCTTCGTTTTGTGGGTTATCCGCACAGAACCTGAGATACCGAACCTGAGTTACACCTTCCCACTGATTGCACCTTCCCCGTTCAACGGATGATGCAAACGCTTACTCGGTAAGCTGCTTGAAGCACGACACCAATACCAACATTTCCCTGCTCGTGTTTCATCCAATCTGCTAGGTACCGACCGGATCTACGCATGATCTGGTGTTATTCTTTGGAGATAAAGCTCAACTAGGCATTCAAACAATCACGACCTTCTCACTGTCTCGGACGCCACTCGCGTGTATGCGGAGTTCGTCTAATGATAACAAACAGCAACAGAACTCGAGTCTACGAGCACCCCTGAACTCGAGCCACTGGCAAGTTGCAGCTGACAGGTCACCTTGACCCTGACATCTTCATGCTCGCCCTATTGCATCTTGGAAGAACTGGTTTCACCACAGGAGCTCGCAGGTACCGCCATGCCACTGACTGGACGCGACGCCAATACACAGCGTGACGTACACCGAAATAAACGCCACTCGACACAGCCAGAACTCGCGCATGCGCGCTTGAAGGACGAAAACTCGCCTTCACTGCGAGGAGTCAGCACCAAAGCTTCACCACCTTCTCAGCGCCTGCTCGCTCCAACGAAAGCTTCTGCTGCCAAGATCTCTAGTGCGCCGCCACGTGCAACTGGCAACACCACACCGCAACCTCACTCCTCCACCAAGCTACCTCGTCGCACGCCGACTCCGACTACAACACCTTCGGCTGCGAAGCTGACCGCTCGTGTTGCTGAGCAGACTACCGCGGCTGACAAGGGCGTGAAGAAGGGTGGTGCTTCATCAAGGCACGTCAATGCGGAGATGACACACAAACCGCTGCCAGCTGATAAACCACTGCCCTCGCGTCCGGTCGTATCTTTCGTGAACGCGCTGAGCCCGACTAAGCACGGCCGCTCGCTCCTAGATGCAAGCGAGCACCCCCTCTTCATTTCCGTGGGTGGTGATGAACACGCCTGGCCGACACTGACACCACGCTTCACAACTCCACCTATGACGGAGTTGCAGAAAGACATCAAGCCGGAAGAGCCTCGCCAATTCAGTACCACGCTATCAAGCACCGCGGCTGTTAAGAAGACTGGACTGTCTCGTGCAATCGTCGGCAAGCCTTCTATCTCAGCATCCGAGTCTGGACACCTGGCCGACTCGGAGCGCTCTTCCTCACCAGCATCTGCTTACAACGCAGGTGCCAGCGTCGGTATCGACGACACGCTCTCCGGCACGACATTCTACGATGCGCTAGAGGACAACGATAACGGGCAGCCTGATGACTCAGCTACAATGTTCTCCACTCTTGGGGCCAACAGCAAAAAGCCTCAAGGCTTCGCCGAGTACACTAAGCGTGGTTTGATCGCCTCGGACGATGCGCGACCGCACTCTCCGTCACCTGCAAGCTTTTCTCGCCCGAGACCCAGCAGCCTATCGCACGCACGAAACTTGCCTTCACCAGCGCCGACTATCTCGACTGCGAGTTCTGCTAAAATTGCAAGGGCTCAGAAGACCGCCTCACGCATACCTATCCCGGACTCCAAGAAGGCTACGCTTGTGGAGATCAAGAGCCGTCGCTCGTCAGGAACAGTCACACCCAGGTCTGAGCAGAGCCCTTCCTTCGGGACTCGGCGTCTTGACGCACCCGACACACTGAAGATACTAGACCATGGCATTAAAAGGCGTCAATTGAAGCGCACGGATACCGATGGGACTGCCACAACCGCAACGTCTTCCAGTACCAAAACCCTCAAGCCGCTTGCCGCACCTATCCTTGACCACAGCAGGTGCAGCTCGCCTGACGGCACCTTTGATCCTAGCTCTTCTGATGAAGAAGAGATTGTTACGCCTGTTGACAAGCGACCCGGCTTCCAACCAAGTACGCTGCAAATCGATTACACCGTGCAGCATTCCGACAGCTACTACCACAACGCTGCGGTCAAACTGTTCGATGGCGCCGTGGCAGCCCTCGGCAATGCACCGCCATCGAACAGTCCATTCACTGGGCCACTGCAAACCATACCGAGCCAATATACTCTCCCGCATCACAAAGACGAGGCAGCACCACCTGTGCCTACTCACCAGAGCAAGCCATCTGATTTTGCCACCCTGATGAAGCGCTTCTCGGATCTACACGCAGCTTACGCCGATCACAATGCTCATACTATTGGAAATTCTGTGGCTGTATCTGAGAGCACGAGGAACTCTATGATCGAGCTACTCAACGAATATGCGAGTGAGGATGATCGGATGAGCAAGCAAGGCTGCGCGGCTCTCGATAACGAAACGAGGAAACACATCACTCGTACACTGTCGCTACTGGAGGGCAAAGGTAGCCCACCGAAGATGGAAGTTGACAATGAGACCTTGTTGCAGATGTTCGGGCATCTCAGGCGTGGACTAGAGAAAGCGCCTAAAGTGGCGTCTTTCGTCAAAAATGTCACGGCCGCGGAGAGGTTTCTAGCTCAGCCGGAGTACAGCGCGTCTCAATCTCAGCGCACCAAGATGGAACCCCACATGATGCCCTATGCTAACTTCGCCAATCTCGGCAATGGCGAGAACGTGAGACGCGATCATGATGACAAGCCGAGGCCTCAGCTTCTACCGATCGAGCCTGTGTTAAGCAAGTGGTCGAACAGTACAACATCAGACAAGCGCGTCTCTCCAGTCGTAGACAACATCTCACCTCGCAACACCATAGCAGCAGCGCCTAGCATTCACCCGAAGCCACCAAAACGATCTCCGCCGGAGCCGCCACGTTCCATCGGATATCCGTCCCGGGTGCCAGCCAAGGCCAACGCACTCATCGGGCCGGGTGAGAGTGGTGCTGCGACGCCTCCTAATCCTGTGCGTCGTATCTCCTCGCCTACTCTTGGTAAGCGCAAGCCTGGGTCTGTTCGCGCTGCTCGCGAGACACTGCACCAAGTCAGGTGTGTCATCCCGGTTTCTCTTCTTTTGGATAATAGCACATGGCGCTGACGCAGGTAGCAGAGGCGGCTTTGCGCGCAGCACTGCTTCCGTAGAGTCGAAGAAGACGGTCAAGATGCCAACGCCAAATACCAGGCCTCTGAGCATTGTCAACGAGGACCAGCGCGGTCGTATACCGTCGGCTGAGAAGCCAAGATCGAGGTCAGACGGCGCAGCCCCACTCAAGGTAAGCTCTCGCCATGTCCTCGATGCTAGTCGTACGAGCATGAGCTGATGCGTTCTTTCAGACGCCCAGAGCTCGCTCCAAGAGCAAGTATGTTTTGGACAAGATCAACGGCCTGTTTTCCGGCAAGCGCGACAGGAGGCATACACCTGCTCCACCGATACCTTCGATTGACGAGAAGTTTACTGTCGACCGTGATGTGGAAGTCGCGCCCAACGGCAGTCCGGCATTGAAGGCTACACCCTCGGACGTCAAGCATTTGATGTTATCGCCGTCCAAGCATCCAGCCTTCCGCAGTACGTCTCGCTCTACAACCGACACGAGCGTCGAGACTCCCGTCGATAGTGTGACAGCGAACGACGAACAACAAGCTCTGCAGACCTGGCACGGGAGCTTTGTCAAAAAGGCTCATCGTCAATCAGACATGGCTCGAAAGGAGCGCATGCTTACTTTCGCGAAGGTCAGTAAAAGTCCGCCATTCAGCTCTCTAGCGTGGCTAACTCTGTTTTAGGTCATCAACGACTCACTGCTCAGCGCCAAAGAAGCCCAGATCCAAGCCGAGAAGGCCCAGCAAGCGGCGAGACTCGCACAGCACCACTTTCACCTGACGCAGAAGAGCGTCGAGATGCTGCAGCGGCTTGCTGCTAGCCTAAACCACGGCGGTCGCAGCTGAAAGCGAACTATGTTCTCCTCGACAGCATCATGTACTAATATCAGAGCACTCGGCAAAGCGGGAGAGGTTGATGAATAAGGAGGTTGTCTTGCTCGCATTGCATTTACGATGATACATTACGGGGATGCTTCTTACGATGTATGAGTTACACCTGGGCCCGCGAATGATGGTGTAATACTAGTTTGCTTCCTTGCCACACTTCCCTCTCGGAGTGCTTCAGTCTCATATCGTTTTTCATTTTGTGTTGTTTGTGTAACGCCATCTCACATCTGATCACGCTTACACGGGGGTAACAGAATGTGCACCTCGCCGTCAATACCGCAACAGGAAAGTGAGCACGCGACACCCCATCCATCACGTGCGGCTGCGAGAACAAATGTACGAGATCCGCCATGCGGGAGCCAAAGGTTTCGGCGTCTTCGCCACACGGAGTATACCGCGCGGCACTCGGATACTGGCAGAGCGACCTGCCTTCACTGTGCGTTCAGAAAGCGAGGTTTTCGCCGCTACTAGAAGGCTTGGGGAGACGGAACGGAGGAATTTGATGCAATTGTCTGTTAGTCCGGTTAGACAGTCATCTGTGCTTAGCTGGGCGGAAGCGATTTGGCATGGTGGGAGAGAGGTGCTGGCGGACGTGCTTAGAAGCGCGCAAGGGGATGAGAAACCGGCGAACGCAGTCTCGGCTTGGGGGAGTTTGATGGAATATCCGGGTGTGCTGAGTGTGTTCCGCAACAATAACTTTGATATCGGGAATGGAGTGCAAGCCTTCTTCAAAGATATATGTCGGCTGAATCACGCTTGTGCCCCTAATGCGCAAGGAAACTTTAATACGGCGTTGGGACGGTTTACGATACATGCTGTTCGGCCCATTGATGCGAAGGAGGAGATTACGCTGAGTTACCTGGCCGAGCATGGTGCGTTGAGGGATGCGCGCCAGAGTCGCTTGCTCGACAGATACGGCTTTTTGTGCGATTGTCCGGGTTGCGATACTGCTGGTAAGCGCAGCCAGGAGGGCGAGGAAAGGCGCAGAAGAATGCAGGTGCGACTACAGACGTATGCTGAGGAAGCTGCTGAGCGCGAGACACCAGACCCTGAGGCGGAGTTGAAGGTGATGCGGGGGTTGATAGAGATGTATGAGGCTGAGGGCATTGCTGGGAGGGAGGTGGCGACTATGTGTTTGAGTGCTGCTGAGTTGGCTTCCAAGATGGGACGGAGGGACGAGGTGCGGCGGTTGTGTGAGATTGGTCTGAGGTTAGATGAAGAGGCCGTGGGCGCTGATGGTCCGATGTTCGAGGAGAGCGTTGTTCGTGTCAAAGCCATGGGCATGTCGTAGCGAAGGCGGTTCCGTATAGAGGTGAGATCAAGCTGACGGCACCTTGATGGACGGATGTAAATATAGATGTACGCGTAGCCTTGGGCTCTTCATTTTCATCTCTGCTCGCACTTCTCTTCTTTTCGACGACGCGAGGATGACAATGACCTCTTGCTCCGGCGCACACCTCCCTGCTGCTGAATAAGTGGATGACACCATCCGGCATCAATAAGCGCTCACCGCTACAACACGACCTCCTCGACTCAGCGTTCATTCGTTCCGCCGGTTAAAGTTGAAGCTCACTTTTCAGCCTCACCCCAGCCACGTATTGTGGCTTTCCATCTTTCGGCAGATACCCAAGATATGCTGAGACGGCCACCATGCGATCAACGACCTGCCTTTCTGCGATGGGTACCAAAGAATCTTGTGCCAGAGCAGGTACGATTGATTGGAAGCGGAGTGAGTTGTTCGGAGAAAGCTCGTCTCATTCGCTTTGCTCGTCGACCCTTGCATCGTCATGACGCAACATTACTTATCTCGCGAAGCTTCATGACGATGGTTACCAGCCGGCAGCTGTGGATGCGCTCCATTTGCTGCATCAGACGAGCTAAAAGACACGAAGACAAGTCTTTAACCGTAGGTTCTCGTCTTCACTCTGTGTAGACATCACCATTTCTCATTCTTCCAACCCATACAAAGCTCAAGGACAGAAGTACTTCCAAGATGGCAATGGCACAGGCAGCAATGAAGGTCGAGCAGGCGCTCGGCCACGGCGACAACGCAATCACGGCGCAGGATGTCACCAACCCTGCGAACGACCGGGAGAAGTATGGTGACCCGACCGAGACGATGCAGGCTCTGGTGTGGATGGGCAAGAACACGGTCGAGATGAGTAGGTCTACTTACCATGTCCACAATGTTTACCACCACTAACAACTGTGTAGTGACGTGCCCCAAGCCCAAAGTGATTGAAGACCGCGATGTCATCCTCAAGATCACCGGTAGCACCGTTTGCGGCAGCGACCTCCACCTCCTCCACGGCTCCGTCGTCGAGATGCAGAAAGGCGACATCTTAGGCCACGAGTTCTGTGGTATTGTCGACGACATGGGCTCGGCAGTCAAGAACCTACAGAAGGGTGACAGGGTAGTGGCGAGTTTCCAGATCGCTTGCGGAGACTGTATCTACTGCAAGAAGAAGTTGTCGTCGCAGTGCGCGAAGACGAACTCCAACACTATCGAGAACGCCATGTACGGTGGCCGGACAGCGGGTATGTTCGGCTATTCGCACTTCACGGGTGGTTTTGCTGGTGGTCAGGCAGAGTACACGCGTGTGCCTTTCGGCGACGTCAACTTGCTGAAGCTACCCGACGATGTTCCGGACGAGAAGGGATTGTACTTGTCCGACGTCATCGCCACGAGCTGGAACTGCGTGGTTGACACTGGCGTCAAGGAAGGCGATGTGGTTGCCATCTGGGGCGCTGGACCAATTGGTCAGATGTGTGCCGACTTCTCTTTCATGAACGGCGCGAGCAGAGTCATCATCATCGATCAGAACTGGCGACTGGACTATGTCAAGTCGAAGTACCCCAAAGTCGAAACTCTGGACTTTTCGAAGCACCCAGGTGCGAAGGGTGTGGTCAACAAGCTCAAGGAGATGGTCGATGGCTACGGCCCGGACGTCGCGCTTGAGTGCGTGGCCGGCGAGTACCCGAAGAGCTGGGCGCATACTGTCGAGCTCATGGCTGGGCTTGAGACGGACACGAGTGAGATTCTTAACGAATGCATTGAGTCAGTTAAGAACTATGGCCGTGTTGGTATCACGGGTGTATACGTCGGTTACACGTAAGCGCAACCCCGTTGATCCCCTACATCACAACCACCTCACTAACATCGCTTATCTCAAAGCAACCACTTCAACATCGGCTCAGTAATGGAACGCGGTATCCGCTTCATCGGCAACGGCCAAGCGCCCGTGCACCTCTACTGGGAGGACTTACTTAAGAAAATTCAAGCTGGGGAGATCGACCCCTTGAAGATGGTGACGCATCGTGTGAGGATGGAGGATATGGATAAGGTGTATTATAAGTTTGACAAGAAGGCGGATGGCATGCAAAAGGTGTATGTGCAGACGAGATTCTCGGCGCCGCCTTGTGAGGGCTCGCCGGCGTTGACGACGTACTAAGAAGGTTGAGAGGAGGGTGGGGGGTCGATGAGTGACGACGGGACGGCATGAGATACCATATAGTAGACAGATGTGTATAAAGACCCAAGTGTACTGTCAAAGCAGAAACGAATGTTCACTCCCAACTAGTTATATCCGACTCGTCTCGCCACTTCCTTCACGTGAAGCTTGGGCGCTTGTCCCCACTTCAGCTCCCTGTTGTCTCGCCGCTGCACCCTTTCCCTATATACATATACACTGCACACGGTCTCCTCAAGCCCGCCGAGTTGAATAGGAAAGCTCACGAAGGCTGTCAGAGATTGCGCTTTCTTGGAGCCCCCACATCTCCACCACAGCTCCAGCTTCACTCTGGCCCATCTCATACCGAGGCTAGCCACGCTGACAACGCCCTTCCGCAATGGGGAGCGGAGTTAGCAATCGAGATGCCGAGCACTCCGTAAGCCCATCTGTATCGGCTTGCATAAATAATGGGCAGCCTGTTCTTGACTTGTGAGAGACACGTACGCGAACAACTTCTTCGAACTGCTCACTGCATCTACCGCCAAACACACACCCTTTAGTTGCCCTCGTTATCGTGCTGACACTACAAGATGGCGGACCTCAAAGACTGGATGTCCTTATCCAGCCCAGACCCTGAGTGGGAGGAAGTACGTATAAGCAAAGGGCCGAACTCTCCGCTTATGGTGTACTAACTGCGTGGTCAGTGGGTTAAAAGCGTCGGCGGTAAGAGCCCTTCCTCGACAAGCTATTTTGGTCACGTTGTTCTGATACCCTTGGTCTTCTCTCGTAGGTCAAGCCCCAGACATCGGCCTGTTTCCAGATATCCCCAGCCTTCGTAAATGGATCTTAGACTCCAAGTCTGCCATGAGCGCGGAGATCGGTGGTAGCATCTCCGGAGTCAACGAGAACGACCATCAAGTGTCGGTGCGAGATGGTAGCAAAATCACTTGCCGGACGTACCAGCCGGAAAGTCCACCGTCGGGCGGGAGTCCGCTGGTAGTTATTTACCATGGCGGCGGCTGGTGTATCGGCGGTCTGGAGAACGAAGAACTACTCTGCCGCTTACTTACTAGCAAGCTGGGTGCGACTTGCGTCAATGTGGATTACAGGCTTGCTCCCGAGCACAAGTTCCCGGCTGCTGTCCATGACTGCTACGATGCTACGAAATGGGTAATTGCCACAACGAATACTGTTCGAGATGAAATAGCCACTGATATCCATTACAGGCCGCGGACAACGCATCAACTCTCGGCGCCGACCCGTCGAAAGGCTTCCTTGTCGGTGGCACAAGCGCTGGCGGCAATATGACAGCCGTCGTCTCCCACCTCTGGCGAGACGAGGGCCTAAAACCAGCCATCACCGGCGCGCACCTCATGATCCCAGCACTTTGCTATCACTCCCACATCCCAGAACAGTACAAATCCGACTACAAGTCCTGGGCGCAAAACAAAGATGCTCCCATCCTCTCGGAGAAAGCTTGCGCGCTGTTCATGGACAGCTACATCCCCAATCCCGAGGACTTTAAGAACCCCCTCTTCAGCCCCTTTTTGTTCCCCACGGGCCGGAAGAGTCTGCCGCCGTCGTACTTTCAAGTGTGTGGGATGGATCCGTTGAGGGATGAGGCGTTGATTTTTGAGAGGTTGTTGAGGGAGGAGGATGGAGTGAAGACGAAGTTGGATGTTTATCCGGGGTTGCCGCATGGGTATTGGAGTATTGCGCCGACGTTGAAGGCGAGTCAGAGGTTTGTGGATGATTCGGTTAAGGGGGTGGAGTGGTTGTTGCAGCAGTCGTAGCTTCTGGTTACAAGAAGTGGCTAAGCCCGACATCTTCATAAGCTCGTGGCTTCAGGCAAACCTTTACACGTATTTCTGCATCTCAGCGACGAGTAATTCACCTATACGGCTAACTTGGCTGGTCATGCGAGTCAACCGAAGCAACATACCAGCCTCGCAAGAGCACGCTGAGAAAACGGCTCTACCACCTCCAGTGCGTGTGACGAGCATGGTGAGTTATAGCTGCCGGACGAGACAGGCGGTGACCGCTGTCAGTGATCGACTGCATAGAGCGAGCAGGTCCACTGGAACCTTTGCTCGTACCGGTATTGCGTACAACAGCTTGTCTGCGCTCACCATCGTAGCAGAATCGCTGAGTCGCTGTGTCCAGGTGAATGTTAGCATCGATGAGTTCACATGCGTTCACACGAAGTCGACACCAGTCGTACATGTTTGAGAGGTTGGTCCAAGCGCGTGCTGAGCATGTCTGCGAACTGTAAGCTGAGAGGATCTTTTTACCGGTCCTACACCTCAAACCCTCCTATCAGCCTTGGAGTCGATCTGAGCCATCGCTACGAGACGCTCTCCGGAAGTGGAGCCCGAACGTCCTGCTAAGCGGGCAAAGCTCGAACAGGTGAGCACGAATTAGAGCTCCTGCAATGTCATTGTCGCAGGGGGTATGTTTGCTGACTAGCCCTGGTCTCTTAGGCGGTGACAATAGACACTCTTGTGAAGACGCCGTCCCGTCTCCTTGGGCTGCCAGCAGAGCTAAGGCTAGCCATTTGGGAGTGTGTGCTTGTTGAGGCGGGCCAGATCGTCGTCACTCCCCGACTGCAGCAGCCGTTTTTGATACGCACATCACATTAAATCCGTGGCGAGACTCTGAAGATATGGTACAGTCGGAACACCTTCCGGTTCCACACAGTCGACCGCGATGCTAGTCTTCGAACCCTATTCACCAACCACACTGACGGGCTGGATCTCGGCTTCGCAGTCAAAAACAGGTATAAGCTTCTCGGACGGCCAAACTGGGCAAACCTGGAGGAGTGGTGCAGGGCGATGTGGTTGGACCAAGCCTTTCTATCTGCGAAAGGTCGAGGAGGAGGACAGCCTGAAAAGGGTTATTATGGCGGCTCATGAGATTGCTCTCAGCCACCATAGCCGCTCGTGGAGCCGGTGTGGGAGGCTTTGGAGAACCTGCGTTTTACGATTGGTGTGTTTGAATCGAAGTGGATGGAGGGAAAGGAGGATGCTGGATACCGCATACCTGTGCGTTTGCATTCCTCGTATTGAGAGTGAAAACATTAATGTCAAGTTGACGAGTCGCTATCAGGGATCAGCTCTATCAATAACCAGGAGTGTCCTGCATGGAACGAGACGTAGATAAGCATGCACTACGGCAAAGAAGTAGGCTCTGATTGGATGTTAGTGGGAACAGCAAATTAAACTACATCGCTGGTCGGATTAAACGCGACTAGAGTTCCCTCATCTTCGTTGAGTCAATTGAGATGTGAATAGTCGATGTGGAGAAGCGGCATATAGGCTTTCTGCGTCTTCGAACCTGGACGAGGTGTTTATGCAGTGTTCGTAACGGCCACCCATGCTTACCCATCTAGAGGTACTCATGGCCTCAATCGGCCCTCTCAGAGGTAGACATAGCAGAACGGACCTCCAGTCGTCCTGAGCAAATCCTTGATCTGCCTGGGCGGACCAGCAGCGTACCCGTACTGCACATAGTCATCGATCGTAGTATTGGCGCTCGGCGGTGAATTGAGGAACGTATTCGTCCCCGCAACAGCGGTCTGGCCCACGGCTCTCGTCGAGGGGTCGAGCATCTGCCAGATCCACCAGGTACGGTCGATCATTGAGTGGTGGAGGTAGAAG
>Ga0058704_10001255_pt1 | contig 11953 bp, 14 predicted proteins | sample AgamicMgSfe_FD_71363 | JGI IMG/M metagenome (GOLD analysis project Ga0058704, IMG submission 71363) | Agave microbial communities from Guanajuato, Mexico - Mg.Sf.e | ecosystem: Host-associated > Plants > Phyllosphere > Phylloplane/Leaf | place: Guanajuato, Mexico | collected 2012-05-30
CCAAGAAGGATGATGAGGTGAAAGATGGTGGGGAGAACGAGGCGGAGAGCTCGCCGGTGAAGGGCGAGCCGGAGGACGACGGCGGGTTCCAGTGAGGTGCTTGAGCGGGAGGTGCTGCTTTGAGTGCGGCTTGCTTGTTGATGCTTCTCCCTAATGCTGTGACTGCAGAGTAGACAGCGTTGCTTTAGGAAGGGCTAAAGCTCTTCCAACTGCGCTGAGACTTTTAGCTGTTTGCACGTGGACCTCTCGGTCGCAAGTTTGCCTGCTTAGTGAACAGTGTTGCTTCAGCATAGCATAAGATACCCTTCAACGGCATTGGGATGGTGGACTACTGGCGAAAAATGACCACCCTTTCCGACGTATAATTTACCTGATAATGCTTCTTCCATGGTGGATGGGATTCTTGCCGGATAGCTCAGACACCCTCCAACATCAGTGGGAAGTCTACCTGTGCAGAGCAGTGGCTACTCTCCCGGTTCAATGTTGCATCTTGAACCTAGAACCATTGCATGTTGCGGCACGGTGAATGGGCTGTCATACAATAAGCACGGGACCTCCGCGACGACGTTGTATTCTTCAGCTACCTGCAGGAGCTGCAATAACATATTGTGAATGTCTATTGTGCTACGGCTACGTGCAGGTGACCGGTTGATCAGCACCAAGTCCACGTGTAAGTTGATCACCTGCTGCCTACATAAACCTCACGCCCCTCGCTCCCTCTTCGTCTCTCTCGAAACTTCCACCTGCATCAATACCAGCCTGAAGCACAACTACAACTACCCAACCCTGCCTTCCACACACGAAGAAACATCCCGCACCTGCATACCAGTCCAAACCAGCCACGATGTCTACCAAGCAGGACGGCAACAGCTTCACGGCGCGCGACTTCGAGCTGCTGGCGGGCGCTATGCAGTGCACCAAGGAGCCTATTCAGGTATGTCTTGCACACTCTCACTCTTGAGAATGTTTGAGAAAGCTGATCGCGGTGCAGGTCGACTACAAGCGCTTTGCCGAGACGTTCGAGTTCAAGAACCCGGCATCTGCCAAAGCATCATGGAACGGGCTGAAGAAGAAACTCGGTAAGATGGCCGGCGGTAGTGTCGGTACGTTAATCTTCTCCCCCTTCATGCGTATAGACGTGTGTTGATGCGATGACAGCTCCTTCTCTCTCGATTACACCCGGCGATGCTGCAGACAAGGGCGGCAAAGGTGGCAAGAAGCGCAAGGCTGCCGAGGATGACGACGACAAGAGCGATACTGAGCCTGAGGAAGAGGCGTCGGCCAAGAGCAAGAAGAAGGGTCGTAAGGCTCCGCTCGGTATTAGCAAGGGTAAGAAGGCGGCAGCTGCAGCGGCCCCAACTGAAGACCAGGACGATGACGAGGAGATGCCGGCGGACGAGACGAAGGGTGAGAGTAATGTCAAGGCGGAGGGTGGCGATTGAAGACCAGTAGCCGTTCTCCGAACCAAGATCAGCAGCAATTACAGAGAGGGATGAATTGCATTCAGTGGCAGGAGATCTTTTAGGCTGACGGACAACGGGCAAGCGGGCATTCTACGACCCAGTATCGGTTCCAGTAATAGGCGAAGCTGGCTTGGGATCATTCGATAGCATTCCCACGGCAATGGGATCAGCCTTGTGCCTCGTGCAGTCTTAGCCTCAACTCCATGGGTGCTAGTGTCACTCCGATCGTCTTCTTGATGGGCTCGTGCTTCGCCGCCGCAGACGCCAGATCGAGCTCGATGGCGTCGTACCGCTGCACCAGTCTCACAAGGCAGTAGCTGGCTTCGGTCATGGCGTATTGCTCTGCAGCCGTGTCAGTGCCACTCACACGAATTTTTTCAAATAGGTCAAGGTACTTACGACCGATGCAAATGCGCGGCCCGCCAGAGAATGGCCCGTAAAGCCATCCACCACCCAGCAGACGGCTACGTTTCGGATTTTCCCAGCGCTCAGGCTTGTACTCCAGTGCATCTTCGCCCCACAAGTCCTTCCTACGATGCATGGCATACACATTCCAGAGCACTTGCTGGCCTTTCTTGATGGCTATGGGCTTCTTACCGTCAACACCACCACCCGTCGGCAGCACAGTGTCTCTGACGGCAACTCTAGAGTTGAGCGGTACGCTTTGATAGAGGCGCATACTTTCAAACAGTACGTATTGCAGGTACCGGCAGTCCTTAAGCTCAGCAAAGTCTAAGATCGAACCCAAAGGCTGCTGGAAGCGCTCCACAATAATGGTCTGGAGCTTCCGATATATTTCAGGATGTTGTCCGAGCAGTAAGATGGTCCAGAGCACCAAGCTGCTCGTCGTGTCGCGGCTCGCGAATAGAACGCCCAGGGTCTGCGAACGAAGCTCTTTCTCATCCCTTGTCTGCTCCATCAGCGAGTCGAGCAGATCATACTTCCTTTGCTTCTGGTCTCTTCGGCCGAACTGCAGTCTCTGCTTCAGGATACGGTCAGGTACGCTGCTGATCAACGCCACAGCATCCCTAGACTTCTTGCTGTTGGCGAGAAAGTAGAACTGCTGAAGGCGGATCCGTATGACCATGAAGTAGCTACTTTCGTCGAAAGCCTCCGCGAATTCATTGCTCCCAGCAATGCGGCCGATGTCGTTCTCCTCTTCGGGAGCTCTGCCGGACTTCGACGACATGAGCGCTTTCTGCGACTCAATGCTCTCGCCGAACAAGAACTCGGTAGCCGTGTCAAGCACGAAGCGAAAGATGAGCGGCTTTACGTCCGTCAACTCGGTCCAGCCTTTCTCGTTGACCGCACCCAAAGCTTCAAACAAAACAGAAGTCGCACGCTCCGTGGCCTCAAGGTCATTAACAAGATCTCTAGAGAACTGCGGCCGCAGCATGGCCCTAGAGTGCTGCCAGAACGCTCCATCTGAGGTGAAGATATTGTACCCTTGTACCGCTCTAAAGGCCCGATGCCTGTACTCGCCTATGATCCAGTCATCAAAGCGGGTGGCCAGGATCGTCTTAATGTTAGCCGGCTCGATAGTCTCGATAATGGTCTTGCCAAACAGTGTACTCCTCTCGAGCGTCAGATGCTCATACAGCGGTGGTGCGAAGTAGTCGTCCAACGGGTCTTTGCCTTTCTTGCGCGCGGTAAGGACGGCATAGATCCTGTCCAGACCCCATGGCCACCTTTGGTCCTGCGCTTGGTACACCGGCTCGCAGCCGTGCGCTTCTGCGAAGACCTGGAAACGGCGTTTAGCCAGAAAATATGAGGTCAGATAATAGAGTAGCGGGAGGACAAGAACCGTCCAGAGTAGCGGTGAAGTTAGCAACGCCATAGCGACGAGGCCCATAACGCTCCAAATCACATCAGGCAGCAGGTCTGTGAGATTACGTGCACCGAAAACGATAGTGAGAGTCGATATGATGCCTGAACCTGTAGAGGCAGTGCGAGAAGAGGTGAGAGCTGGAAGTGGGGGCTGGCTGGCGAGCTGACAGAGCAACGCGTCAAGATAAGTAACTCAGCCACCAACGACATGCTATTGCTTTCGGACTCCCGGAAGGTTCAGAATCTTCGGCGTTCGTCGAGCGTCAGATCTTAGGCACACCATGAGTGAGAAAAGAGGAGATTCATACGAGTGCACAGCACCAGGGTATACTGCCGCATCGAACAATCGTTGTATTGGTGCCCTAGTACAGTATCAAAACATGCCGATAGAGTACGCCTAATGTCAATATCAAGCGTCGATCTGGCAGCGCGCCCACGCCAGCCGCTATGCCATCCCATGGTGTCATCTATAGCTTCATGCCCAGCGCCTTATGCACACGCAATGCCTGCCGAATACTCAAGTCCAACATGATCTCCTCGCTACCACCAGGGATAGCATAAGCACGTACGTCTCTGTACAGGCGCTCAACCTTAGCACCTTGGCCGCCTCTGCTGTAGCTCAGACCGCCAAAGATCTGACTTGCTTCCCGTGCGCAGAACTCGAAAGTCGTCGTAGCCTGAGCCTTAAGGCCGGCAATAGCACCACCAAGCTTCAGCATGGCCTCCATATCAGACATCTTCTGACACTGATAGATCATGCTCTCAAGCCAAGAGTAACTCGCTTCGATCTGCCTCGCCATATGCGCCAGCTTTAACCGAATAACGGCGTGGCTGATGAGTTTCTGCCCGAACGTTCGTCGCTTGTGCGCATACTTCATGCTCTCTTCGTAGCAGACTCTGCTGAAGCGCAAGCACTGGATAATGATACCAATGCGCTCGTGGTTGAAGTTCGTCATAATGACCTTGAAGCCCTGGTTCTCCTTGCCAATGATATTTTCGACCGGCACCTTCACGTCTTCGAAAGTAACGTAGGTGGTGCCAGAGGACCACACGCCCTGGCAGTCCATTCGGCGCGTGCTGACGCCACCGAAACTGCGCTCGATGAGCAGGACGGAGACGCCGTTCATGCCCGACCCTTCAGGACCAGTACGGACGGCGGTGGTGAAGTAGTCGCACCTACGGCTAGTTAGTATGTCATGAAATCGACGTTGCAGGCAAGCTGCATTGGCTTACCAAATACCGTTCGTGATCCACTTCTTCTCGCCATTGACAATGTAGTGCTTGCCATCCTCGCTCAGCTTAGCCTCGCAAGTCAGGTTCGCGACATCAGATCCCGCATCGGGCTCGGTGATGGCAAGACAGATGCGCTTATCGCCGCTCAGGATGTCCGGGATGATACGCTTGACGAGCTCTTTCTTACCGTGCTTCACAACAGGCGGTGCGCCAATCCCAAAGCCACCGAGGACGTTCCATACGAAGCCACCAGAGCCAGACCGCGACAACTCGTCCGTGAGCAGCATCTCGTGGAAGAGATCCCACTTCTCCGGCGCCACCGCTTTGACGCTCCTGCCACCGGCCAGCTTCTGCGGGTATGGGTGGATACCGAGCAAACCGGCAAGGTAACCTTTCTCACCCATCGTCTTGTACACGCTGTCTGGCACCTTCTTCGCCTCATCCCACTCCGTGACGTTTGGCATGATGTCCTTCTCCATCCACTGGCGCACCTCATCTCGTAGAGCCGCGTGTGACTGGTTGAAGTACGGCGTGTGGTAGCTCTGGTACCACGACGGATCTGCGTAAGGCACCATATCACCATATGAGTCCATCGCCTCTGCCTCCTCTTCTGCAGCTGGGCCAGGCGCTGGAGCCACGGTGCCGGGCTCGGGAGACGGAACGACCAATTCTTTCTCTTGCTTCTTCTCGGCGGGTGGTGGAGTGGCAGAGGGTGTTGGAGGCGTCTCTTGGGCTGGCTTTGGTTTGCTGTCTAGCGAGCCGACTTGAAGCTGCTTGGAGTACTTCTTGAGGATGGACTCATTGTGGTACTTCCAGAACTGCTTGCTGGCATCTTTGCCGGCTACTCTTTGTAGGACTGCAACATATTAGCCTGAGTCTCTCATAGTCAAAGCAACAAAGAGGAACATACTCTTCTTTCCTCCGGGATGCTCCTCTTGAAACTTGGTGAGGTCGTCTTAGACAGTCGAGTATAATCAGCAGATGTCCCACATTGGGTTATACTCTACGGTACACGTACACACATCTTGATCCACGATGATCCAGAGGTTGTCGGGCTTGTTGCGCGAAGCTACGTCGCTCGGGGAGAAAGTTTGGGACATGTTGAATCGTTGCTAAGGAGACTGACAATGGAAAGGGGCGTGATGCAGAAAGATGCTTAGGAAGACAAGACGCAGCAAGGAGAAGAAGGAAAGGTAATGGCACTAGAACAGGTCACGCTTACGGCACTCCTCGGCTTCTGACATGTGAAAGCGCTCCGAGCATGTGCTCATGCAGGATGACGCTGGCTTTCGGCACCTCGTGAGCCGCATGATCATATGCATAAGACCTGCTTCGAATACTGCGATTGGCGGAGGCGTCGTCTATGGCCCCGTTCACGTTGTCGTTGCGGTTGCTGCTCTCACAAACACCGAGGTACTTTGTAAGTCATTCAGAACGACTCGGCGGGAGACCCAATCCGTACTTCGTCCCGAGATGGTCGGCCCGAGAGCATTAAATGCCTGAGGCACCCAAATCACCGCAACGTCTCCATCTCCATTGCACGAGCGTCTCCACCACGACTTGTGACCAAGAAAACACAAAGTGGCTGCTGTCTAAACCTTTGGGGTACGGTGAGAGATGGATGTGGGAGTGGGTGAAGGTCTTGGCTCATCGCCGGATGTCCACGACGGCACTGGGAAGCCAACACCGCCGCCAGAATCACCAGCAGCGGAATGGTCACGCCGCTGGATCATTGTCGCTTTCTGGACGGTTGTAGCGTGCCTAGGCCTCCCGCACTGGATATGGACGACCTCAATTCACCGATCAGACCTCCCGCTGGAGACCATGAATGCCTGGGCTGAGGGCAAAGTAAGCGGCAAGGATTACGTTGGAACAGGCAAGAGCTGACCTCGTCAGGCGTGCGAATTACGATACCCGCTGCATATACATCTTGGTGCACAACAATTCGATCACGAGGTTCAAGAGTCGCTCGCTGCTGAAATACGCCAAGATCTAGAGTCCTCCACTAACTTTCAGCTGTACGACTTCAAGCTGAGCACCGGAAGCTACAATAACAGCTACTCGCCGTCTACGGACCACAATTGGGACCTCTTGGTGCTGTTAGAAGATTTGCATAGAGGTGCCTTTGACGCAAGGCTGCGACCGTGGGTTGCCATCCTTGACGTGCTAAGTGGTCCTACCGTAGGTTTGTACGACTTCATCTCAAACGAGATACGTCGGACCTTTGCAGTCGAGAACGAGGCCATCTCATATCTTCTGACCAACACGCCTTTCGCTAAAAATCAGGAACTACCTCTGAGGCCGGAGAGTAAGGAGAAGCTTGACGCAAGGACTACCAGAACCTTCAAATACTCTTCTACGTATCACCTCACGTTCTCACTGTTTAGCTCTTCCGCATCTCCGTCCGCGTGGGACATTGATGCGGCGTTGGACAAATACATCAACCCGCTAGTACAACAGCTGTCCAAGATCAGCCACTTTACCATCGACACTCAAGTACAGCTGCATGCGTCCTTTTCGCCATCCATCGCTGGTCCGCAGCTTGACCCATCCAGCAACAAATGGCAACTACAGAAGACCGACCTAAGTGGCTTCGTCAATGCCGCCGAATGGCCGCTCAATCCAAGCATTGGCGCCGGACCGACCATCAATTTCGTCCTGTTCGTGCCTTCTAGAGAACAGAGTCCACTGCATATCGCGGAAACGGGCGGCACAAGCTGGCTCATCCCACAATGGGGCGGTGTGCAGATCCTCAACCCGAGTAGCGAGCAAGGCGCTACGCTTACGCCGGACGACCTCGAGCAAGTCATGCTCACCTTCGCTGATCAGCTCACTGCACTTGTTGGCTTGCCTTCGTGGCCACCGTCGTTGCCGGTGCGCTTGTCAAGTCTTACACGTGAGCGTGCCACCTCGCTCATCCTCTCCGCCTCCTCCACCCTGGGTGCCCTGGCTCGGTTGACGCTCAAGCTCACCTCTATCGCTATTCCGGACTCGGTTGCGAAGGCAGTCGATGAGACGATCCACCGTTTGGACCAAGCCTGTCATGACCTCCGCGAAGGCCGCTTCGACAGTGCGCTGGAGAACGCCCGCATAGCCAACGATGAGGCCGAGCGAGCCTTCTTCGAGCCGTCCATGGTCGGCCAAGTGTACTTTCCGGACGAGCACAAGGTCGCCGTCTATGTACCGCTACTGGGTCCGATGGCTGTGCCGCTAATTATGGCTGGAATCAAGGAGCTGCGGAAGCTGAGGGCTGGCAAGTTGAAGTCTGCTTGAGCTGGTTGATCCGCTATCTTCTATTAGATGCAGGTGCAGGAGGCTGATACTCTGCGTTTGCGAGGAAGTCCTCAAGAGCTAATCGAACATGCCTGGACCCACTAGCCCGGAAACCATCATTGAAGAGCATGTAGCAGTTGTCGCCGTCTAGTTCCAACACTCTCTAGTGGTATGTGCGTTGCCTTAGCTTCAATATCCCCGGGTCCACAACACACCGACCATGTTCGTCACACCGGGACCACGAGAGACCATATATCTTCAAGCTCCGCAGACGAAGTTTGTCATTGATGTCGTTGCAAACCTCGATTCACTGCCACTTCTTTGCCTCCGGACCGATGCGCTTGAACCCTACATCGAGCGCCAAATCCCGGAGGTCGAGCCATGTCAGAGTGTGGCGGTGTCTGCGCAGCATATTCTGCAAACTACGGGGCGTCATTATCAGACCCGTCAGCTCAAGCGATGTCAAGCTGGGGAGGGTTGACGCTCCAAAGCAGAGTGCGGATGTCTTCTTTCTTGCGTGAGAAGTCCAGCGCACTGAGGTATAAGCTGGTGATGTTATCTGCAGCCTGCAGCATGGAGAGTTGCAGCTCATAGATCAGATGCAATAACCATGTCTTGGCTGGCAGGTCCGGTTTCTGGTACGCACAGTGGAGCGAGGTCGGCACCAGCTTAACGATCTCGTAACGTCCGGCTTGGGCGAGTCGTCTGCATGCATTGCGAAAAGATATAACGTCTTCTGTATCAAGATAGGACGCGATACCTATCTGCAGCTCTAGCGGGAGCGTTAGCAAGTATGGAGGGGCTGATGCCGCCATGAAGTTATTGGGTGTGGGCAGAGATATGCTCCTTTGTGAGGCCGACGACGGATGACGAAGGGCAGTGTGTCTCGACTTCCTCTATTGGCATGGAAAGAGGCTAGGGTCCTTATGTAACATTGAGACACAGTGGTCGCTTTGTTGCAATAGCCTTCGTGCAACAAGCTTTTGAGACCAGAAACAGTTCGTCGAAGTGTTCGTTTCTGGAACCATGGAAACAGATTATCTTGCATGCCTGCTTTGTGTGATGACTCACACTACCAGAAGACATCATAACGCCGTTGTAGTGACGATGTTATGTCTTAAAGGGCACCCTAATCTTACTTTCCGCGCCTCCCACACCTTACTGACAAGTCTGTCGATGCTACCTACCACAGCCACCCTACCGTACACTCCAAGATCGATGCGGCCAGATGGAAGGCTCCGTGTCTCAACCTACCTCGCCCAGCCTAGACTACCTAGTGGGATACAGAGCTGGAATTGCAAAACTGTATCCGGGTGTATGTCCTCTCTCTACACCAGTTTGCCAATGCTCAAGGAACCCAATTGTAAGTATTTCCGAATGGTTCACAGCTGAAATCTCGATAGGGTAGAGCATGTTAGGCTGCCCAGCTGTGCTTGACTGACCAGCGCAACATCGGCCAGCCACAGCCATCTGAGGCTACTGCTGTGCGCCACCAGCACATCGCTGAGGCCATGAGGTGTGACGGCGATGTGATACAGCTGAAGATGGGTGGGACCAGGGAGGCGAATGCCATCGAGCCGGTGGAAGTCATGCACTCCAGGGCGTAGGTTGTTAATGAAGACCAGTTTCCATACACGGGCAGCAGCTTTAGGCAAGTGGACCTAGAGGACCTTGAGAGCGTCTATCAAAAGCCTTATTCTGAGGAGGGGACAGTCGCGTACAGGAGGCGTGATGCACAGGACGCTCGAAACGCGGCCATCGAGCTCATTGTATCCGGCTTGAGCGAGTTGACGGCAGGTTTGCCGGAATGCGCTGAGGTCTACGGCAGTCGGTAGGTGGTTGGCAATTACTGTTTGTAGGTCCGGCGGGAGCGTGAGCATCGGACATACGGGCGTGAGTGCCATTTCGGCGGCTCTGAAGGGATTCCCCGGTGAGGCAGTCGTGCACACGCTCACGACGACCGCCCTGCACGTGAGATGGGTTGTCCACTAGTCGGAGATGCAGGGATATTGGCTTCGTAATGAGTTAGAGCAATTTATATGCGGCTTACGGTCCAGGGTCATGTGTGCAATTGGGTTTGGGTCCCGCAACGCGCGCCGAGCAACTTTGAACTATTCCATGACTCGTGTGAGATGCAAGACCTTGGCAATCTTACTCATCTGGAGCCAGACAGATATGATAGATGTTACGTACTGCCAGGCGCTTTCAATCAATCTCCTTCCGCCATGCCCAATGGCTCCTCAAGAAGCTTGTTGATACCACGAGTCACTCTTTGCTCGTCATGTGCAACCATGCCAACAAGAACAGGGACGCTTGAATGACAAAGGTCTCAGTAGTCCAGGTAGCTGGGTGACGGGCGGGGCGTGTGGTGATCATGCACTGCTTCGGGGTTCTGTGCCGGCCTTACAGAAAGGTCCGCCAACCGCAAATGGTCCCGGATCGTCTCGAAGACATGCTTCCAGACATCTGACAAGCTTTGCTGCCACGCCGCACCCTTATCATCGATCACCGCCACATCAATAAGTGACGCCTCCTTTAGGCTGCTACTATGAGCGCGAAGAAGGTCATGTAAGGCGGCTGGGGTGATAGCGACCCTGTAGAAGTCCAGCGATACGAGATTTTGCAGTCTGATGCCGCTCGACTCCTTTCCGACATTCAACATGTACCCAGTGGTTCCCGTGAGCGTCAGCATTCTCACTCTCGATGCGGCTCGTGGTAGTCTGGCCTGTACAGTGTGCTTGATCCCACGGAGAAAGTCCGTTACATTCCTGATTCCGCACGAATGAGAATCGTCGTGACTGAAGTCTAGGAAACCTGAAACACGGCTCTCGAGCTCCTCATAACCGGCTGCTGCAAGGCTCTTGCATGTGAGCCGAAAGACGATCAGGTCGTCGGTGTCGTCTATTGCAACGGCAATTATGGTCTGAAGCTCGGTAGGAAAGGTGCCCGGGGTACTGCGGGGGGTCTGGTCGGCCATGGTGTCGCCCAGCGTAGGTCGCAAGCAAGACTGGTGTATATCTGGCGTCGTAGGTCTACTGTGCTCTTTGTCTTGAGGATTATAGAAGGTCGCTTGCAGAGGTAGCAAGATTTTGTTATCTGTAAGAAAGTGTATGCAATAAGCTTCAGCCTATCCACTTTGCCTTTAGCAGCAAGTCATGATCTACAACATATGAAGCCTTTGAGTTTCTGAGCGTGGACGGGCAGGGATCGTTATATGCTGTTACAGCGAGCGTGTAACGCTGCATGCATCCATTAATTTGGCCGGCTACCTGCTACGCCAAAGCCTACCATCTACCATTTTGCAAAACAAACCTTGCTTACAAACTGTACTTAGATTCCCGTTTTACTCCAGAAGTGCAAAAGGACACCGCCTTGTTAGGGCAGGTACGATATTAACTATAGCCAGGACTGTTATCTGGGCCAGTTGGTCTGCGCTTGACAGCAAGTCTGAACGCCTTAGGTTGTTACACCACTTTACGACAACCTCGAAGGATTGTGAGATTCAAATGGGACATGTCGATGCTGTATGTTGGATTGGAAACTCGCAATCGTACTTATACTGTCGCCGAGTGTGCCGAGGTTGTACCGGGGTTGTTTGCGGCGTGGAGATCTTGCGACGGGGTCCGGGAAGGGAAGGCACGCTGAGGTGCGGGGTCGATGTAGCTACGAACGATGTACCAGTACGCTGCTGCGACCTACTCCGCCCGCCACTTGGCCCTGACCGAAGATTGGACTTCGTTGCGATCACCTTCTCATTCAAAGGATGATGGCAGCATGCGTAGCCGTCTTGGTTACAACATCGTGTCGTGGAGGAAGCTGACAATTGCTCGTTTTGGGGTTCGTGTTGCCAACAACCAGGAAGAATGGAGACGAATGTCAAGCAATCATGACGCTCCAACTGTACGCTGCTGCAAGTCGATTCTGCTTGGTTCGTGTGCTTGGGGTTGGCGAGCATTTGGCCTAGGCGACGCCTCTCTGGGTTCTTGATCCATGTGGCTCGCACGGTCAGGACATTGGCATCGTCTTTGTTAGGCGCTCGTCGTGCGAACAGTCTCTATGATATAGAGGTGCCATAGCCTCTCCCGGTTGGTCGCTCAACTTCCGTCTTCGCGTGACTTCCGCCCACATCACAAAGCCATAAATGGTGTTCGTAGACT
>Ga0058704_10001256_pt1 | contig 11948 bp, 10 predicted proteins | sample AgamicMgSfe_FD_71363 | JGI IMG/M metagenome (GOLD analysis project Ga0058704, IMG submission 71363) | Agave microbial communities from Guanajuato, Mexico - Mg.Sf.e | ecosystem: Host-associated > Plants > Phyllosphere > Phylloplane/Leaf | place: Guanajuato, Mexico | collected 2012-05-30
CCCGTAGAAGCATCATCCATCGCGAGGTCTTCGAGCACGCCAGATGAGACATTTTTTCTTGCCGAAGATGAGTCCATCGAAGACATACCACGAGATGGGAATTCTATGGACCTGAACTCGCTTAATTTCGATGGTCTCAATGATTACAACGGCTTCGATTTGATGGAAGCCACGAATACCTTCGGGTCGTTCGGTAACATCAACGGCTCATGGGCGCCTTTGGGCGGTGAGTTTGCAGGATTTGATCCGTTTGCAGTCCTAGAGAGTCCGTACTCCAGGCCGTCTTTTGGTAATTTCGACGCTTTCAGCGCACAAGATGCCATGCGTATCCGGCTTCCGAGCCCGGTAATATTTGATACGATACCGCGAGCGCTGTCACCGAACCTAAGTGGTGACAGTGGATTTCAAGTGCAAGAAGCTGCTGATTTGCTGCGTTATTACAAAGAGAAGGTCATCAGGGTACCTTCAGGCTCATCGACTCGAAGGAAGTCACCTTGGGAGATCCTTGTCATGCCTTCTGCGATGCAGACATTTGCGGAAATGTCCGTCTTTAATACCGCTTCACCAGCCCGGCTAGCTACGCTACATGCATTACTGGCGAACAGCGCCTTCCACCTACATGCGTCAGACAAGGGTGGGCAAGCCTCTCATAGATGGTTACAAGCTGGTGTCAAGGCGCAGAGAGTTGCTAAAGAGCGGTTGAAGAATGCTCTTGAACTTGATACAGGTCAAGGTGATTACAAAGAAGTGTTAATGGCCATCTTGGCTATGGTCATGGTCTCGGTGAGTCGTATAATAGGCTTTCGGATGTCTAGGTGACACTTGCTGACTCATGCTGTGTTTGTAGTCCTACAATGAGCCACGCAATTGCCTTGTGTTCCTGATCGAGGCTGAGCGACTCATCCGTCTCCGAGGCATACCAAGTCCCCGTAAGTCGTACAAGACACGTCTGCTCCATCATGTGTATACCTACCTCCGTATCATGGCCGAAAGTATACTCGTGTCCAGTGGTGGAGCAGACAACGAGCAAACCCTACGTGCTCAGCCGATGGATTCATCCTCCTCTTCTCTGCGAAGGTTCCGCGTTTCGGAAGAGAGCCTAGATGCGTATCTCGACCCTCTACGTGAGAAGGGGACGGATCAGGGTTATAACGACATCCACCTGGAGATTCTGGGTAAATGGAACCAGACCTTATACCCCGAGATCTACGGCGTGCCAGAGACGCTCATGACGTTACTTTCTCAAAGTATCTGCCTGGCGAACGACAGAAAGAGGCTCGACCGAGTAGCACTTGGCGACTTGAATATTGCAAATGCCCTAATGCGCCACACGAAGAAGCTTGAACGTAACATCTGGATGTGGAAACCGCAAGAAGATGCGCAATCTTTGGAAGCCGGACTGGAGGTCGGACTAGATTGTATCGGCCAAAGCACCCTCACCAGATCCATGGTATCTGCAGTGCATCAGGCGGTACTCATCTACTTCTACCGGCGCATGCATAACGTGGACGCGATGATGCTGCAAGATCTGGTACGCAAAACGTTCGACAGCCTACTACCGTGCCTTGCCGGCTCGACATACGATCAGGACTTTGCATCAAGTATAACTTGGCCCGTTTTCATCGCTTCCAGTGAAGCGGCCACGCCGGAGCTGCAGAATCGAGCGCTCGAATGCCTCGCTTTCATTGACACGAGGGGCGCTTTCTTCATACCGCAAAAGGCCAGCGATGTCGTGCGCCAAGTTTGGAAGAAGCGCGAGGAGACTGACGACTGGACGATCAGCTGGTTGGATGTCTTGAGCACTTGAGCAGCATTACCTACTCTTTAGGGTTAACAACATCTAAAGACTAGAATTTGCCATGCGCCAAAAATGATTAGTCTAGTTCATCGGACAAGTTTCCGGCAGCCCAGTCAGGCCATCCCTGATGATGGATTCAGCCTCAGCTTGCTCGCTATACATAACGCTTCAATTCATCTATACGTAACGCTTCAAACAATCTACTCAACGACCTTAACACCAGCATTTGTCAACAACTTCTTGAGATTGCTCCTCGGTTCATCAGCCAGCAGAGAGAATGGCTTTCGCAGTCCACCCGTCGACCACCCTCGAAGCTCCATACCCGTCTTCACAGACCCAGCGTAGTTGCCGGCCTCCAAGAGGTTACAGATCGGCCAGATCTTCGTCCAGAGCTCTCGCCCCTTCTTCAAATTACCCTCCACCGCAACGGCATTCCATAGCTCTACCGACAACTCAGGAATGATGTTCGTAGCGCCCCACACCGAGCCCTTGGCGCCGGCTGCCAAGCCATAGAATGTCAGAGTGTCCCAGCCGTTGAAAGTGGTAATCTGGTCGTGCTTGTCGAATAGCAGCTCGGTCAAAGCCGGGGCGTTGCCAGAGGTGTCCTTCATGTACTTGACGCCAACCTTGGAGAGACCTGCGAGCTCTGCCGGTGTCAAGGACAGACCGCTTGCTGAAGGGATGTTGTAGTAGACGATTGGAATGTTGGACGCTTTGTGGACCTCGTCAAGGTACTCGTGGAGTTGCTCGAGCGTGAGCGCATCGTAGAATGGCGGTACGACCATGGTGGCGGCTGCACCAGCTTTCGCTGCATGGGCGGCCAGATCGACGGTCCTCTCGGTTGACAGATCACCGATACCTGCGACGACGGGGATTCTGTCGGCGGCAAATTTGACGCATAGCTCTACGAGTTGCTTGCGCTCGGCGATCGAAAGCACGGTGAATTCACCGGTGCTGCCTCCAGGCACTAGTCCATGTACGCCGGCGTCGACGAGTCTGTCAATGTGTGCTTTCAGCGCCTCCTCGTCGATTTGAGATTTATCTGCAGTGAACGGCGTGATCAGGGCGACCAAGATGCCTTTCAATTCGGTGGGCGCCATTGCGAAGGTTGAAATGTTTCTGGTGAAGGATTGCGAGAAGGTACGAAAACTGTGCTGTAACTGAACTTGTCAAGCTCAGCAGTAAGTACAAGAGCTACAGTATATATTTGACCCAGACCATGTACATACGTTTGGTACGCTTACCTCGTCTCCTTCAACGTGTTTCCACTTTCTGGAGATTCTCGAATCCGATGTCGTACCTTCCCCACCTTGTGCTTATCGAAGCCTTCATAGTGGCTTCGAACTCGGAAGGTTACCACGAGAGGTACCAATCGCCGGCCAGTGGGGCGCTGGAGCCGTGGACCGGCTATGGCTCGAGAGCGGTGGCGGACAAACGTAATCGACGGTGATACGACTGACTGGCGGTCATGGAGGTAAGTGTCTGTTGTTGATATAGTCTACTACCTGGTGTTGATAGTCCTCATTTCATCTGGTGTACTTGTATCAGTAACAATATAATCTCACCAAGCATAATGGCGAATCGTGGCGAGACATGGGATCCAGACGTCCACTGCATCGCAGACTTGCGAGTGCAAGGCAGCGCAAAGCTGCCAAAGATGTATGGCGACTTCTTCAATGAAGGTGCCATGGACATGGTCACGTATGTACAAGCCATATCACATCAACAATACAGATAACCCAAGTACTAATACGAGTGCCAGTCTACGCGACAACGAAGAAGCCTTCAACCGCTACAAAATCAAACCGCGCATCCTAGTGAACGTGGACAAAATCGACATGTCCTCCGAAATCTTCGGCCACACAGTCTCAATGCCCCTAGGCTTCAGCCCAGCAGCCATGCACCGCCTCGCGCACCCGGAAGGCGAAATCGCCGTCTCCAAAGCTGCAGCTAACTTCAACGTCTGCATGGCCCTCTCCTCCTACGCCACGGAATCTATCGAGAACGTCACTGCTCAAGGAACCGGGAACCCCTACGTAATGCAACTTTGTGTCCTGCGCGACCGTCAGACCACGACTCAACTGCTTAGGAGAGCCGAAGCAACGGGCTGTAAGGCCGTGTTTATCTCAGTGGATGTGCCTATGCTTGGGCGACGACTAAACGAACACCGTAATAACTTCGTCCTCCCCGACGGCCTAGGATGGCCTAACTTGCTATCCGATGGCAAGTCAGAATTAAGTGGCGTGGCGGATGAAGGAGCGCAGGCTTACGAATTCGGTATGCCTACAAGCCATCTCTCTAATGACGAGTCAGCTAACAGTCCCAAACAGACCCCTCCCTAGACTGGGAAACAACAATCCCCTGGCTCCGTACCCAAACCAAACTCCCCATCTGGCTCAAAGGCGTAACCTCCGCCGACGACACCCGGCTAGCCGTCCGGTACGGTCTCGACGGCATCATCGTCTCCAACCACGGCGGGCGGCAACTAGACGGCCAACCGGCAACCCTTGACGCTCTGCGCGAGTGCGCTGTAGCGGCTGCGGGCGATATCGAGGTAGCTATGGACGGCGGCGTGCGGAGGGGAAGTGACATCTTCAAGGCATTGGCGTTGGGGGCGAAACATGTTTTTGTTGGACGGATTCCGATTTGGGGTCTTGCGGTAGGTTGAGCTCATCGAGATTCGACAAGGTTGGAGTGTTCAGCTGACTGAGTTTCTGCAGTACGGTGGCCAACACGGCGTTGAGCTCGCGCTGAAGATCCTTATGAATGAGTTGAGACTTACTATGGGATTGGCTGGGTAAGGCTAAACCTCACACACTCTTTCCCTGCACATTTGGCACCGAATACTGACGGAGTATCCATACAGCTGCCGAACCATCAAAGATATCTCCCGGGATCACCTAACTTACCTGAACTCTCAAGGCCTGCTGGCGAAGCTGTAAGAAATTGACAGAGGGCGCTGCTCATGATTAGCATTTGTGGAGCGAGGGTGCTTGTCATTTCATGCGGCCGGTTTTTGCGAGGAGTTGTGTAGCAAACCATTGTATCTGTTCAGTCACTAGGCGTTTACTTTCTATCTCTCAAAATTGTAGAGCGTGCAGTGGGCCGATGGACGCTCTATCAGCCTACTATGCTGGAGATGCATAGTGGCGAACAGCAATAAGTCTGACGGTAGGTAGTAACCGTGTACCATTTGCAGGAAGTCAGATGTAGACTCCTGCCGAGTAATGTGTACTCTTGTACTAGATCATTGAGCTCCGGCTGCTGGTAGGCTATATGTGAGCTCCATGCCTGGCAGTATGAGTGCAAGATATCACGCCGGCCGCGTTCCGAGAGGCGTATCTTCCACTCGTCGACGTTACATATTAGGTAAACGGCAGGCGATACGTTGGCTCGTACCATGCACAGTGTGGCAGGGATGCAGAAAGCACCTTTAGGTGCTATGTCATTTCCGAGAGCTAGCTGCTATGAACGCCTGCCCGCCAGAATGCATGCATGAATCATCCTCCCCAGAAAAGAGCTTTTCACATCACAACACCAGAGTTGGAGGCGATACGCTGTAACTACATTAGCTATGCTTGAGAATGTAGCAAGTCGAAGTATAGGGTATGCTTACCGGCCAGAGCTCCGCAGCCTCCTTACCCACCGGCCCAGTAATAGCCGAGCCCTTCATCTCACCCTTCGGGTTTACGATCTGTACATCCCAGTCAGCCCTTGCACTCTCCCAAACACCAAACCCATCTCCCGAGATGCACTGCAGGATATGTACGTACCACACCAGCGTTGTCCTCAAAGTACAAGAACACACCATCCGCGCGCCTCCACGGCTTGCTCTGCCTGACGATGACAGCAGGCATGACCTTCTTCCTCAGCTCCGGCTTGCCCTTCTTGACCGTCGCCATGACCATGTCGCCCACACCACCAGCCGGCAGACGGTTCAGACGCGCACCGATACCCTTGACGGAGATGATGTAGAGGTTGCGGGCGCCGGAGTTGTCGCAGCAGTTCATCACTGCGCCGCTGTTTGTCCGTTAGTCATCCGCCACTGTCCAGGGTGCTTGAGTATGTGTCGCTAGGTATGCTCGTCGCATAGGCCATTTCGCAGGGGGGAGGTAGGGACGTACACAGGCAGACCGAGCGTCATCTTCAGCTTGTTACCGGAGGTCGAACCGCGTCTGCAGTCGCACCAGAGTCAGCGCTTCACTTGTTTACCCCCAACGCCGTCGCATGTATTCGTACCCTCTCTTTCCTGACATCTTGGCTGTGTAGTAGTGTGTTTGTCGGTGTCGCAGTGTGGCTTCGTTGCCGTGAAGATGTCGATCGTTAGTGGTGCGGTTGTTCAATCTCAATCTCAATCTCGAAGTCGGCGTCGAAAAACGCCGGTGTGGGCTGGCCGAAGCACAGACCACCTTAAAATCTTGGCATCAAAAGGTCTCCAAGAGCGCGCCAGTCCGCGATGGAAGCGGCAGCATACTGGTAGGCAATTCAGGAGCACGAAAGTCTTTGAACGGCCTTGAGAATGTAGGGTGTATAGTCGTGTTCACGATGACAGGCTCTCACGTGCTCCACGGGTTCTCACAGGCGTGGAAGCGAGCGTTGAAAGGGTATGTAGTGAAGCAGCACCACCACATGCGACAACCCTTGGCACGAGATGATCATCCTATAGCTTACTGCCGCTGATCTCATACAATCTACCAATAACCATAAGACTGCTAGCCCAATAAATCATCCAGCCCACCGCTCCCCGTACTCTGCTTCTGCCCATTGCTACCCGCAGCCGGCATCGAGAACCCACTACTCGCCGGCGCATTAGCCCCGTACAGTCCCGCTTGACTCTTCTGCTTCGCCATATCCGCCATACTCGGCCCCTTTTGCGAAGGCGTGCCCGCTTTCTTCATGCCGCCGCCAAGCAAGCTCGCGAACGCGTCACCGCCTGCAGGCTTCTTCGCAGCGGAAGCGCCCAGAGGTACGCCGCCGATAGGTGATGTGATACCTGAGCCTGGCATACTGATGGCTTGACCTTGCTGTGTCTGCACGGAGGTAAAGTAGTTTGGCCCTGAGGGCTGGAAGCCGGATGGCTTCGGCTGCTGGTACTGCGCGGGTGGCGGCGAGAAGGCGGATATTGCTGATGGTGTCCCTGCGCTGCTTGGGGGAGGAGACTTCGTGGCGAACAGGTTGCTGAAGTCTGCTTTCTGTGTGCCGGGCTGTGGTGATGGTTGCGCGAACTGCGTGCTCGAGCTTGGTGTCGCTGTTGAGGCAGGTGGCGCGATGGAGTTGTAGTTTGGCTTGGGTAGACTTGGGGCGGCTGCCGGCGCGGCTGAGGGAGTTGCTGATTGGAAGTCGTCGAAGTCATCATCGTCAAGACCTCCTGCTGCCGGTGCTGTGGGTGCAGGCGGAGAGAGTACAGCAGCGCTAGAAAAGGTCGATGCTCCATTCGGAGGCGCAGCAGGTTCGTCTCCAAAGTCAAACAGATCCACCTCCGGCTCCTTCGGCTTGGGCTTCGGCGCCTCAGCCTTCTTCGGTGTTCGTCTCATACTCGAGGGAGCGTCTGCTCTCCGTCTGGCAGGCGTAGTGTGTACACCACCGTCATCACCCTCGTCGTACTCCTCGAACCTGTCCCCTCCTCCTCGTTGGCCTTCGTGATAGTCCATCGACTCTTCACCGCCAAAGCCACCTCCATCGCCATAAACCGCTCTCGAAGACCCTCCAAAATCCGCACTCCCGCCATAGCCACCACCACTCTCACTGCCAAACCCACCATATCTGCCCGCACTACTACTTCCACCCAACCCCAACCCCGCACCACCCTCCACACCACCATACTTATTCTTCGTCGTCCTCGCCTTCTTCCTCTCCGACCGTATCTTATCCACATCACTCAACAAGTCCGTAAGCTCCTTGCTCCTATTCCTCACATTAATCCCCTGATCCTTCCCATTCTGGTCGATATAATGGAACTGCCGCAGCATCTTCAGCAAGGAGAGATGTGACCGCGCATCATCGATAACTCTTTCGGAGCCGTTCTTGACTAGAAACTCCATGAGCTGGAGCGCTTTGTAGATTTGTCGCCATTCTTCGGCGGACTTTTCGGTGAAACGTTTGTAGATCATGGGCATGATTTCGTTTAGGAGTTGGCTGGACTCGTGTTAGCTGCAATTCCGGCGTCTGCATGAGGTGAGGCCATACTAGTTGAAAGTGGCATTCGCAATCTCCTGCATCATAGTAGAAGATGCGCCCCAGGGCTCATTGTTCGTCGCTTCTCGGACCTTGGCCTCCATCTCGGTGTAGTTCATCACAGCTGTACTCGGTCAGCATCGGGTCGGCAGGCATGCTATCTGTGTGGCTCTGACCATTCTGTACTTTCCTATGAGCAAAGGCCTTGTCAGTCTACGTTCGAGTAACGAACCATGCCTTGGGCCTACATACCGTACACTAGCCTTGACATCATAAAGGCTCAGGTTCGAGACCTGGTTTCGCAAGGCGTCCCAATCCATGTCGGCAGCCTTGTATGTGTTGAAGTGAGTGGCGAGTGAATTAGTGACTGTATTGTCACCGCAGCCTGTTGGAATAATGTACGACAGTCTCAGCGCATCAGAAATGGAGAGGAGTATGGATTGCTTCCGGGACTGGGAGACGTTTCTTTGGCCGTCAATGGCACTTGCGGAGGCGGCTCTGCGGCTCTCGCCGAGACCCTGTATTATGATATGGACTTCTTGCGGGAGCAGGCGAGGGAGGTGATTTTGTGTACACTCAGCATTGGGTTGACCTGGACTACATGAAGAGTACGGTATAAGATGTCTATTCTTGCGAGGCTCTGACCCAGATTCTTCGTTGCTCCTGACACAAAAGTATGCGAACTAATCCCTTGCGACACCATCTTGCCCGCTTCTTGCACCAGCTGTAAAGCCAGCAATCGCATACCTCCATGCCGCGTACATACAAACTGATTTGAAGCTGACAACTACTACATTCGCTCTAAAGATTCGTTGCCCCAACGTCTCGCATGTCTGCGTACAGGTCTCTGGCGCAAGAGTACTGACGAAGTGCTGCTGGAGAGGACAGCAAAGAGATGAAAGCATGTAACGGCGAATATGAAAGCAAGAGCTTCTCTGAAGCGACTGATGGCTAGCGCTTCGCTGTATTGACTCGCAAGAAGTTGAGGTAGAGCTGTTCCAGTTGAGATCGTAGCGGCAACGGCCTTGCCGCCAAGTGAAGGCTTCGCCGGAGACGGTGATAGATGCGATTCACCTCGACATGATGTAGTCCTCTGATCTAGCATTCGAGGCGTTCGGTACGACGGCGGCAAGATATGACATGCGTTGAGTCCGTTGGTAGGAGATGTTCCAGGAAGGTCTTCCACATTATGTCTCTTCGAAGTTTGGCTAGGCTCTGCCAAGGCGGCCCTTTCCGCCCCTGTATCAATGCTTCACATCGCAGCCAGACGAAGAGTCAGTCTCATCATCAACAATAACCCTTTAACCCATCGAATCCCGTCCAGTCGAGTGTTCTTCGAGCCCTCTTATTGCTCTTTCTGTACTTGTAGTACTAGGTAAGTCTATGTACGGTGCGTGGCAAGCCAATGCCGCCCCCTTTCTGGAATGCATTCGCTGACAATGACGGTAGAGTCTTTTGCAGCTTTCCATTAGAGTCAAATCAATTGTAAGTACCACTTCTTTTGGCAACCCTACTTTGCGCCTCTGCCTTCCGACTTCCAAGCAGATGGCATAGTGTTGCTGTACCTTCACGATCCTCCGGTGCTCCCGAAGATCCTGCAGCTCCTGCCAAGCAATGTCGTCCGGAGTAACGCAAGGAGAGCAAGTGTGACGTAAGACGATTGTGGATTCTGATTGCCCCGCAGTGCCCCTCCATTTCCTTCCTCGAATATGTTTTCCTCAACAGCTGCCGCCAAACGCTTTGTCAACAACCAATCCATCACCTCTTCACTTCGAACCAAGACCTTCCAACAACCAACTTTCAACCGCTCCTTCCACGCCACTACCACAAACATGGTCGTCAAGTGCTACTTCGACTGCACCTGGACCGGGCCAGAGGCTCAGGTTGACTCGAACGGCAAGATCACCAACATGGACAGGGCTGACAAGCGTACGTCGAGCTTCACCGACGGAGACTGAGCGAACTATGGAGCTTACTGATACTGTACAGCCCGCTCCGGCCGCATCAACTTCGAGCTCTACGACGACGTGGCCCCGAAGACCGTCGAGAACTTCCGTGCTCTCTGCACCGGCGAGAAGGGCTTCGGCTACCAGGGCAGCAAGTTCCACCGTGTGATTCCGGAATTCATGCTCCAGGGCGGTGACTTCACTCGCGGCAACGTACGCTCCACTCACTGCCACCACATACTCAAAGCATTGTACTGACTGTCTTCAAGGGCACCGGCGGCAAGTCGATCTACGGCGAAAAGTTCGCGGACGAGAACTTCAAGCTCACCCACAACAAGCCATTCCTGCTGTCCATGGCCAACGCCGGTCCGAACACCAACGGCTCGCAGTTCTTCGTAAGCCCAGCCCATCCTCGATCACACCTTTCCACCCTGTGTTACATGGGCTGACTTGTCTCTGCATTTCTAGGTCACCACCGTCGTCACCTCTTGGTTGGACGGCCGCCACGTCGTCTTCGGCGGTGTCCCAGCGGGCGACACCGCCTCGATGGGTGTGGTTAAGAGCATTGAGGCCTGCGGTACGAGCAGTGGTGGGATCAAGAACAAGGACGGCCCGCCGACCATCGTCAAGTCCGGCACCGAGTAAGCGTGGATACACAGGACACAGAGGGTGGATGCATGGCTTGGAGAGAGAAGGAAGCAAGCATGCGGGGTGATGCATAGCTGGTACCGAGCAATCAGTACTAGCGGTTGGCTATCAGGCTAGCTCAAAAGTAGACTGCATATGGTATGAGAAGAGTCTTCCTCACTGCCTCTTGTCGCCAGTTATTTGAGCGTGTTGCACGCGTGGCCTGCAACTTTGTTCTAATGTTTCGTCCACCGTGTCCTCCAGAAGTGCTTAGCTGAATCATGCCTTCCGACTACTACCTTTTTACGTCACAAACGTCGAGTCCGCCTGAGGCGTATGTTACTAATCCCGTACCTACTTTGGATATCTGCTGTGATCAACTTTGAGCGACAGATTAATTGCCAATGAACCGTTCATTTCCAGAAGCACTACAAGTTTTTTGGCCCCAATCTCAATAGCTAGATGCTTTCTGCTGGAAAATCTGTTTGCGCCTGCTCACACAGCCAGCCTCTGTATGCCAAAGCTTAAGTTTTCAGTATAGCCCTCATCTCTATTGCAGAGACTGACATTTGGATCTTATGATTCCTCGGGGCCTCAGGCCAACCCCCACGTTGCCCCTCGCCAGTCTAAAACAAGCGAGCGCGTCCCTGCGGCTGACTGCAACGGCGCGTGTTTCAAGGGTCTAGTGGCGCCAACTCTAATGACTTCCCAATGTAGTTATTGTTAGATTGGGTACGTGGATTCAGCTCGTAGTCCAAGCCACGCGTTGCTTCTACAGAGCCGCGAACAGGCATGTCACGCTGGTCGAGCACTCAATCGAGAATCATCAGCCAACAACTTACCAAGCGAAGGCAAGAATTGCGTGTTGGACGTAGGATTCCAAGGGATCTGCTATAGTCACAGCCATGGCCGAGGACGGTGAGACCAAGTCGAAAGGGTCTAGGTTTAAGAGCAAGTGGTCCAAAATCCTGAAAGAGAGGGATGAACCGCCTCCACTGGGACATACCAACAGCTTTAAGTTGGACGAGGGTATCGTTGACTTCCTCAAGCCTTCGACTGAAAAGAGCACGCGACCTAAGATCGACATTGCCGTTGCGTCGCGATGGCCCGAAGCACACGAGGTACGGCGCGCCAGCGAGAACGATACGCCTCAAGCGCCTCAGCAAGGGTTCAGGAAGCCGAAGAGGCGGCCTGGGCTGAGGGTAGGCTTTGTCAAGACCGCGCCAGAGATCATCGGAGAGGGCGGAGATGAGGCGCCAGATCCGCCTTCTGAGGTGTCGAGGCTGAAGTCGATGGTGTCGCGGTCTGTCTCGGACCGAAGGCCAAGTACATTGGACGATGGGACAGGATGGCCAGGAACGCAGGCGTCGAGGCAGCCACCACCGAGGCAGGCGAAGGTACCT
>Ga0058704_10001260_pt1 | contig 11940 bp, 10 predicted proteins | sample AgamicMgSfe_FD_71363 | JGI IMG/M metagenome (GOLD analysis project Ga0058704, IMG submission 71363) | Agave microbial communities from Guanajuato, Mexico - Mg.Sf.e | ecosystem: Host-associated > Plants > Phyllosphere > Phylloplane/Leaf | place: Guanajuato, Mexico | collected 2012-05-30
GGGGGGGGGCGTTCATGTGTTCGCGAGTAAAGCGACGATGCTCTTGTCGTGCGTGGATGGGTACGCAAAGGGGCTTTCTGGTCTCTATCTGGAGTATGGTGCAATGGATAGGATAGATGCTTTGGTTTCTGCGGAAGGTCAGGGTGTGTGGCTTGGTGTACGCTCGCTACACAATCGAAGCCTTGATATCGTGGTCACTGGGCACACGGTGATCCAGTGTACATGTTTGGAGACTGATAGGAGGTCGAAATCCGACCCGGACGCATGCATGCATGTCGCAGCCAACTCACAACACTCCTGTAGACATCAATGAAGTGCGGAGTCCACCACATTCAGGCCGTATCATCTCCTTCACCTCTTAATGCTTATCGGTCTTCACCACTCTGAAAGGAGTAACTCATCCTGCGCAATACACTAACAATAAATACAATATGGTACATAAGCACGACCCCTGCAAACCGACGGGCAGCGAGGGAAGTAAGCGAGAGGGAAAAAGCCTTGTCGAGGGTATCACGAAAGCCAATGAACCTACCAAAAAGGAGCGCCGCGTCGCATATCCCAAAATGTCCAGTCGTCCCGCCGTAAACACCTCCAGTCTTCCACCCAAGCTCTACCCCGTCCCTCACGAGATCAAAACCATTCACATGATAACACACTTCTCCTCGACCTCCTTCACCCCCGCCGCCTGACTAACCCTACCATTACTCGTCCCCGGAGCACCCGGCGGCATCCCGCCCTGATAAGAAGACCCCGGCATCGCACCCGCCGCCACCTGACTACTCCGCCGCGTCCTATTGGCAGCAGCAGCCGCAGCCACAGGCCCACTCACCCTCCTGCCGTGTCCCGAAGCGGAGTTCTGCTGCGCGTAGGGTGAAGAAGAAGAGGACTGTCGTCTCAGAGCGTCGTAAGCGCTGAGAGGGTTGCCTTGGCTCATGCTCGGCGGTGCCGTCGAGCCCGCGGGTCGGTAGGGCCGGTCGCTGGCGGATTGTTCGTATGTGGGCGGGGCGTCGGGGTTAGAGGGGCGTCGGGTGACCGGGAGTCGGCCGCTGGGTGGTGCGGCGCTGGCTCGGTTGTTGTTGTTATTGTTGTCGTTGCCCGATCGGCGTGGCGGGATAGGTGGACGAGGGCCTTCGCCTTCGTGCTCGAGGAACTGTTCCGAGAGTTCTTGCTCCCGTCGTCGTCTCTGCTCCGCTTGGCGTTGCTGGTCCTCTTCTTCTTCTTGTAATTGTAGCGCGAGCGCTAGATCGTGGTCTTCTTGCTCACTGGATTTCACATGGCCAAGCACAGTATCATCGCCCGTAGATCCTTGCACAGAGCCGTCCTGCCTCGATGTCGGTCTGGGGCCAGGTAAAGGCGGTGCTGTATCATGACCATCGTTAGGAGTTGCGTTTGCCAGTCGCGAGGGCATCTCCTGATTCTGGCTACGCTGGTCGTGGAGTTGTTGCCGACCCCGTACAGTCTTCCAGCCTTCTTCGCCACCAGCGGAGTTGCCTTGGTTTAACCTGCCGACATCATGGCCGTGACTGACCACCCGGAAGTCGCCAGAGAACATTTCGCTCGCAGCGCCATTAACGTCGACCAAACTTTCCCACACGATCTCGTCGTGCGAGCTGTAGCCCGCGTCTGTGACGAGCGTCATGAGCGCGCCGTGCTTGGGCTCTTTGTAGAGCGTGCTGAAGTGGTCGTTCCGGAATAGAATGGCAATTTGGCCCGATCGTAGGCTTGCTGAGATGGTCTCCAGGCCGTGATCTGTCAGCTGGGTTGGCCAGTTGGTAAGGAATGCCTTGATGGTGTCAATATCCTGCAGCGTCTGCTGTTCTTCGGGGCTCAGGCCTTCCGAACGGAGCTTGTGTTCCAAGTCTGCAACCGCAAACTGAATGTTTTGTGCTTCCTCGAACGTCTGTGCCGAGCGTGCAAAAGCCGCGTAAGCCGGGGTGTCGTTTGGCGCCGTCCAGCCGTGAATAAGAGGGATGTTGAAAGTACTGTACAACCGCATCTCCTTCGTCTCCTCGAAGCAACCTGGCTTGCTTTGCGCTCGCTCGGCAGGATGTACGCCGCTCATGTCCGGCGGGTGACCGTCCAGCGAGCCACGCGGGGTGTGTGCCGGTGTCACGAAGCGTGGGTTGACGTTCATACCGGTGTGTAGCGCACGTAGGAAGGAGTAGAGCTCGCCCACGTCTGGCAATTCGGAGGCGATATCGCCTCCTTTGCCGAACATGAGCTCGTCGAACACAGCATCGAGGAGTAGGCCTAAGCTAACCTGCTCTCGAGTCCGTAGCGTTTCGACGAGAGCAGTGTCCAGATCCTGGGGTGTACTCAGCACCAGCGCATTAACAAGTGCAAGGAGCGGACACGGTCCATTGGCATTCTGCGTGAGGATCGGCGACCGGCGCATGGCGTTCTTGGAGCGCGAATTCGAGGCGGACGAGGCATCGTGCCAGTTCACATGCTTGATCTGATAACTTTCGCTTGGTTGATTCCTTGCGCTCGTCTGCGGCGTCTCGGGTGCACTCGTAGTCGATAAGGATGCTGGGGGATGTGCGGTTGATATGGGCGCTGGCCGGTTGATTTGCTGTTGTGCTGATCCATGCGCTGCAGGCGAATCAGATGCAGACTCTTGATGGTCGATCAGAGACGTATTTGATTCACTCTTCGGGGGAGGCCCAGGTGGAGGCGCATAGTGTAGCTCTGATGGTTCTTCAGCGACCGCTTTCGGCGGTGCCGGCGGCCCTGGCGCAGACGGTGCTGCCTGGTCCCGCTCTACGCGCTCTACATCTTCCTGAGATGGCCGTCGCCAGGGATTGTTGGAATAGAAGTTCTGGCTTTCTTGTTGATGCTGCTCCACTACAGACGCCAGCGGTGGCTGCCCAAATTGCGGAACCGGTAAAACCTCCGCTGTCCGCAAAGCTGGTGACTCTGGCTGTGTTTCTTCTCCCAGCGACATCCTTGATAGCTCGTCTGCGGGCGTTCGCACTGCAGGCAATTCCACTGGTGGTGCGGGTGGTGCGTTGAGAGGGGCTGCAGGCCGCGCTTCTTCCCACGCCGCCTGACTAGTCTCCGAGAAGGCGCCGTTTTGATGCCTATACGGATTGCTCGACCCTACCCCGCCATCCGCTTGAGGTACGTTCGTATGAGGTTGCTCCACCGGCAACGCCCAAGGGTTCGCCTGTGCGTCCGTTTCTTCCATCGACTTGCGCCCCCTTGCACCTTCCGCCGGTCCAGGCCGCAATATAGCAGGCAAATCACCATTTCTGTGCCCGTCCTCGTTTCTCATATTCTGCTTACTGGGCGTGATCCTTAGCGGCTTGGGCAGATCAGCCTCCTCGGGGGTATCGCGCTCCGTGTCATCCGAGTCCCATGTGCCGTGTGAGCTGACGTCCGAGTCCCTTCTGGGTCGCTGACGCGCCTGCTCCATATCGATAAGGTCGAAGGCAGGAGAGTTGCCGAGATCGGGCGAGTAGATGCTCTTTGCTCCGTGGAGGTGCTTGGCGGAGTCTAGGACGGGGGTTCTCAAGACGGGAGACACAGGATAGGGTGGATTCGCATTGTTGGCGTCGGTTTGCTTGGACGACGTTGCGAGCGGCGGCCCGACGGGTGTCCTGGTCACCATCTCGGTCCAAATTCTAGAGGCGGTGCTCACGGCGATTGTGTAGATGCTCGGCGTGTGTTCGCGAGGCCTTGTCTGGCGTGCGAGCAATATGTTGTAACCTGAGCACCGTGATGGAGTTTGTTCCGCGCGTCTTGGGGCGAGTGGAAGTCGACAATGCTGCCGGATGAGGTTGTCGAGAGTGTAAGAACATGAAGCATTACAGCCTCCTCTCCTCGCGATCGCAAATGGAAGCAGCAGAGGTGAGGTGACGAAGCCGCTCAGCTTGCGCCACGCGTGGCTGTGCTGTACCCTCGGCTGACCTAATCCGAACCCGACCAAAAATTGCATACATGGACATGGACTGTACATAGACGCGGTAGATTTCGATATAGATACCCATCTGTCCTAGTCACGCAACGCAATGGTGTCCAAGCTGAGAATCCTGCTCGTCGGTAATGGCGGTCGCGAACACACTCTGGCCTGGAAACTGGCTCAGAGTGAGCAAGTCGAGTGCATTCACGTCGTGCCGGGCAATGGAGGGACTGCTGGGTAGGTAGACCCAGGTAGGAGGTCAATAAACCACTCCACGCTTGTTGCGAATACGCGGACTGGATCGGACTGACAGTACCCAGTGTTCCAAAATGCCAAAATTTCCCATCCATCCCTCAAGAAGACTTCACGGCTCTGATCTCGCATGCCACGAAAAACAATCTGAATTTCCTCATCCCAGGCCCTGAAGCGCCCCTGGTATCAGGTATAGTCGATCACTTCGCCCAGCACGCACCGAACATCCAATGCTTCGGGCCTTTGGAGGCGGCTGCGCAGATGGAAGGCTCGAAGACCTTCGCCAAGGACTTCATGAAGCGTCACAGCATCCCTACGGCCCAGTATGAGAACTTCACCGATTACGGCGCTGCGCTGAACTACCTGGACGTCGTGAGCCACAATGTGGTCATCAAAGCCGACGGTCTGGCCGCTGGTAAAGGAGTGATCATCCCTCAGGACCTGCACGAAGCGCGCCACGCTCTCGCAGGCATCATGAACGAGCGTGAGTTTGGCGATGCCGGAAATAGTGTCGTGATTGAGGAATATCTCGAGGGCGACGAGATCAGCATTCTCTCCTTTTCCGATGGACGGACTATTCTGTCGCTGCCGCCTGCGCAGGACCACAAGCGGATAGGCGACGGCGATACAGGCCCCAATACTGGTGGGATGGGCACTTATGCCCCGACGCCGCTGGTGACCAAACAACAGCTTGAGGAGATCGAGAGGACCGTATTACAGCCTACCATTGACGGCATGAAGAACGAAGGCTTGACGTTCCGCGGCTGTCTGTTCACCGGCCTGATGATGACGAAAAATGGCCCGAGAGTACTGGAGTACAATGTCCGATTTGGCGATCCAGAGTCGCAATCCTGCCTGCCACTCCTCAAGTCAGACCTGGCGGATCTCATGGTGGCGTGTTGCGATGGCACGCTGTCTTCCCGGTCATTGGACATCGCGCCACTGTCGGCCTGCACCGTTGTCGTCGCAGCGGGTGGATACCCAGGCAGTTATGCCAAGGGCATCCCTATGCAAGTCCAGGCGCCGAACGAGGCCGACGGCATGTACGTCTTCCACGCTGGCACGAGTCTCGGCAGCGAAGGGCAGCTGAAAAGTAGTGGGGGAAGAGTCATCGCTGCGACTGCGACGGGGAAGGACCTGAAGGAGGCCGTGGACAACGCCTACAAGGGCGTGCAGATGATACGGTTCGAGGGGATGCAGTATAGGAGAGATATTGCGCATCGGGCGTTGAAGTGACGACGATAGATGGTCTCTTACTCGGGTGCTGTCAGTTCCGAAGAGCCTTGGAAGCGTTAGAGGTGGAAGAGTACGGCATGGACATGCGAGATGTCACCATGATAGACATATATTTACTCGTAGATACGTGTAACGGTCCAGGACCCGTTCAGTCCGTGCCTGAGGCGCATTGCCCCGCGAAAGCGATTTCATCCCACTTTGTTTGACAATCCACCACGGACTCATATACCCTATCATCCCATTGCTTCAGCATTGCTTGTCGACGATACCACTTGCTCGCCTAATTTGTTGAGCGATTCTGCAACAAATTTGTGGCCAACACAGCATTCAGAGACCCCTATTCCAGTTGCCGTCAATCCCTTTGCGACTAACGACTCTTACACGCAAGGCCTCTTTAACGACGACAAACCGCCGCCAACATGTTGGACCTCAACGACTTCATAAAAGAGCGCGGCGGCGATCCGGCCAAGATCAAGGAGTCTCAGAAACGCCGCCATGCGCCTGAAGAGGCGGTTGACGAAGTCATTGCCATGTTCGAGGATCACCGCAAGACGCAGTACGCGGCCGCGACAGAAATGGGTGCCAAGATGAACAAGGTGCAGAAGGACATGGGCCTGAACAAGAAGAGCAAGGGTGATCCGAAGGAATTCGAGGCACTCATGAAGCAAAAGGACGACCTGGCGAAGGAGAAGAAGGAGCTCGAAGAGCTGGCGGCGCGAAAGCAAGTGGCTTTGCTCAAGAAGGCGAAGAGCATAGGCAACTATGTCCACGAGTCGGTGCCGGTGTCGGACAACGAAGACAACAACGCCGTAATACGAGACTGGACACCGGAAGGGGTCGCCGTAGAGAAGAAGGACTGTCTTTCACATCACGAGGTGCTCACGCGGTTGGATGGGTACGATCCCGAGAGAGGGGTGAAGATCGTTGGGCACAGAGGCTACTGTTTAACGGACAACGGTCTGTTCCTCAACCTCGCCCTCATCAACTACGGTCTTCACTTCCTCAAAAAGAGAGGTTACCGCGCGAACCAGCCGCCGTTCTTCATGCTGCGCGAAGCCATGGCCAAAACCGCCCAGCTGGAGCAATTCGACGAGGAACTCTACAAGGTCACCGAAAGGGAGAACGACCCGGCGACGGACAAGTACCTCATCGCCACCTCCGAGCAGCCGCTCTCGGCAATGCACGAGGGCGAGTGGCTGAACGACAAGGACCTCCCCATCAAGTACGCCGGCTACTCCACCAATTTCCGGAAAGAAGCCGGCTCGCACGGCAAAGACGCATGGGGCATCTTCCGCATCCACCAGTTCGAGAAGATCGAGCAGTTCATCTTCTGCAAGCCGGAGGAGAGCTGGCAGCATTTCGACAACATGATCGGCACGTCGGAGGAGTTCTACAAGTCGCTCGGACTCCCCTATCGAGTCGTCGCCATCGTGTCAGGAGCGCTCAACAACGCTGCCGCGAAGAAGTACGACCTCGAGGCCTGGTTCCCCTTCCAAGGCGAATACAAGGAACTCGTCTCCTGCTCGAACTGCACAGATTACCAAACACGCGAGCTCGAGATCCGGTAAACATCTCTTCATCCAGCAATTCATTCCCCCTTCCCATCACTAACAACACTCCCTTTCGCAGGTACGGCCAGAAAAAGCAAACCGACGCCTCCTTCCAGAAAACCTACTGCCACGCGCTCAACAGCACCCTGTGCGCCACCGAGCGCGCGCTCTGCTGCGTGCTGGAGAACTACCAAGGCGTCGACGACGCCGGCGTCGAGGGCGTGCACGTGCCCGAGGTCCTGCGGCCGTTCATGCCGGAGCAGCCGGCGTTCTTGCCGTTCGTCAAAGAATTGCCGAAGGATTCGACGAGTTTGAAGGCCAAGGGGAAGGCGGAGATGCCTAAAGGGGGGGCGATGCCGCAGCTGCCGAAGGAGGGGGAGGTGGTGGAGAGGCCGAAGCATAAAGCGGAGGAGGGTAGGTCGTAGTGGTACGTCGCTTGAATCGAGCGGCAAGGTCGTGTGGTTAGGCAGGTAGATGCGCTTCGATGATGGTGCCCAAAGCGCCAGCGCCACTGACTTCAATAAAATCCTCGCACATCTCCCATGTCATTTAGACTGCTTTCAGAGATCTCCGCCGGATGTTCCAGGTTGAAGACTGACCCAGTACGAAGTCGCTGACACGTCTCGCGCACTGTTCTACCAGTCTCACAACTCAGCCAGCTGTGCCTTCACCGCAGCACGACGTCCTGCACATATCCGCTCACCGTTCCGGACCTGCGCCCGTTAACAAGACGGTCCGACTTCACGACATACTTCACCTCTTCAAAGCACGACCGGGGATCTGGTGTAAAGATAGAAGCTAGCTTGACTTTCGATAGTGTACAGGTACATTCGGAAGATCAAATCTCATCGTTATCGGGCGTTAAAATGTCTCTTACGCGAGCAGAGGCGTGCCTCCTCGTCGTGTGTCCTCGTTTCCGTCCTGATGCAAATCGTACGGAGGCGTGCCTCCTGGCCGTATCCTTTTGTTTCCTCCCACAGCAGACCGGTACTCCGAAGATTTCGAGAATGGAGCTCTGCCTAGGACTGCTGCATATCATCTTCGGCCCATCTCCTCTCTTGAGAGGGGTGGAATGTGAAAGAATCGAAGAAATTAAAGCAAAGCAATTCAAAGCAAACACAAGGAGAAACAGCAAAGCAAAGCAAAGCTCATCAAGCAAGCACATCCATCTTTTCCGTTTCGTGAACGCCTGATCGACCGTGCTTCTGATTGATCCGGAGAGCAAGAGCAAATAGGAAGGACAACGCGAGTCGTCGCAACATGCCCCGTGATGATTAACGGCGAAAGCTAATGATGGTACAGCTCCTCGTCGAGCCCCAGCCCAAGAGTAACGCGGTCACCGGAACTGTAACTGCTGTCGAAACTGCCGTGATGGTGCCTTTGTCCTGGGAAAGCGAAGTCATCGAATGCCGGCGTGATGCCGGTGTTGGCGACGTGAGTCGCATCGCTGCGGCTCAAGTCGGTAGGAGAAATGGTCAGGTTGCCGTGGTTCTCGAAGTGCGTGTTGATGTGCGGAGGGCCTTGCATGGCTTCTTCAAAGTGGGAGGGGTGGACGATGGAATCGTCGTGGTAGTTGGCGCGGTCCACTGTGTTGTGGCCAACGTTCAGACGCGGAATGTCGGTTGGATCGTTCTCGATCTTCCGCACATGGTTCGATGGGGCGTTGATGGGAGTGAAGTGCGCTGGCTCATGCATGGCGTAGGGACCGTTGCCGGTGCCGCCGAAGCCATACCCACCACTGTTGTGCATCATCTGCATCGTCTTCACGCCCTCGCTGGCGCCGTTGCTGAAAGCGTTGCTGCCGACGTGGTCGCCGTATTGCGTGTTGGATTGAGCAGTGTATGGAAGCTGAGCAGGAAAGTTGGCCCCGTACACGCTGCGTGGCGTCTGGGCGGTCAACCCCAGGCTCTGGTCTGGAGCATAGATATGGAAACCAGGGAAACTGTTTCTGGTCAGGACTGGGTTGGCCTGTGCGGTACCGTACTCGTAGGCCGGAGTGATGGGAGTAGAATGGTCGTGGTAATAGCTTGGCTGAGCATGAGCGTCAAAATGCGGTGGCGGCATGTCGTAAATGCTGCCCTGCGATGATCCTGATAGACAGTCAGTCGCGATCTCGGCACTGGCAACTTACTGCTATCAACAACCCACCAGCCTCGTTCTTCGCTGAGCCATTGTTGACCTCCTCCTCCTCCTCCTCATCATCCTCGTAAGGACCTCTCTCCTCGACATGTGTCTGGGACGCAGCGTCTTCGTCGTCGAGCTGCTCGTTGTAATTGACCGGCGTCTTGGCACGCAGGTACGTGCCCGTCTTCGGCCTCTTGCTTGGAGAGTCGTACATCAGCTCGTCGATCTCCTTGGCCCTTGGCTTCCGACTACGCTTGTTGCCACGGGGAGCTTCCGGAACCTCGACATCGCTCTCAACCTCTGGTTCGATCTTCACCTTGACTCGGTGTCCTGTAGTATCCCCATCCCCAACCCTGACGCCTGCCTTGCTGCCACGGCCCGTCGCTGGGGTTTTGGGTGTAGCGGTAGCCTTCTTGCCAGCTTTCTTCTTCGGGGTTGCTTTGGTGAAGAGCAAACTCGAACCCGGCTTGACGGTCTTCGGCGACGCATCGCGCTTTTTTTCCTCCTGCTTCTTGTCGCGACCGCGGGCGGCAACGACTGTCACTTTGCGACGCTCGGCACGATCGACCCTCTCAGGCACCTGGTGGCCGTGCTCCGCGCGATACTTGTACACCTTGGCTAGATGTTGCTTGATAGCCTCACCAGACAAGCCCGGCTTGACTTCTTCGGCTACCTCAGTCCATGGGATGGGCATGCCGAGCTTGGTGCAAACGCTGTCGACGCAGAGGAGGACGAGCTGGTCCATATCCGCTGGCACTCGAAGTCAGTCAATGTCGCTTGTCTATAGACCTTGCAAACGTACGATTCCATCGCACGAGCGTGCGGCCAGCGGCGCTCTTGCGCTGCTTTTTCGCCACATAGTAAGGGTCACCCTGCTCTGGGCTACCGTAGGTAGCCTCGTAGTCCGCCATTGCCACTGCACCTGCAACCAGTCAGTCGGCTTTCGAAAGAGAATGTTGCTCACGATGACTTTCGAGCTGGAAAGCTCACCGGCGAGATCTCTCACGTGCAGACCCACTTTTGCACTACAGCAGGCGCGGAACGGTGGTCAGTGCGTGGTATGCAGTTGGTGTCGAGACTGCACCGGAAGGATCCTCGAGAGCTCTTCGGTCAGCTGCTGCTAAGTCAAGCCACCGCAGAAGTTGCGTGTGTAGATGCACGAAACTTGAGCAAAACAGAGATAAAACAGAAGTGCTCGTCGCGTCGACACCTCCGGTCTCATAAGAAGCACTTGTAGAGCGAAGACTTACGTGGCAGAGCGTTGACTGTGAGCTCATGGATGAAACGTCACCGGACAGCGCTAAGTCCTAGCTGCAGGTCCAAAACAAGTAACGGCGGCACTCTCGGAGCGGCGACGACGTCGTGGTCTGTCACGTGAAAGGGGTCTGTACGGTAGATTATGAGATAGTAAGAGCAGGTTGGGTATATCGTATACCGCCGTGTGCCTGGCTCGTTGGTGCTATGCCTTGCATGCAGCCACATACTCATGAAGTGGATTGTAAGCAAGCACTCGTCGTGAAGTACTAGTCAGTCACTATACACTTCACCTTCGGGTGAGTGGTTCAGGTGGAGTTTTCACCATCGCCATCTCCATGCTTTGCCACTACTGCCGTAGCTGGTACTTCTTCATCCTCCGGAAGGTCTTCTGCCTTGACCTTCGCGGTCTTGCGCACCTTCTTGGGAGAGTGGTCGTCGTCGTTACCGCTCATGCTTCCACACTTGCGGGCTCTCGACTTCGGAGTAGTCGCCTTCGGGCTACCTTCGTTGGTGCCTGGAGCACTGCATTGTGATGCTTTAGCAGAGGGACTACCTAGACACGTGCAGGCACCATCATACCTTCCACCAACCTCCTTCTTCGCCATTGCCTTGAGTTTGGAAATACGATTGCTAATAGATCCCGCAGTCGGCTTGGAGTCATCCGTGGCCATCGCCTTGGCGATCTCTTCGTGGTCGATCTTGACATCGTGAACTCCGAGGATGTTGAGCAGGAGTTTACGGTCCATCTCCGCTGGATCAGGGAGTCAGCAGCTCGCCTCATATCACACAACAGCTGACTGACTAGTCCAGGTAATCTCTTTCTGAAGGCATGTTGTCGGTTGTGAGTAGTCAGATGTTGGACGTAGTTGTCGTACACCAGGAGAGGAAAGGGAGATTTCTAAGGTGTGAAGCAAGCTGAGTTCGAAGGGAAGATGTGGAGATGTGGTAGAATGAGGTGTGAGGGGTAAGGGAAGCTCGGAGAATACTAAAGTATGGCACGTAAATGGGTGACGTTGAAACACATGCCAACACGTCTCCCCAAGAATCGGGCGGGACCGTGTTACCAAAATGCACGGCTTTGCCACCTCTCCCGCGCAGCTTGTCTTGACACATGTCGTGCTCTCCTTGTGTCGTTCTGTAGATGACCAGGGTGGATGGCGAAAGACAACCGGATATCTTTGTGTGCTTGTGGCTACAACTAGTTGCCTGGCTCCGGCGAGCGTTTGAGGCAAGCCGAGCGAACGGAGATACAGCCATACATAGGTAAGAAGTACCGTGGACAAGAAGCCGTGGATATCTGTCGGTGTTCACGTATGGATGGTTGCTAATACACGGGACAAGGAGCAGAGCCGACGCAGAAGAGAAGACGTGAAGTCGTGAAAGTGCCAAGAATCGGAAGAGACCATTCGACGGAGCTCAGTATGTGCCACTCCGCCACTTCAGTATTCTTCACTCCTTCACTCCTTCACTCCTTTGTATACAAACCTAGAACACACACATACACACACACACACAAGAGGGAGGAATTCACACATAGAGGGATATACACAGAAAGTGATATATACAAGGAGGGATACACACAAAAAGGGACACACACAAGGAGGGATACATATGAGAAGA
>Ga0058704_10001263_pt1 | contig 11920 bp, 14 predicted proteins | sample AgamicMgSfe_FD_71363 | JGI IMG/M metagenome (GOLD analysis project Ga0058704, IMG submission 71363) | Agave microbial communities from Guanajuato, Mexico - Mg.Sf.e | ecosystem: Host-associated > Plants > Phyllosphere > Phylloplane/Leaf | place: Guanajuato, Mexico | collected 2012-05-30
ACAGCGCGCGAAGGATGCCTCCTGTTGGACAGTGGGCCTAGATAAGTATCTCGCACTCTATGTGTCGCGCCTCTGCTTATCGATCTATTGTAGCTGCCGTCGTTGCATCCTGAGGCCGTCACCCTTCGATACTCTCACCTTTCGTAAAGTAAGCGGCCAGGTAATAGCGTTTCCTTTGCGTTTGCAAGGTATAACCACGGCGCAGTCCCAAGCTTCATGGAGGAGGAAGATGACGTTTGACACAGAGCCCTGAGAGTTTTGGAAACGGGCCGGCGTCAGCGCGAACTCCGCTCCGACTTTGCGCTCACCACAGCCGGCAGACCTGCCTTCGAAAGAACGCTTACGGCGGTGGCCGGAGGTCTCCGAGGACTGACGCCCTAAGGCCTTCGACCAGCCCCTTCTCCTTCTGCTGGAATGATTTTGTCTTCCTTTCCTCCTTTGAATTCTTCACACGGAAGAAGATGACCGTGGCCTACAGTTCGGTCCATGCTGATCACGTTACGGCGCTCTGGGCGCTCCGGGCGCGTCGTGTCGCAGGTATACATTTCGTATCAGCGGACATTCCCAAGCGGCTGTGACTGGCGCCAAAGCTTACGGGATGCCCTATCCTGGGCTGTCTTGGGCACTGCGTACGATAAATCGGTTGTCACTCTTTTCTCAACGAGGGATGATCTTGCTTCACATGGGAGAGGTTCAGCCTGGGCCACTATAACTATTCACCGTCTACACGCACCGCATGCCGCCAATTTGTTCGGAAGCTCCAGCATCCGAGCCGAGTGTTATGCATCACAACAAGAAGAGGATAGGAGAGGACATGGCTCTTGGCCCTTGGGAGGAATAAGTGGCATCGCGCTATTGAGATGGAAGCTTCCTATACTGTCTTAATGGCCTAATGCTATCCCTTGATTATGCTCTATTTTATGATATATCCACGTAGATGCAGCTGAGCTACCGCTTCGCGTCACAACACTATTCATCGTACAGCCGACTCGGAGCAGTCATCGCTACTTTGCAACGGCGAAGGAGAAACATCCGTGGAGGTCGTCCAAGGTGCACTTTCACCGCCAGTTAGATGTGGCCAGCCAGCACCACTCCAAGCCGATCGTGTCATCCCCGCAGACCCATGACCATGCGGCCAAGTTTCATTACGCGAGCCCCAAGGTCCTCCATGGTATCCCGATCCGTAGACGCCATAAGCTAGAGTCGTCGTCGAGGTAAGATTCGTCTCCGTAACCGTCGTGAACCTCGTTGTAGTAGACGTCGTGAAAACCGTAGTGGTCGAGTTCGTCAGGTCCGAAGACGGTAGAGGGAACGAAAGAGGTGTGCCGACAACCCAGACTGTGTCGTAGCTGGTAATTGTCGCTGTGATGACAACCTCGCTTGATGCAGCGGTCGTACTGTTCGAAGTAACTGGACTAGAAGCGGGCGCGGTAGATAACAGGCTCCCTGATGATAGGCTGGCGAACGCTGTCGCGTTGGCGGTAGCAGACGGAGTAGCAGACGTAAAGGTCGCGACAGAGCTCGGCGGGCTAAGCGTCGTGGCGGGCCTGTCTATCGACGTAACAGACTCTGAATACGCGGCCTCGCTGCTCGCGCTCCCAGCAGCAGTGGACGCGGTGCCTCCCGTCGCCTGTGCGGTCGTACTCGCGTTTGAGATCGTGCTGATGCTGACAGTGGTGCCTGAGGCAGGGCAGACCGGCAAATCAAAGCTATCACAGATGGCGCCCCAGATCCCCTCAGCGTCAAGACCAGCTTCACTCAAGGTGGGTTCATCTGGGTTGGGGCACCCGGCTTCAGCGGTCAGGAGGCAGGAAAGGTTGGCGCGGATCTGCGCTGCTTCCAACCCCCCAAGTGTAACAACGAGGTCGTTGGCTGCTTGGTTGACGTCTGGGAATATTTGGAAGCCGGCGGCGGACTCGCAGCTGATGAACAGAAGTCAATATATGATGTCCAGCTTGCTTAGGAAGAAGGTAGGGGTGGAGGGGCTTTACATCAAGGTCTGAGCGAGGGTGCCATTGTAGCCTTCGGTATCGAGGGTATCGATTAGATCGCTTTCGCTGCAGACCGCACTCGCATTGCCGGCTTGGATGATGGTGACCGCGTAGAGAGCACTCTCGACTTGTTGGAGGTACGTGCCGATCTCTGCGTACTGCGTGGCGTTTTGTCGTCTCACCAAAGGAGAAGCAACTGTAGAGGGAACGAGAGCAATGAAAGGAAGAAGGAGTGAAAGAGCGTTCGTCAACATTGCGTATAACGGATCAAGGGAGACTGAACGAAAGGTAAAGCAAACTCTGGATATCGACTCAGCAAGTGATATTGCCAAGGCTTTAATACCTCTAATACCATGCCTTCGTGCCACCACTGGGGTCTGAGCAAGACATAAGGCATGCAAGGAGACCTGGAAAAGCTTCTACCTGACCCGAGATGAGGTACAGAGGTGATCACAATCGCCCTCTCTTCGCTCTATCTGCTCTTCGTGATTACCATCAGGCCGAGATAAGGGAGTGCGACCGCAGATGGCGATGGGTTTGTACAACAAGCGGCTCGCGCTGGGCTCCCATATTTGATGCGAATAGCTCCCTACGATGCAGCCAAGAGTCCACTTGGCCTCAATGGGAACGTTGTATCGTAGTACAATGAACAGCTGTATGCCCCAAAAGGCAATGTGGAAGCAAGGAGCGAACTTGGAAGTTGAAGTTAAGAGGTCCTGCGGCGAGCGGGCGAATCTCGGATGAACTCGGTGCTTGACTCGCGACCTAACTCAGGCGCCTTCACTTCCGAACATCTTCTTCTTCTTTTCGACGGTCGGTATGAGTGCAGGCCACCGCCAACGATGCAGTCAATAAGACAGGTCCAGCGCTTGAACGACCTGGAATTGGAGAAATGCGTACCACCGAACGCGTCATGGCATACCGACTACCGCGACACAGCCTACATCTACATCGGCGGCCTGCCCTTCGAGCTCAGTGAGGGTGACATCCTGACCATTTTCTCGCAGTACGGCAACCCGGTGCACATCAACCTCGTGCGCGACAAAGACACGGGCAAAAGTCGAGGCTTCTGCTTCCTTAAATATGAGGATCAGAGGAGCTGCGACTTAGCGGTCGATAACCTGAGCGGAGCGGGGGTGATGGGGAGGGTGGTTAGTGTGGATCATACGCGGTATAAGAAGAAGGAAGGCGAGGTTGAGGGTGTTGGCGGTCAGGAGGAGGAAGCGGACGATACGGATAGGGAAGGTGATGCGAGGAAGAAGCGCAGGCGTACGGAGAGTGAGAGTGAGGAGGAGCGGCCGATGATCAAGGAGGAGGTTGAGTTGGCAAAGCTGAAGCGGGATATGGATGACGATGATCCCATGAAGGCGTACATGGTGAAGGAGAAGCAGGCGGAGGTCGAGGATGCGCTCAAGGCTGTTGCGAAGCGGAAGACGAAGGATAAGGATCGCGAGAGGAAGCATAAGCACAGATATCATCGCTCACGGAGAGAGCATTCGGACGACGAGGCTGATAGGAGGGATCGGCACAGGTCTAAGAGAGATCGGTCTGACGAAGAAGACACTCGGAGACACCGCTCTCACAGACCACGAAGAGAACGAACTGCTACGCCAGACTCTGACACAGAAGCACGACAACGGCGCGCACGGAGAGAGCCCTGGGATGAGGACCGCGACGACCGGCACAGGAGACGGCGAGAGCATGACCGTCGAGCCGAGCGTGACAAATCGTTGTCTGATCGTTCGCGCAGCAGAGAGTAGCGCAGTCGACCCTGAATTCTCACTACAGACAACCTGAAGTATCAGTAATGATGATGATCATGCACAAATCTCTTCGTCGTCTTCGTCGCCCTTCCAAACAGCAAGGAATAGTTCTGAGGCTGATACCCTTCGCAAGCTCTTACCTATGCTGAGTCGGAAAGACGAGCAACCCAAGTTTTGCATGATCACATGCGCGTGTGTCGTACTCTGCTTCTCTGGCAAGATCGCAATTACCGCGTCGGACACGCTGTATCCTCAGCTGCAGGGCCTTCGAGCGCCAGCTCGTCTTGTACAGTACGGCACGTCTTTTTATTTCCTCATGTTCAATTGCACCGATGTTGTCAGCGTATCGCTACCTAACCAGCATGAAGAATTGGGTCGGATTCGAACCCTGCTAACAACTTCAAGCCGTACTTCCTATGAACATGAGTCAGAGTAGGTAAGGTATATGCAATGCGGAGCGCCGGCAATATACCAACAGATCAGCAATATGTAATGGACACTAACGCGCCCTGCGAAATCATCTCGTAACTCAAGCTACAGCGACTCACAATACCCATATCTGTGTTCGAACAGTGGTCGTCGTAGCTCCTTTATCCTCTCTCGTCGACCCGCTTTCGACTTTCCACCGTTGCTTGCGATAGCTTCTTGCCCTTCACGACGGGCTCCGGCATTACCGGTATCTTCCTTCGCCCGCGTTGGTAACCTGCCAATTTGCCAACTCCCAACGCATGATGCTCTTCGGTCCAGAAAGATTGGCCAGGAATGTACCCTTGAGCTTTCCGCCACGCCAGCAACGTCACCCAAGACCCCTTAGACGATGCCACAGTAGGAGAGTAATACCGTCCAGCAGCTTCTGCTTTCCCGAAGGCGCATGCCTTCTGTATTTTCAGGTGAACGCAAGCTTGAGAGTGCATGATACTCTGGAAGGCTGAGGAGCAGTGACTAAGTAGCAGAAGAAACGCAGGAATTCCAACGAGAATGGGGTCTGAAAAGGGTCACGAGTCCAGGGCGAGGCGACATCGCGGCTGACACTCGTGCTTTGGATGCTCACAGAAAGGAGATGGGCCTTAGCGCCGTTGGGTCTTCATGTACCCATCGGAGCTACCATATTGATAGAAGTAGTGCAACGTACGAGAGTTCAAGAGCCGCATGTTCCTGTGACAAACAGTACAAAGAGCACAGGTACAGTTTGGGAAGGAACGAGGTGGACTTAGTGGTAGACGGAAGCGGAGAGCATGTGAAAAGCGAAGCGTGTCGGCCTCAGGGGACAAAAAGTCCGAGGGATGTACGTCATAACAAAAGCATGCCCGCTTTTTCTAGAAGTTGTTTCGCAAAGTAAACACGTCGCGTCTCGCATTTCGCATGATCTTCAGAAGGGTATGTGCTGAACAAGAGGCACCGCACAATCACATCTGACCTGTGGCGAAGAGCGCAACTCACCCATGGCAACCCGGCGCACCACGAAGGTCGAGGTCCCCATCCCACCACATTCAAACGGCAGCACCGCGTCGAAGCAACCGACCGCCGCCAACCTGGAGACGCCACCACTTGCCAACTCCCCCTTCCTCCCCACCGCCCTCGAAGCCTTCCTCCTCGGCATTTACCCAGCCACCCTCCTCCTCGGCTCCGTCTTCGGCGTCGTGTCCCACGCTACCCGCCATGCGACCTACCTCCCTCACCAACAAGCCTACGATGTGAAAGAAGCACCAAGCTACTTCGCGAAAAAGAGCAACGCCTTCAACGTCTACTTCGTCAAAGTCGGCTGGTTCTGGATCACCCTCGCCTTCTTCCTGCTCATCTCTTCGCACTCCTCCCTCGGCCCACCACTCAGACCCGTGCTCACGAAGAGAAGAGTGCAGGCGATCGCGCGATATTTGGCGGTGACGACGGTATGGGTGGCAGTCACACAATGGTTTTTCGGCCCGCCCATCATCGACCGGAGTTTCCAGTGGACGGGCGGGAAGTGTCAAACCATCTACTCGGACAGTATGGCAGCGGAGATCGAGAAGGCGGGCATGAGCGATACGGAGAAAGCATTCACGCACGCAGCTTGTAAAGCCGTCGGAGGACGATGGGCGGGTGGACACGATATCAGTGGGCATGTCTTCCTGCTCATCCTGGGAAGCGCGATGTTGTGGCTTGAGCTACTGCCTGCGGTACTGAACACGAAGGGTCTTAGGGAGGCCCGTCGCATCAGGACCGACGGCGGTTTAGTCAGGAGCGCATCGATCGAGACACACGACAGCAGAGGCAATATGGAGATCCCAAGGGAGCTAGGTGTCGGAGTCAAGACGTCATTGGGCGTGGCAGGCGTGTGCTGGTGGATGTTGCTCATGACGGCAGCGTACTTCCACACCTGGTTCGAGAAGTTCACGGGCTTGCTGGTAGCGTTTAGTGCCATCTACGCCGTCTACTTCCTGCCGCGTGCAGTCCCGGCGTTGAGGCAGGTGGTCGGAATGCCGGGTGTGTAAACAGTATGTAGAGGCAGCGCCACAATCGCCGCTCGCAATTTCACGACGTCAAATGTTCATTCGAATCCTTTCGTTTCGCGATATTGACATTGCTGCGCTCTGGGCATCAATAACATGGACTGGAACGTCAACGGCCTAGAGATTATGAATGAGATTTTGGCTGTTTGATCCTGGAGAACTCCTTTTTCGGGTATGTTCAGCAAGTTGACCAGCTCATCACGCATGTCTAGTACGCCAGGTGGTACCGGACGTCAGAGGCCACACGAGGAAATAAAAAACGCAAGACGATCACGAAAAAATTGCACCCCGAGCAAAAGTCAAGTGGTGTACACCCTAGTACAAACAGGGTCTGAAAGCAGTAGGACACTGGCAACGTGAAAGGGTAAGGTGTGGAGGGTTATTACATAGCCATTATCGTCTATACGGCGCTCCTGTCTTCCACGAACAGTGAGCTCTAATTCGAATAAATCAATACTTTACATCTCGCATGTCCCACTTGTGCTCATCCGAATTTCTGGTCCGACGTCCACGTCATCATCTAGATCATCGTACCCTTGTTCTGCTGCCTGTCAACCCGATAGTTCTTCCACATCATGATAGCCGGTATTCCCAAGATCAGGCTACAGGTGGCGGCGATAGAAGAGTAGAACTCCGTCCGCGACCAAGCATAATCAATCGCAGCCCTTACCGGCGTGCCCGGAGGGAACTTCTCCTGGATGAGATACCCGCCGAGATAGTACGTCTCAGCCTGGCTCTTGAATTCAGCAGGCAGAGCCCTCGTCAGCGCTTGCGGGAAGGTGCTCCCAAAGATCGAGACGGCTACCGCATCGCCCATCGCTCCGCCAACGCTGGTGAAGAGGTAGAGGATGGTCAATAGCATGGGTACACCCTCGCGGTCTGAGGCGGACATGACGGCCATCTGCTCGCCGATAACCAACGTACCGCCGCCGAAGGCGATAAAGATCTGGCACATGATGAGGTACCCGATGGCGGAGTCGTTGCCGCGGAAATGGATCATGAGACCAGCGCCCAAGAGCATCAGTGCTAGGCCGAAGAACAGGCAAGTATACTTGAAGCGCTTAGTATACCTGACCCAAACCCCAAATACCACGCCCCAGAAGCAGGACCCGACATTATAGATCTGCGTCATGTACCCTGCCAAACTCACAGGCAGTGCGTAGACGACTTTGACGAAAGTGTAGTAGTTGAGATCCCAGCAGTAGAAGCTGAAGTAGAGCGTCATAGCCAATAGACAGGCGCCGAGGACGGTGCGTTCTTTGAAGAGCTCCCAGCGGACGAAGTGCGTGCGGGCGAACCACTTCTCCCAGACGGCGAAGACGGGGAAGAGGAGGATGCCGATGATGATCATGGCGATGAAGGAGGCGCTGTGGTAGGTTATGCGGGCGTAGGTTGCTAGGCTGAAGGGGAGGAGGAAGAGGACGAAGGCTGCCATGAGGAGGATTGCACCGATGACTGTGGAGGGTGAGTTAGTGGTTGGGAGGCTTGGGAGTGGAGGGGCATGGAGAGAACGTACTGTCGAATTCGTGGAAGTAGTAGACGAGTGATTGTAGTGCCGTGCGACCACTGGGGTTGCGCGTGTACAGGCCCATTTTCTCCGCCTTCTTCTCGTACAGCTTGAACACTAGAGCCAGAGGCGCGAAGACGAACGGCTGGACGATGCAGAAAGTGCCGATGGCCCATCTCCAGGTCGTCATGGACAAGAAAGACTCAGCCGCCAAAGAACCGGTGAAAGCCGTACAGATGAACGGCGTCGACGCAAAAGCGAACGTGAAGGCACGATTGCGCAGGCCCGAGGTGTCCGCGATGAAGATATCCAAGATCACGTAGAGGGTGTCGTAGCCGATCCAGTAGAGGACGTAGCCTGCAGCGTAGCTGTTGACTCCGTTGCACGATGCGAGGATGATCATGCCGAGGAGGTAGAAGAAGAACGCCAAGCAGTAGCCTTCTGCACGACCCCAGAGATTGAGCGTCTTCGCGATGGGTAGTCTTATCACGCCGCCGATGATGTTGGCCAGGATCGCGGCAGTGGTGTAAGCGGGCGCAGCGCTGAATTCGGCGAAGGCGGTGACTGTCGCATAGCTCATGATGGACGACTGGAGAGCCAACATGAAGAAGCAGACCCATATCCTTTTGCCCATGTTAGATGCAAGCCAAAGCCTCTCGTTGATGTATGAGCTTACCATGCGTAGGTCAAACAGACCACCTTCTTGCTCCACACGAGTGCGGCAGCCTCTGCCTTCTGCACTCCCTCATGCACACCTGAAGTGACACGATCTGGATGAGCTTGAATCTCTTTCTCGTTCTTCGCTGTTAGGCTCAAATCGTCGGAATCGCTTGCAGTCGCATCGTGAGATACACGAGTCTCGTCCTTGACGACATCAGGTGCGATCGCGCCATCTTTGCGACGACGGAGAACATCGAACATATGCATAAGATCGAGTTTTCGTGACGACCGTCACACAAGACGAAAGGGTGGGTGGTACGAAACAAAGCGGATCAAATCAGCGGATCAGATAAGCCGCATTAAGAAGGAAGGAGGTGAATATATGTTCGAGATGCGAAACTTGCGCCCGAGCTTGGCCCAATCCCCACCCTCAGATGCTAGCGAGCTGTAGTCGTACGTTAACCCTTGTCGCGAAAGCCGTGATTTCCGACTTCGGAGGTGTCCTTTTGCTGCAAGACTCGACAGATTTCGGGCAGGAACGTCAGAAGCGATGCCCTAGGTGGGTCCTTTGCCGAGTCGTTTAGACCCAGATGAGCATAGTTCCTGGCAGAATTCTATCTGATCCGCTGATAAAGTTACGGTCAGTCGACTTTGGCTACTTGGCAAAATTCTGTCGGAAATACTCCCTGCAATCGGTCTGCTCATTTTGACAGCCACCGTCCACGACGTCGCGTAGTGAGATGAGAGTCGGTCCATATCAGCAGATCAAGCCAATTTACTCGCAGGTTCTGCTGTCTGGCATTGGACTACGGCCCAAAAGAGCCAAAAACATACAAAACCACCCTCTTTCATATGGTCATACCTCCCACAGCAACTTACACAAAACTCTGCGAGCTTCATGTTAGAGAATACGCTTGAGCGATATCGTTGAGATTTAGAGACTGCCAGGTATCTGGCCAGAAGATGCTCTCATTGTACCGAAAACGCATCGCTCCACGATTACTGTCTCGAGGCTCGAAGATGGCATGATACTACTGGTCATCTCCTGGAGACCAGACGAATCGTATGACTGCTTTGAGTAACTGCACAGAGATTACACTCTTCCCGGCACTCAGCAATGCGGTCGGTCTCGAAGTAATGCTCTACCTTGGCTTGTAGATTGCGGCTTTCATCGTCAACAGTGGCTGCAGCACTCGACGACAAGAGTCCATACATCGGACAAATGCCTCCGCGTTTTGAACCCAAATTGAGCGGTAAGGGAATCGACATGCCGAAGTCAGCACACCGAAGAGCAACAAACTCCGCAGCCTCGACGTCCCGTCCTCAGATTCGGAAGGCTCCATGAGATATATCTTCGGCGGCGGAGGCGCGTAGCTGACGACTTCCAAATTGCTGCTCTTGCCACTGGCAGTACGAAATGGCGACATGGAAGATGGGTGGCAATGCACAGCCACTGCTAGCCGCTGTTGCCTGGTCTGTAGACTGCGCTCGAATTGGAGGGCTCGGTACTCTGTCCGCTGACTCTTAGCAGAGCTAAGATCACCGGGTTCCATATCGCGCATGCTTTGCTTCAGTCAGTGATGCTGCAAAGTACACTGGAGAGGTCAGGATCTAAGGGATCTGGTCACGCGTGCAACCCCTCAGAGTGATGTTACAGGTCCTGGAAACTGCCTGTGCCGACACGACTGGCCTTCATCCATACTCCGTGGTCGAAATACTTGTTACCTATCGGATAGCCTCGGGTTTACGTTCTCTCGGAGGTGGCTCCTGGGCAAGCAGTGGTTAAGCACGTGGGTTTGCGAGTATGTATCTGCGCCCTCGCAGTACGTTCGGCTACAAGCGTGAGAGCGCGCGCGAAAAGCAGCGGCGCGGCTCCTGATCCAAGCGGCATCGACCTCTATGCGTCCATCATGCCATAACGGTTGTTAAAGCGTAGTTGGTGACAAGAGCTTGACGGTCGTTGTCGCAATTGAGGTTACGGCCACTACGGCCATGCTTCTCTCCTCCAAACCGTTCTTGTTAGTCATCTGTGTAGGGCCTGCTGTTCACGAATACAGATTGCTACAGAGCTGTGGTGTCGTTCGCGGTTCGCCAACCAAGGATCTGGCCTGGATGCAGCAGCTCCTCAACATCTACTGTCGTCGATATCCCAATTTCCAACATCACTGGCCCCATACAACAACAGGTGGCAAGATCTTTTTGGTCTGTGAGGTGTGTCCACCAAGTGGGTGTGTCTTGGTTAGCAGTTGTGGGACGCGAATATCATTACGAGGGCAAAGTGATAGGGTTACGAGCACGCCATGTGACATTGGACAAGGGCATGTACTGCGTATTCCAATGGGGGCTGGCTCGCTCGCTAGCGCGACATGGAAATAGCAATAGGCGATCTGAATTAACTGTTACCTGGGACCGCGTCATGATCGTCGCGACGCTGGTTTGCTTTGATTTGCCCTCCGTTCGCCCAGACGAACAAGTTACAGAGTCAGGGAGCATTGCTTGGCTGTATGAGTTCGAGTCGAAGTTCCCTTTGTGTTCGCCGTCTCGTGGTCCGAGTAGCGTCTGAACGCATGCAGGGAATGCCTCGGCGTGAAGTTTGAAAGAAAGGCAAAAAGCCCGCTAGACTAAGCCTGTAAAGTGGTCGGTCTATTTCTGGACCACACCCTCGCTAGAGCGTTTCGTTTCCCAGCGACAGAGCCTCTCTTGTCTCTTTCAACACGCCGCGACGACGACGACGCGCACGCTACACGTTCATACGGCTTTCGACACTCCCTTCATACCTCCTCTCGAATCTTACGAATATCTTTCTGAATCTCTGGGAGCCATTCTCCAACAAGGCGCGCGAGTTTGACTTCAATACCCCGCGTGCGAGCGAGATCCTTGCGATTCCTTTGTTTCGCGAGCGTCCACGACCAATACCGGCGCAAGAGTAGTCTGTGGAACCGGTTTAGAGTACAGCGAGCCTACCGCTATACGGAGAAGCGAACGTTCGAAGCTTTGCAGTCCATTCGCGACGAGCATTTGGGCATAACTCGTAGCGCCTTGGTCAGAGCAGCAGTGCCTGCGTAGAGTATCACGAGCGGCAGCATCGAGTGTCGTGGACTCACCTATAACGATTGGGAGCTTACGGAGACACCGCGACCTTGAGGACTGCGTAGTTTCAGGTAAGTCATGTTCATCAGCTTAGCACGCAGCGACGGTTAAGTCCGCGCTCCCAGGCAATGGCGCCTTCGTCTAAGGAAGTGGAAATGTCTCTCATGGCTATTACTAGCTTCTCCCATACCCAAATCCGTAGGCATTCGGTGGCCATGTGCTTCGTTAAGCTAATTGGTGGTCAGCTGTAGTGGAGCGCTTCAAGCCGAGCTCTCATTGGTCCGAAGGTCGAACCGCCTTCTCGAAGCGCACGAGCTGATCGCTGCAGCCACCTCCTCTCATATTGGTCCGCGTACTTGGTTAACTCCTCTTGAAGCGTCTATCTGCATGTCATAGCAGAGCAAGCGCCCACTCAAACGG
>Ga0058704_10001264_pt1 | contig 11909 bp, 7 predicted proteins | sample AgamicMgSfe_FD_71363 | JGI IMG/M metagenome (GOLD analysis project Ga0058704, IMG submission 71363) | Agave microbial communities from Guanajuato, Mexico - Mg.Sf.e | ecosystem: Host-associated > Plants > Phyllosphere > Phylloplane/Leaf | place: Guanajuato, Mexico | collected 2012-05-30
CCTCACCGCCAACGTCAACTTCTCGTTCCTCTCCACTGCAATCTCCAGGTCCTCCTCCCCCTCCAACCGATAATACTCCCCGTCCGCCTCGTCGCGGTATTCGATCTCCAACCGCCTCCCACCCCCAGCATCGAGGTCATCGTCGTGCTCCCGCCCTTTGTACTCCAGGCGTCGGCGCTCGACGATTTTGCGGTAGAGGTCTTCGAAGGCGAAGGCGCCGCGCGGGGGCATGCGGATGACGACGCAGGTGTCGCGATCGAACCAGGCTTTGACTTTGATGGGGGCGGTGGTTGTGAGGGGTTGTGGTTGTTGTTGTTGGTGGGATGGGAGTTGTTGCTGTTGTTGTTGGTATTCAGAGGTGGAGCGGTAGTGGGAGGCTTGTGGAGGGGCGAAGGTGGATTGCGGGGGTTGGTTGGAGGGTTGTCTTTGATGGGCGTACGGGTCGTTGGTGGGGTGGGGTTTGCTTTGACTGTACTGCTGGTGGTGGTGAGGGGTAGGTTGATTGCTCGGTTGACGCATGTGTTGCTGCTGTTGTTGCGGCGGCGGCGGCTGCGCTGGATACCCACCGTTCTGCTGCGGTTGCTGATATGGCTGGGGGTGATGGCTACCTTGACTCACCTGCGAGTACCGATCGCGTGCCTCCATCGGCCGGGCGTGAGTCCCCAAGTCCACTGCGCTCGGATCGACCTCGTAATCCCCCTCGCGCGGGGAGAAGAAATTCCGCGTGAGGCTCGAGCGGGTCACGTGTTGCTCCAACCTCAGGAGATCCCGCAGATACTCGTCCAGACTCGCGCGTCGGCCCTCGCTGATGTTGCCGGTGACGTACTTGACGGGTCCGGGCATGTAAGGCAGTATCCGGGGCTTGCCCGGCACTTGGCCGGCTTCGTCGGGAAAGGCGTTGATCAAGCTGATCTGCAGCTCGTAAAAGTCCTCGTACACTCGCGAGAGATCCCAGTGCGTGCCGTTGGATAGTCTGCATTCGATGACGAAGTGGAACTTGTCGTCCGCATAGATGTAGCGCGGTACCGATGCTCGTTCGGGCGCGACCAGGTTCTGCTGTGGCTGCTGTTGTTGTTGTAAGGTGTAGTTGCTGGGTTGTCGCGCATGGCTGCCGTATCCGTTGGGTGCCTGCTGCTGTGACTGCGCGCTCAGGCTCATCCGCTCCATACCCTGCTGCAATGCTTGCGCCTGTTGACTGCTGGAAACCATCCCGAGCGGTATGCTAGTGTTCTTGTACTCGGCCGCCATCTTTTTCCACTCCTCAACCCTCGGGATGCCGGCTTTCGCCACCGCCGCCGCTGGATCTTCCACCGCCTTGCCCGTCACCATGTCTCGAATCTCGATAAAAGATACCGGTATCAGGCCTGGTCCACCAAGTCTCGTGATCGGTTTGGCGACGAACCATTCCGGATTGGACTGCGCGATCACGATGATCGCCTCGCCCTCCTTCGCATCCAACTCATCCGGTCTCTCGGCATTGAAGTCGTACGACACGATCCCGTACACCCCACCTGCACTTCTTCCCAGTGAGCTACTCACCCTATGGCCCGGCATGCGAGTCGCATCTCCGTAATGCCCGTTCATCGCGGTCGTTTGCGCAGCGCCGGCGCTTCTCGGCGTTGGTGTTGCACCCTCGGCGTACCCACTATCGTGCGTCGCGCTGACGGAATTCGAAGAACCACGGCTGTCGCGCACCGGCCGGCCGATCTCGTCGAAGAACTTGACCGGTACCAGTCCCTTTGTGCCTGCTAGCGGATTGCTCGCCTCGTACCAGTCCGCGTCGTTCTCTCGGCCTACGACGTGCAGGAAATCGCCGGCGGAAAAGGATAGATAGATGTCGGGTTCGGCGGGCGCGTGGTAGTCATACAGCGCTTTGATGACCTGCACAGCATTAGCGTGTGTGAGAGGGGTGGGTGCGTGTGTGCGTGTGTGTGCGCGCGCGCGCGAGAGCACCATGTAGCGCAACGCGCCCTCTCGGGGGGAATGCTATATCAAGACCGTCGCACGTACTTTTTTCGGCGGCTCGATGGCGATCGGGTCCTTGTGCGGTATGCTGACCTGCACCGGCTTCGCCGAATCGTGTTTGTTGCTACCGTCACTCTTGAGAGATCTCCGAAACTGAGTGCGCACCGTCAGCTGCTCTGCCATGTGTGTGCGACCAGCCTGCAAATTTCGCGCCGGTACCTTCATTATTTGAGTTTCGGTCGGTATTGCGGCCGAGCGGCCTCCTCGCAGCGACGATCGTCGCCCGGGGTTTCTGTGTCGCTGCGCGCGGTAGATATTGCGGCGGAGTGAGTGTGCGCGAGTGGATGCGACAAACGTGGAGATGTGTAGGGAGTCGGAGGACGGAGGATGTGGGGGTGTTGTTGTGCGCGAGCAGGGTATTGAGGTATGCGGTCGGGTCGAACAAAGGGATCCTCCCCTTCTTTCAGCTGCATGCGCTCCTAGAATGAGTGTGTGTGTGTAAGTGAGTGGCGGCGGCGGCGGCGGCGGCGGCGGCGGCGGCGGCGATGGTCGTGGTAATGTGTATGGTGGTGGTGGTGGTGGTGGTAGTGGTGGTGATGATGATTGAAGTTGAGGGTCAAGTTGTTGGGTGGGCGATGCACGGTCGCAAGCGTCGCAACTTTGCAAGTGCAAGCGCAAGTGCAAATCGCCGTCGTCAGACCCAAGAGTCAGTGGCACAGACAGGCCATGGCAGTCAGACGGGCAGGACTCGGGGCAAGACGTCGAGGTGGGTGGCGGTGGCGGTGGCGGTCACAGTATATACTTCACGCACCGTACGGCGGGAGGGCTTCGATTCTCCAACGGCCATCGTGTCACCATCGCTCGGCGCGAAACCCACATGCATCCACGTTCTCCCGTTGCGTTTCTTTGTCTCGGTACTCGGTACATGCAAACATGCACCCAACTACCGTATACACGTACAAAGGATATCCCATCGTACCACACAGCCAAATGTTTAACGTCTATACCGTGTTCCTGCTTCAGTATATGAACACCTCTCCATTGCCACAATCGTAGTGTCACGCGTGGAAGGAGATGTGAGACTTAGTTGGGATTGCGTTGTCGACTGGTGGCTATAAGCAGTAACGCATGCAGAGAAGTCGACCACTAGGCGCGTAAAAACAAATGAGGGATCGGGATTTAGCAAACAAATACTCCCCAATCATCATCATCATCATCAGTGGACGCTGCGCAACCATATCATCCCCGTGCTGTTCGACCATACACTGCTCGCAAGCGCTGGAGAACCCGCAATGGTGATGTCTTTCTGAGCAATACCGACTGGGCAGCTTGACCCGAGAAACGCCCGATGATAGCCGTGGTGGAAGTAGGGTCAAAGCGAAGGAAGCCGCTTCGTACTGTACCGTCGGAGGTGTTCGTGAACACTTCGTTAGCGTCTCGTGCTCTCGCGCGCTTCTAGTGTGGTAGTATTTGGATGTTTGTGAAGTCTTGGACTGGAGAGACATTTGACGGTCAGAGACCGCTCGTGGAAGAGACGCAGTAGACGGCGCGTTGTGGGAAGCGCCAAGGTGGTATGATGGGAACGACCAGCCTGAACGGTTGGTCACATGCCTCTGCCTTTGATCCACAGAACGCGGAGCCGCCAGCCATCAACCCGAGGGGTTATCTCGACGATAACGCGTCGTACTTCGGATCGACTGCCATGGTTACAGAGGGATCGTAGTGCGTTGCTGGGATCGAATCCGACAGGGGTAGAAGGTGAAGAAAGCGAGAGGGTGAGGAGATGAAAGAGAGTCGGACTATATCTGTCCCTTAATGTTGACCGAGCGGAAGGCGGATGCTTTGGCGCTCTCGAAGGTAGCAGCAGCCCTGCCTGTCGCGAAGCGGACGTCACCATCATCCTTGCGTTCGATGAGAGCTTCGCCGCCATGGTCGCAGAGGAACTTGAGGCATTGCCGGGGTCCAGCGTCCGGGTCTGAATCGTCCTCCTCTTCCTCGCCGTGGAATGCGAGCTCCTCGGTAAGAAAGCGGAGACTGATGTCAGCCTTGTACCTGTGATAGCTGGTCAGCAAGCTTCTTCACAAGGGAGACAACTGCTACTCACGATCTGCACATTACAGCCAGAGCCGCGAGACGCTCACGCTCCAGGATCATGTCCAGTAAGTATCCGCCCATGAACGGCGTCTCCAAATACAACCTAAAGAACTTGTGGTAGTTGCCACTCGCCAGTGCCGAGCGCACCTGCAACGCATGTTTCACGCCAGTCTTTTGCTTGTCTGCTGGGGTTAGATCGGCCAACACATCATTCATGTCGGTCCGATTGCACGTGTAGATGATGTACAGAATGCGATACGCCATGAACTCCTCGGGTTTGCCGCCCAACTTCAACTTATAAAGCGCACGCAACTGCGTCTGACACTGATTGTACTCACCGAGGTCCCGCATTTCTAGGGCAATGCGCGCATGTGCTTCATAGACTTTGACAGTCAGCTCGTTCTTGATGTGCTGGACGGTCAAGTCCTGACGCATCGACTTCAATTGGTCGCAAGCATACGAGTAGTTGTGCTCTTTCTTCCATTTACGCCGGATGTGTTCCAGAGACTTCTCCAACACCGGCAACGGCCTCACGGTATTTGGTTCTGGTGGTGCTGTAAGACGAAAGTAGCTCTTTTCCAGGTCTTGGCACGTTCCCACGAGTGGGCCAGTCCGGGCAGGTTCTGGAGAATCACCACGCGAGGATATACGAGGGGAAGGCTCAGGTGTCACATGGCCGAAGCGCTGCCTGCGCTTCTCGAGAACATCCGCGTCGATGTTCAAGCCGTTGGCGCGAATTGCATTGGCTTTCTTCTGCTTTTTCTCCGGATTCTTTTGCTTGCCAGTGATACGATCCTCCAGGCCGCCGTCGGTGTGCATCTTTTTGTAAGGTGGGGTAACATCAGCGTCCGCCATCTCGGTGTCTAATGCAGTCCGCTTCCTGGATTCCGGAGTGACACCAGGTGCGTACACGCCGTTCGCGCTTTGTGGGCTAACGTTAGCTGATGTTGCGGCCTGGACCCCAGCGAGGGCTGCCTGATCACGCTCTGCCTGAATGATATGCTGCGGCAATGGGTACGTGCTCCAATCTATCGCCTCGATCATGCCCGACTCAGCCGCCTTCGTGATAACAACCTTCAGCTTGTCCTGCATAGCGGTCGGATCTATTCCGGGGATCGCGTTATCTTGCTCGAATGCACGTTGCACGTACTGTCGCACGGAAGGCGACCACGAGACTTTCTTTGGCATCGGAGGCGGAGGGCCTCGTGTCAATTGTGCGGGACGCTGAAGAGAATGCCGGATAGGCACGGCGGTGTACGCAGGTGTTGATGACATGGCGATGGAGGAGGCCAGACTGAGGCCACGGTCCTCGGGTGCTGTTTACAGTACGATGGTGAGGACTAGGGACAAATGTGCCGGTAGGGACGTAAGCAGACGTGGCGTCTTTCCGTGCTGCGAAATCGTGCGGCCGTGGCGGGGAGGGAGAGAGGAAGGGTGGTGTAGGAGATGAGGTTGAGAAAGTGATGTGCCCATACCTGAATTATGAATTCCAGCGTGAGTCAGGCAGACAAATCACGTGATGGTGATATATCAGACACGTGACGCTGGCCTACTCTCGTTAATCTCGACTCCAAGAGAGAGTTCGTACGATCCCAGATCTTCATTCGTCCCTCTACAGATACTTCGTAAGTGAAGGTTCACCAGTATCTTGTACAAAGTCGGTTGTTGGACGCCGTCGCATCGGCCACAGCCTCGGAAAGCGACAGCCTGCATCATCCACTACATATCCCGGAAAACGACGCCGACATCACCATCCTTCGGCGTCAAGGCCCAATGTCAGCGAATGTTCCTACGCCACTTGGATTTGACAACGGCGCTCCGGCCATCGCTTTACGATGAGGAGACCTTGCTCTTCGTGCAGGACAGCGTTGGCCTGTACGAAGGCAAATTCAAGATCCCCAACTACCAGAACGGGCATGCCTATCTCACCTCCCACCGAGTCTGCTATGTCGACAACGAGGAGCCGAGGAAGTACTCGGTGGCGGTTGACCTAAAGGAGATCGAGCGCACAGAGTTCTATGCCGGTTTCCTGAAGTCATCACCCAAGATCACGCTCTTCCCGAAGCCATCGAAGCGAACTTCTCTCGCCGTCAGGAGTCCAGTCCCGCGGTATGCCTCTTCAAACGATGCCCTTGTACCGTCCGGAGCGTCTTCTCCACGTTCTCTAGCACACTCGCCGGCACCGACGAGGGACGTTAATGCCACCTGGATATGTCCTATCTGTGGCTTCTCGAACCCAGTCCCCTCCAACTTCGATCCAGCGACTGCGAACCAGCACACACCACTATCATCATGTCAAGCTTGCGGGATCAAACCACCGCTGGCGCATATGGTCAAAGCGGCCATTGCTGCTATGTCCCACCGGACTATCGGTGCAGCTCAACCGTCCCGGCAGCAGCACCTCTCTGTAGGGATCGGCAGTTTTACGACACAGAGCCAGGAGAATGCCCCATCAACGAACTCAACGGCATCGAAACGGTGCCCTCGGTGTACATTCGAGAATCACCCGTCACTGACGACTTGTGAGATATGTGGCGCGTCCCTACAGACTACCAAACCCACCGCTTCTTCAGCGGCATTGAACGCGCCGCAACGGACAGAGTCACCTGGGCCCACTCTAGGCAGCTCTATTGTCGAGGATGAAACCATCGAGACCATCAAATTCTCTTTCCACATAGGTGGCGAGAAGACGTTCCTGGAGAGACTCAAGGGCGCCCTCGTCCAGCGCAAGTGGCTTTTGCAGAGCGCGCCACCAGTTCCGAGACCGCCTCAATCACCCACTCAGAGCAGCGGCAGTCCACTCTCCATCGGACCGGACGGCTTGGCCCGAACGTCTACGCCTTTGCAGCGCGTGGTTGGAATTGCTGGGCTCGAACGCAGAGGTGCCGAGCAGCGGCAAAACAACCAAGCCGTCATCGGCACTGCGTTCGAAGATCTCGAGGCGCTGATGACATCCGCGAAAGAAGTCATTGCGATGGCGGAACAGTTTGCCAAGCAGACGGGAGGTGACTCCGCGGAAGCGAGGAGTCTGCTTTCGGATTCTGCGTCCGTGCTGGGGCTGGTGACGACCAAAGATATGCTGGGCTCCGGCTCGGCGGGAGAACAGCTTTACATCACCGAGCTCTCCCGTAACTTGGCGGAATTCTTAACGGATGACAGAAGAGGCGTGCTGCGGAAGGAAGGTGGGATCATGTCTCTTGTCGACTTGTGGGCTGTATTCAACCGGACTCGCAACGGCATCGAACTCATCTCTCCTCTGGACTTCGAAAAGGCTGCGGTCAAGTGGGACGATCTACACCTGCCGATTCGTTTGCGGCGTTTCAAGAGCGGTTTGCTCGTCCTGCAGGAACGTAATCGTACAGACGAAAAGACCATCGCGAGTCTGCTTGCATGGCTCCGGGAGCCCCAATTCGCGTTCCCTCCACCCGCAGACGATTTCCTCGGCCAGACATTTGGGCGTGGCGTGACGGCTCAAGAGACCGCAGAGCGGTTTGGCTGGAGTGTCGGAGTGGCGACAGAAGAGCTGGAAATGGCCGAGGAGATGGGCGCTCTGTGCCGCGATCAATGCCTGGACGGGACGAGGTTCTGGGACAACCACATACTACACGGCTTCAGCGATCAAACGGGGTCATGTGCCATGGCACACTCCACGCGAAGCAGCATGGTGGTGTGAACGGGGCTTTAACAGCGTATAATACATTTCTCCCGATTGATAACTACTTCATCCATTCATGGTGCTACCTGCATCCAATGCACAGTCCCGGGCGACGCCTTTTACCATACCAACGAAACGCCATCATCACCGCCCAAAGTTACTGCCAATACTGCTCGGCGTCCATGTGCTAACTTTACTGCTCACCCAACTCCCACTACTGCTCATCCAACTCGGCATACTCATCCTACTACTCCAACCCCCGACGCTCCGCCCTCCTCCCAAACCCGTCTTCTTACTCTGTCTCGTCTCCATCTTCAATTTCCCCTCCATAATCGAATGAATGATATTGATAATACCAAAGGCACTGGACCCGATCGCGCGAAACAGCGCGAGGCACGCCACGCTCCAGAGGATGAACTTGAGGTAGAAATTGTCCGCGATGTGCGTGTTGCTGTACGCCTCGCTGATGGCCATGGCGAGCACGGCGTTGCACACGACCCAGGTGATGACGACGTACGTGCGCACGGCGCGGTAGTAATCCTCCTGCTGCTGGCTCTCGCTGACCGGGGGCTTATAGACCTCGACGCGGTCGCGCAGGTTGCGCAGGGCCTCGTCGTAGCCCGAGTCGATGTCGAGCTGCTCCGACGGCATGTCCAGCTCCACGATCCCGTTCTTCGACGTCTTGGCCACGCCGAGGTCGCGGCTGATGACGTTGTCGCCCTTGGTGCCCCAGGTGACGTCGTGCGCGTTACAGAAGGCGTACACCTGCAGCGTGCAGATGTAGCTGGGCAGCAGGACGAAGTATTGCGCCGAGCTGGTGAACATGTGCCAGGGGTCGAGGTAGAGGAACGACATGATGAAGTATAAGCCGATGGTGGAGAGGATGCTGACGACCATGTTGGTGAAGACGTTGTTGCCGAAGGTGAGTTTGCTGGAGTCTTTCAATTGCTCGACGACGATGTAGATCGACGCAAAGGTCGTGTACATCATGATGATGCCGAAAGTGACCATCGAGCCCAAGAACATCTTCTTCGCACCCTGGGGTCGGTTGCCCATGGAGAGGATAAATTGCATCATGATCAGCAGCACGCAGACGTATCGCAACATGACGAAGATATACTCGCCGATGTGGTGGCCGAAGGGGTCGAGTTTGGGGTCCGCGAGGGAGCCGGCGACGAAGTAGAACGTCAGGTAAAAGTTGCCCAGGGAGAAGAAGGTGAAGAGCAGCTGCACGAACTGGTACACGAACTCGATGTGCAGCAGGATCTTGCGGCCGATGCTGTGGTCGGTGCTCCAGATCTGCCTGAAGTGCAGGAGGGAATACACGGCGGCGAAGAAGGCGCCGTTGAGCCATCGTCGACGTTGCGAGATGAACTCGGGTACAGCATCTGGCACGTCGGTTTCGCCGGTCGCGCTCTTCACGTACTTCAGCACCCACCGCTCGTTGCGTTTCGCCACCAGCTCCCAGCAGAGAATGCGATCCTCGGCCAGGTACATGTTCGCAGTAAACACGTCCGCGTCTTGGCCGTGGAGCGTTTCACCCTTGAAGTACTGGCTTAGCGGACCGTGTCCATTCTCGTCGTTCTGCAGAGCGTGATAACGGTACGCGCTCAGAGCACCTGGCAAGACCGTGATGTACCCAAACACCGATTCCAAGGGCTTGTCCAGGATATTCGACAGCTTGTACTCGAAGTTCTGGGAGGCCACCAGCGGATTTAGCAGCGCCAACCAGGCCTTTCCCTTCGCGGCCTTGATCTCACCCGCAGCGCCCGCAACGCTGGAGTCCCGGTCGAAGGCCTTCCACAGATGATAGAGCGAATCGTCTCCGGGCTTGGTCCCGACGTCAAGCAGAATGCAAATGTTCGGATTCAGAGCGCGACCGAATGCGTTGAAGAACCAGCGGTGACTGTTCAGCTTCTTCGCGTTCTTCTCCTTCAGGCAGAAGATCATCTGGCACGGTACGATACCCTTCTCCGCCCCCTTGAACCGGAGGTCGGAATCTAGCGAGACTTGGGTGGTGTACTCGTACACATGTGCCGTGACCTCTCGCTGGTTGACGAGGTTCTTCGCGATGCCGGACTGGTAACAGCCCATCGCAGCGAGAGCGTCCAATGTCCTGGGGTGAACCTTCGTTCTCCCGTCGGAGATGATGCAGACCACGATCTTCTGCCACCCATCCTTGCCCCATGTCCTGGACTTCGCCCGACTGCAGAAATGGGCAATGTTCCGCATGACGCCGTGCATGGTGCGCGTAAAGTCGATCTCGTCTTCGTTGTACATCGTGATGCATATGAACAGTTCGGTTTCTCTACTAGTGAACCCGATGTTCTGCCTAAGCTTGTATCCACGATCGACGAAATCATCCGGGTCGCAGGTCACGGCTGTGTAGCGCATGTGCGTGAACTCGACATCGTCTCGTCTCGGCAGGAAGGAGTACAGGATGGTGGGGATCTTGCACTCCAAGATGAGCTCGCCATTGATGAGCTTCACCTCTTTCTTCGCCATCTGCGCCTGCCTGGCTCCTCGCCGCTCTTGCTGGCCTGTCGGCGCAGGCCCGCAGAGATCGCTCGCCTTGTCGTCGTCATAGTCGTCTGACATGAACGTAGACTCCGACACGAAACTATCATGTGGTACTAGCTCTGGTCTTTGAGGGTCACTATCGCCCGTAGCAGGCCCAAACGGGTCCTCTTGATCATCATTTATGGGTATAGCAGTCATCTCGGTCTCTTCTTTTGCGATTTCGAACGATGGTGGTCTACCACCGGCGAACAATGGCTGTGGAGGTAACGGTCGTCTAGGAGACCCGCCATAGTGTGACGACGGGGTCCCAGGACGTGGCGCGCCGTTGATATCTACCGGCTCGAAGGGCACGCTTGTCGCGGGCGGTCTGGCGTAGTCGGCCGAGGTGCGCAATGGTGAGAGTGGCCGGGTCGGCGAAGCGCCTGATCGGGACGATGGCCGATAATGCAAGTACAAGCCTGAGGACGCATCTGCGGTGGGCGGAGGCATCTCAGGCGCATTGTCCAAGATCGATCCTTGCCTCGACAGCGGTCTGATCTCGCTTGTAGGCTGATATGTCCGTTGCAGTGGGCTCGGCGGCCGCTCAGCAGCGACCGATGGCACCGGACTGCTCTTGTCCTTAGTTCGAAATCGAACTTTGGCGGTCTTTGTGCGAGGCGCCGAAGGTCGGGCCGTGCTCGAGATGTCGCTTTCCACTTCACGCAGCAGACTGCCGAGATCACTGTCGCCCGTAGACGGAGCAACCCTACTCTGGCGGTGATCCTCGCTCGCAAAGCGCGCCCTTGCTGCCGAGAAAGCACTGCGTGGTGACCGTGTAGGACTCTGCTCTGCGCCGGTCAACAGGCGCATAGAGGCACCATTGTGCGGTCGGCCCGCGGTCGGTGTATCGTCGCCGTCGCCAGGGTAGCCCGGTGGTGGGCCGTAGGCGTCGGGGCTGTACGGCGCAGCCATCGGCGCTGCCTGTGGTAACGAGTGAAATGTAGCTGGCTGGAATGTTAGAGAGGGTATGGCTTTCTTTAGTGTGTGGTCATGTCGACGTGGAGAGGTTGAATTGCGCTGGCGAATGTTGCGATCTTGTATGCAGGCTGGGTTGAGTGGAAGGGGGTATATCTCAGCGCAATGAATGATGATGTGCAGGCTTGGAACACATGTATGGGCCGTACAGTACATGTAGATAGTGGATTGGGTCGGTTCTGCGAAGCCAAACAGTTCGGTCAATCAACGTCGCCATGGCAACCGCTCGGCGCAAGCTGCCCCGCCGCAAACTTGTGCGATCTGCTTCTAGCGCATCTTGTTGAAACATGGAACTGCATGAGGATAGTAGTAGATTCACGAAACTCCTCTATACCGCACCCGCTTTGCGCCATTCATCACAGTCGGGCCATAGCACAAGGACGACAACTACTCACTCCCCCTCTACTTCTTCCCAGCAGCTTTCTCATAATCACCACCGAACTCTCCGTACCACCGTTCCACCACCTTCTGGCTGGGTCCCGCGCCCGTGACATCCTTCCCAGCCTTCCAGGACTCAACCACCTCCTTCATGAATTCATCGACGGAGAGAGCAGCGGAGTTCTTGTCCTTCTTGTTGTCGTTGGGGTCCTTGCGCTCGCGATGAAGCTCCGTACTGACCGTCGGCGGTGCGATCTCGATCACGCGGATGTTGGCTCCGGAC
>Ga0058704_10001268_pt1 | contig 11895 bp, 7 predicted proteins | sample AgamicMgSfe_FD_71363 | JGI IMG/M metagenome (GOLD analysis project Ga0058704, IMG submission 71363) | Agave microbial communities from Guanajuato, Mexico - Mg.Sf.e | ecosystem: Host-associated > Plants > Phyllosphere > Phylloplane/Leaf | place: Guanajuato, Mexico | collected 2012-05-30
CTTGAGAAAGGGCGGCCATTCTTTAGTTGAGCTCGTCTCTGACTCGCGTGTCTGATTCATGCAGACGACTAGTCACCGGTGAAGCGGTAGAGTCAATTCGCGACAGAATGCAATCGTGGTTACAGTACAGTACTGTTTACAGAAGGTCGGGATCGTGATAGTACCCTGGCAAGAAGAAAAGAATGGTGATTAGATCTCAGAAAGGGTTTATAAGTCGACCAGATGCTGCACAATCAAATGTCCATCAAAATTCGCAATGCCTTCCTTCTACTGTATTGGGGACATATTACGTGGTCATGTCGTGCTGTGGTCTGGAGGATCGGCCGTTCTTGAGGTGATTCTGGAGTTTTCTGGGCTCGGTCGTGGTGCGGTCGTTCATGTCGTGTACTATACGATATGTTCACGTTGATCGTCCACGAATGGATGCAGAAGACCAAATACACCGGTTGCGAGATACACCGGTTGCGAAACACGATATCGTGTACCATGCAACTATGACAAGCCAGGACTGCGTCTCATCCGCCGTCAACGCTCTGGTTGAGATACAAGCTCGCAGGCAGAGTCCAAGTGGGCTCCGGATAACGCGTCATTAGTGCTGAGAACGCTGTCGTTGAATGTCGTTGTAACGCATCTTGTACAGTGAACAATCTTGTCGGTCGGAAAACAGCGGACCGAGCTAGAGCGAGAGCAGTAGCTATTGCGACTCACAAATGAACGCGTGTTCGAGGAGTTTGGTATGCCATTTTATTTCTCCGCTTCAACCAGAGAGAAATAACGTCAAGACGTGTGGAATCTGGAAGAGTGTGGGGCCGGCTGCACATGTGGGGAGCGGCTGCATTACGGCTTGAACCGCACACACTAAGCCATTCCAGGCAGGCAACGCTCTCAGCATGGCTTCACAAGATCCAAAAAATGGTCGTCAATGAAGTTCAATCAATTGAATGTTCGCGGTACTACAGAGTTTCTCAAACACTGTGGTCGAATACTTCAACTCAAGAGCCATAGACCAGGCAGTTATAAAGCTAGATGTTTGAGCGTGAGGCCTCATCAGCTTCTTCAGACGCCGCCAAGTCTCTCGCAAATCCGCAAATTTGATAAATGAGTGGATAGAAACAAATACCTAGTCGGGTACAGCGGATGGTTGATCGTGGTGGCGTTACAGAATGCAGAGAACATACTTTATCTGTCAAAATTGCTTGCCTTTGGTCAGAAGAATGAGCTTTTTACATGCTGCTATAGCAAGAATGATATCGAACCGTGCGTCATGCCGCACCTACGTCGGGGATAAGCGCAAATAACGCAAAACTGCACGCTGGACGATCCTGCTGAGCCTCGTGAACGACCAACAACAAGATTTGGCCATATACCATTCGTGAACATTTACTATACTACAGCACTTGAGCATTGGCGACTCTTCTGATGTCCGCATTCTCCTCGTTCGTCGTCTGTCATTAATTTGTCGTCCTTATCGACGAAACACTCGTTCATCTCCACACGACTCCTCTACAACATCTCCTGGACATATCGAATATCTCTCACAACGACATGCCTGATATACACAGGATGCCAGACAAACGCAATAGAAAAGACCCATTTTGGTTGGGGTTGGTCAATTGATGTTACCAGTGCCCCTTGGCATCTGCTAATTTTCATCAGAGGAGCTGCTGCATGCATGGCGGCAACCATCAGTACGTATACCGTTCTGCACATGTTGAAGGTCACGCGACTTATCATCCACCAACAGCGCATCCATTAGACCAGACAAAATAGTATTACTCGACCATCATCACTGCAAGAACCATTTCTGACCGCTTGCAGCCGCATGCAAGTCATGGATAAGCCGCAAAACATCGTGAGAACAATGGCCCATTTCGGAGGTCGCGATGGTAAGCGATCCTAGAGTGTCTTCCAGGCTTGAACTGATCGTGTACAAGGTGTACGATCTCTCTGGACCGGGTTGACAGCATCATGGTTACGACAAACCTTCTACTCAACAGCCCGATTTGGCCTCAACTCATATTTTGTCGAGAAAGCGAAAAAACATACGGGCCAACAGAAATTGTCATCTTTCTGGGAGATTTTGTGCGCAGGAGCTTCAGGCGGCGCAGCTGGAATGATTGGTAATCCCACAGAGGTTGGTGCGCAAATCACTGAATGCTGCAGTCCACCCGATTAACAACTCCAGATTGTGCTTGTTAGAATGTGCGCAGACGGCGCTCGAGAACCCAGCAATCGATACAACTACCGCAACTCGATAGAAGCTGTTCTACGGATAGCCAGAACGGAGAAACCATCCATTTTCTTGCGAGGTCTGTTGCCGAATACCGTCCGCAGTATTCTCATGAGTAAGCAGCCCTTCTCTGCAACGACAGAACACAAATACTAATAACTCACAGATGTCGGACAGATAGCTACGTGAGTTATCCTTATCGCAGCTCTGGTCAGAGCCTCCTCTAACCTACTTCTGCAGCTACTCGGCCGCGAAACGACAGCTCCTCGCATCACCAAGTCTCGGCCTCGAAGACGGCATCGGAACGCATTTCTTATCCTCGTTGATTGCCGGCACTGTTGCCACCACGATTTGTGCACCAGCAGACGTCCTCAAGAGTCGCATCCAAGCCGCTGCAGCTTCTGGAGGCGTAAGTCTATAAATTTGGTACTGTGTAATGTGCACATGCTGAACATTCACAGAGCCTAAGATCCATCATCAGCGAATCATTGCAGAAAGAAGGGCCGGGATTTCTCATGAGAGGTTGGACGCCTGCTTGGTTACGATTGGCGTGAGTATACTCCGTTTGCGGACTGTTTAAATTTGCTGACACCATCGCAGACCACAGACGATTCTGACGTTTGTATTTATGGAGCAGTTGAAGAAGGCCTTATAGACGATTGATACCATCTGAATACAAAAGTACGCCACGAGGTCATCGAACCACATAATCATATAATGTAGCGCAGCCACCATGATCGAACGACTGAGCACTCACAAGCAGCTAAGCAACCTCCTTCCGCTCAACCTCGGTCATCTTCTCGCTCCTGCCCCCTTCCACCACCACTACCCCGTCATCCTCACATTCAGCCTGCGGCCTGAGCCCAACCCGCGTAACCGAGAACTTATCCGCAGGGATACGATAAGCGGGCACAAAATTGACCGCAAGCGCATAAGTCCACGCACCAAGGAAAAACCCAAGCGGAACCGCCATGCCCTTTGCCGTAGAATTATTCCTATCAGCCGCAACACCCAACAACGGAGGAACACAAGCGCCGCCCGCAACACCACCCACAATAAAGCCCGAGCCGCGTTTCGTGTACTTGCCCAAACCACGCATGCCCAACGCCACGATGGTCGGGAAGATGATGCTCTCGAAGAACAGCGTGATGTACAACATGGCCATACCCGTGTTTCCGCGCTGCGTTATGGCTGGACAGATGAAGACTATACACATGGTCAGGTAGGCAATGAAGACCCAGCGTGGTTTCACGAATTTCATGATCAGTACACCTGCGAAGCGGCCTAGTGCGAAGCAGCCCTGTGCGCCGGCGAGGAATTTGGCGCCGAGACTGCTGTCTGTGTTGGGCCGTACTTCGGTTACGTAGTTGATGAAGTAGCTGGGTGGGTGTCAGTGAGCTGTTGCAGGGAGGGTCAAGAAGCCATGACGAGGACGGGAGAGAAAGATAGGCAACGTACCCTGCAATCGCGACTTGTGCGCCGGTATAGCAGAACTGCGCAAAAGTGGCGTGGAATAAACGGTATTGCTTCCAGAATGGCTGGACGGCGGTGTTGGCGTGTGTCTCTTCGGCCTGGAACTCCATGTCTGCATCTGTGATCTCGGGAATGGGCGAGAAGTAGAAGATGCCGGCGAGGAGAAAACAGAAACAGGCGATAGCCAGGTAGATCCACTGCACGTTGCGCAAGGATTGCTCGTCATCCCCGGTCTTGAGGAAAATCACGTAGGATCCTAGCACGGGTGCCACGACCGTGCCGATGCCGTTGAAGGCCTGGGAAATGTTGATGCGCATCTCGGCGTATTTGGGCGGCCCGCAAACTGCGGACAAATGTCAGAAGATGATTGTGGACATTTGAGTAGAGACTTACTGGTAATGTAGGGGTTGGCGGCGGTCTCGAGAGAACCGAGTCCATTACCGATGATGAAGATGGCGGCACAGAACCCACCAAACGACTTGTAAAGGATGCAAGGCCAGGCGACCAGAGCTCCGACACCATACAAGCAGAGTCCCCACATGAAGACGGGCTTGAAGCCATAGTGTCGCAAGATCCAGTTGGCGTGACCAAGGGATGCCAGAGGGTAGGCGCCAAAATAGGCGGCTTGGAGACCAGAAGATCTAGCTCTTGTAATGCCGAGTGAGTTCTGGAAATGTTTGTTCAATGTATCGAGCAAGCCATAGGAGAATCCCTTGCCTTGTTAGAAGCTAGAACCGGCTATGAGAGGAGTGAGCATACCCATAAGAAGAACAGGATAGTAACCAAGCAGATAGGGTAGATCGAGGCGCGCAGAGATAGCTCCGCAGCCTTGGTCCTCTTGCTATCGTCTGCTTTGAGCGAATGTTTCCCGAATCTGAGAAGAGCCATGGTATGCAAAGACGTTGACGTCGGTTCGCGAACTTTGAGCCAATTTTAATGTAGCAGAAAGAAACTCAGCAGGCCTGCGAAGGACGTACTGGTCTGACTATATACGACGACGATCATCTTACGGCATACTTATTCGGGGTATCCGCTTCCTTTCACTGCCAATCAATACCATGCGCAAGGCAGCATCATAGGACGGACGTTACATCGAACGACTGGGGAGTAGTCCATCACCTCCATGTGGAGGAGAGTTCAGTGTGGGTGAGTATCCGGGGAACTGCAGATCTTCATGTGCCAAGTTGTATATCGAGTGGGGTAAAGAGATGCATCTGACCTGTTTGCCTACCTCGGGGATTCTCCGAGCCAAGCAGAAGTCTTTATTCTATCGCTCTGATTGGTGTTGCGGATACACTTGTTAGGCCAAGTAAGCTGATGTCGGTACAACATGCACCGAAGGCAGGACTGTGAAACGACTGGCGGCCAGGTTCGGCTGGGTTAGTACGTGTTGATTGTATGTGACAAACCCATCGGAAGACCTTTGTTACGGCGTGGATTGAGAATTGCCGCTCTTCGTTCGACCAGATGTTTTCCTGATCGGTAGTACCTGCAATCGAAACATGGAGAACGTCAGGAGAAGACAGCGGTCTGTGGTGTGTACAAATTATGGCTATACCGCATCGGTTTTCCTTCTCATCGCCACGTGCCAGAATTATGCAGAGATATAGCCTCCTCATGCCATTGTACAGTACATGGTAACATGAATGGCTCAATGACCGGACTTCTAGGGTCGTGCCATTTGCGCTTGGAATCGAATCGTGCTGATATGCATGCGGTGTTGACCAGCAATTTCTGACGAAGTCAGACGGGGGTTGCTACCAGGCAGTCACCCAAGGAGTGTGACTTCCAGTCGTCAACTGTCAATTGTCACTTGCCGTGATATACGACGTCGGAGATGGCTAGAGGTAGGAGTTCAGAGTTAGATGACTAATAACGAGTGCCATCTGCAGCCGGGACGGAAACGCCAAGACTTGCGATGAGTGAAGCACGCCGGCGTCATCGGCAAAAGCGTTACATGGCCTCGTCTCTAGCTTGATCATTGGGAGACACCATGCATTGCTTCATTCCATAGTTGTTACGGACAGGAACAGATTGGCGGCGTAAATCAAGAGCACATAAAGGTTTACCACCTTGCCAGCGCTACAAGTATCGCTTGGCACCTTCTATACCAGATATCCAATGATCGACGTACATCAAACCACGATCGGACCTTCCTGACAACATCATGGTCAAGGGCAACAACCATTGCAATACCTCTCTTGTTCCATTTGAATGGTCTAATCTGACCCTCCCTCCCTCACTGTCCTTCATTACAATCATACCGGACTCACAATGATCAACGGACCTTTTGAACTGCCTCTACCAAAGGGTCTCTTCCTCTCACCACGAAGGCATACTCCTACAGCTTGGCTCGATGGACTTCGAGGATATGCCGCTTTGCTTGTCTTCTTCTGTCACTACTTTTTCGCATACTTTCATACCACCAAGTTCGTCTACGGCACAGTTCCAAAACCTGGTGCTGTTGTGCCACATGGAAACTTCATCCCCTATGGTAGTCCAGTGTGGAATGGTACTGCTATAGATGAGCCGATGCCATACATGAATCGAGGCATCTTTCAGCTTCCGATCCTGCGACTGTTGGTGTTTGGTGACCCAATGGTGTCAATTTTCTTCATTGTATCTGGCTATGCCCTGAGCATGAGGCCATTGTCGCTCATCCGCCGAGGACCATCAGCACAGTCGGATCTCTTGTCTTCCTTAGCCAGCTCAATTTTCCGTCGGCCGGTCAGACTCCTTCTGCCATGTTTGGTATCTACCTTCTTGGTCGCGATAGCAGTACGTTTAGGCCTATTCTACTACTCTTCTCTTTTGGCTGGCGACGAGCATGGCGGAGCGCCCAATTTCCACCGCTATTTTCGTGGATGGGCACATGAAGCGACCCCAGACGTGTTTCCCGATTTCTACGAGCAATTCTGGGACTGGTGCTATTCGATGGGCGCATTCATGGACTTTTTCAACCATCACCATTGGGTCATGACGAAATACGACATTCATTTGTGGACGATACCCGTCGAGTTCAGATGCTCACTACTGCTCTACTTGACCCTGGCAGCAACGGCACAGTTGACATCTCAAGCTCGACTTGCGATACTCGGCATCCTCGTGACTGGAGCTTGCAGCTGGGGTGACATGTGGGAAATGGGTCTTTTCTGGTCCGGCATGGCTTTATGTGAGTTTGACATGATACGAGACGAGGAAGCTGCAAATTCGGATGATCTGGAGCAGAGTAACGTACCACAGTGGCCGGTTGAACAATGGCTGTTCACCTTGATCGCTGCCTTGTACCTTTTGTCTTATCCGATCATCTTCGCCGAATATACGCCATTTTACTCCTGGATGTCATGGTTACAAGTTCAAGGACTTCGCGAATCTGATCAATTCAGGATTTGGCACTGTACTGGAGCCGTACTGCTGGTCATGGCTGTGTCCAATTCCAAGCCACTCAAAGACTTTTTCTCGAATCGATTCGCTCGATACCTTGGACGCATATCCTACGCTCTGTACATGGTCCATGGTCCAATCAATCGCGCGCTTGGTTACAGCCTTGTATTTCAGCTGTGGATTATCTTTGGCAATCGCAACCAAATGCAGTATAACACTGCTGTGTTCATTGGTTTCGTGGTGGTGTTTGCAGCTGTCATGTACAGCGCCGACCTTTTCTGCTGGACTATTGATGAGCCAATTGTCCGTTTTGCGAAATGGTTGGAGGACAGTCTACGCGACCAGGACCACATTCCTCGAATAGTTGTCCCAGAGCCACAAATTGATTCCTTGGAAATGGATGCGTTGAGGCGCGGTACCTCACTACCACCGGGATATCTCGAACGGCTCGAAGAGCAGCCTGTGGGTGTCGCAAGCCTACAGAGAACAATCAACGACGATCTCAAAAGGCATTGAGCATAACCATATGTATCTTTGAGGCGGCTCAACATTGTATGGAGTAACGTTATCCATGTTTGTAACGATTTGGAAGTCTTGCTTCACTGTCTTTGTATCGATATTGCGGACTTGTCAACACAAAATCCTCATATAGAAGATTCATCTATACCATATCACTCATCGGCTCTCTCAATCCTAGACTGGTAGGGTTACATAAAACTCATGCGTGTGTGAATGATATGACAGAAGTAAAAATTGTACCCCGCAGTCCATGGTGAGAGAGTTGGGGCATTTTGACATCACATCATCAATTTCCCCACGGCAGATCCAAAAAGTGTTTATCACCTTGACTCACTGAAGAACAATCATACCTTCAGCTCTACATAACAAAGTGCGGTCGATCAAACAGAGCCAGCTCGTGTTCTTGTCTGCAATCACCAATCGGCCATGGCCACAACACAGAATGATAGCAACAATGATGCGACTGGCCGCTTCGCCAGAGTCACGACACAACCAGAAAATCCATACGCCAAACTCATTCCCGATCAGACCTTCGCCATAATACCCGAATTCGTCCTCGAAAGTGGTGTCACACTTTACAATGTCCCAATCGCATACAAAACATACGGTACCTTATCACCGGAAAGAGACAATGCCATGGTCATATGTCATGCTTTGACAGGAAGCGCAGATGTGGGAGACTGGTGGGGTCCATTGCTTGGAGGACCAGGAAAGGCCTTTGACATGACAAGATTCTTTGTCGTGTGTATCAACAGCTTGGGAAGTCCATACGGAAGTGCGAGTCCAGTCACAAGCAGGAACGGCGATTCCACCGACGAGCACTACGGGCCTGAATTCCCTCTCACCACAGTAAGAGACGATGTGAACATTTTCAAGGTCCTGCTGGACGATTTGGGTGTGAAGCAAATTGCTGCTGTCATTGGAGGCTCCATGGGCGGTATGCTGGTGCTCGAATTCGCATACTTTGGTAAAGACTACGTCAAGACGATCGTGCCCATTGCGACATCAGCACGCTACAGCGCTTGGGGTATCAGCTGGGGTGAAGCCCAACGACAATCCATTTACTGTGATCCCAAATATGACGACGGTTACTACACCTTCTCGGACCCACCATCCGCCGGCCTGGGCGCCGCACGCATGTCCGCCCTCCTCACCTACCGCTCACGAGACTCATTCGAGTCACGTTTCGGACGCAACATCCCTGACCCATCACGGCGACAAAACATCAAAGGCGACACGCAGCCGACAACGCCGACGAACGAGCACTTTGCAATCCACAACGAAGGCCACAAACACGCCGGCTCACCACGACCTCACCGCAGCGGCTCACAAGCAGACCTGACATCGTCAATCGAGTCTCTACGCTCGATTCCATCAGCAGCAACAGCGCCCGTGACAGTGACCGACCCCCAATTCCACGGCTCCACACCCTTACTCACACGCGCATCTCAGAACCCCCGGCGCGCAACGACCTATTTCTCCGCCCAATCCTACCTGCGCTACCAAGGCGAGAAATTCATCCGCCGCTTCGACGCAAACTGCTACATCGCCATAACGCGCAAACTAGACACTCACGACGTATCGCGGGGCCGCACAGACGGGCGCAGCATACCGACAGTCGACGCGGTCGGCGCGGCGCTGGCGCGTATCGAGCAGCCGACACTGGTGCTAGGTATCGAGTCCGACGGCTTGTTCACGTTTGCCGAGCAGCAGCAGATCGCGGCGGGGATACCGGGTGCGGAACTCAAGGTCATTGACAGTCCCGAGGGCCACGATGCGTTCCTGCTTGAGTTTGAGCAGGTCAATCGCTACTTGGTTGATTTTGAGAAGAAGGTGCTGGGTGAGATTATGAGTAGGCCGTCGGTTGAGGTCGAGGTTCAGGGAACCGAGGGCGGGAAGGCAACCAAGACTAGTACGTTTGGTGAGGCCGAGGTCGATGATATCACTGCTTGGTAGAGGACATAGATGGAATAGATAATGCATATGCTTTCTAGCTGCGCTGTGCATATTGTACTGTACACGGCTGATACCATCTGCGCGTACGTTCCTACCGTCTACCCATGACACATACACAAAACTACGCTCTCCTCACCAGTTCTCCTTCAAGGTTACTTTTTTCCCTCTGCCTAAAACGTCGTCTGCGCAAGCCTACTAGCCGCATTTCTAGCATCAACGCGGTCCTCGTCGTCCTCATCCACTCTGCCCAGACTGCCAGCCTGGGATACCGCTCTCGAACGACCACCAGGCGACGCCACATCCGGTGTCTCGCTCTCCTCAGCCTCGGCCACTGGGGCGCCAACAATACTACCACTGATAGATCGATTCAGCACCTCTGGTCGACGAGGCACACCAGACCAAGCATCACCTTTAGGACCCTGCGAGGACGCCAGACTAGTGCGGCGCGTGACAGGGTTGGCTTCGCGACCCAGACGCGATAGACCACCCGATGCGTCGACGTTGCGGACGTCTGGACGCACCTGTTCTAGAGTCGCAAGCGTGCGGCGCTCGGCTTCGATTTCGCGAATGGCGTATTCGCGAATAGCACTGCGGAGATCGGACGATGTGCGCGCGAACCACTTGCGTTTTTCCTGCACCAGGTTATCGGTCACGGCGCGCGTCTTTTGCAACAGGTAGGTTTCTTGCTCTTTCGCCTCGTCGAGGGCTGTGATTGCTTCGTCGACTTTGTCGCGCTTGACTGATGATGAGGCTTTGAGTCGATTCGCGGCGTTCATGCGTGAGGTCGAGGTTGCTTGTGCTTGAATAAGTTCGCGCAGAAGGATGTGTCGATTCGTGAGCGTCTCCTTCACAATAAAGGCGTCGCTGCTGTGATACTGGAATGGGTCGCTCAGAGTCGTCGCTTCAGCTGTGCCCTGGGCCGCGTGGAAATCGCCGACTGATTGAATTACTTTGCCTAACTTGCGATAGGCGTTTCCGAGCCCCGGGTGTGTTTCTTGTACGGCCATTTGTTGCATCTTGACACCGAGATCAGACTCCGCAAGACCCAATGCTGAGATGTGTTAGTAAAGAGCCTTGACAATGCTTCCAGTATCAGCCTGACATACTTCTTCTCGATTTGACAACCCTGTCCACCTTCTGCCCAGTCTCCATAGTGCCAAGATAGAACGACTTGACTATCGGTCTCGCGTCAAGCAATTCTGGGGTATCATCAGGTGGTGGTGCAAACTGCTTGATGTACTTTCTCCTGGCTCCCGTAGCTGGTTGCTTGCGCCTGACTACCGGACTGTATCCAAAATCGCTTTCGATGAAAAAGACCATCTCTTCGTCGCGCATGAGAACGTCATTGTTACAAACCGAATTGAACCACTTTTGAATGTTGGTCTTGACCCTAATCTCGTCTTCTTCTGTTCCTGCGCCGGCGGCTGTAAGTGGAGCTGGCACAGCTGGGACGAATGCTTCTGGGTTCGAAGCGATCAGGTGTTCTTGAAATTTGACAAATTCGCTATGTGTTCGTCGGATGTCGCGGAATTGGGTGGTTCGGAATTTGGGAAGATTTGTCTGCGAAGATGGTCAGCAAGCAGGTCTCAATCGCAACGGATCATCGACTCTGTACGTGTGCATCGAATCTCAAGATCGGATCCTTTTTCCCTGTACGCTCTAGACCAGTGACTTTGCATTGTAACTTGTACTGAGGGCGAGGCTGTTGTGGTCTGCTGTGGTAGCGCTGGGCTTCTGGCCTGCGTTGATCGCCCAAAGCTGGTGGAGGTAATCCTTGGTCACCATTGTTGTAGGATTGCTGTTGCGCATATGGCTCATCTTGTGGATGATATGCCGATTGACCATATTGCGAGCGGCCATTCTGCGAGGCAGCAAATGTTGTCGAATTACTCGTTGAGGGTCTATCTTGATATCCACCGCCCTCCTGCCCTGCTGGACCGAATGGAGATTGTCCGGATCCAGGCGCGTTTCCTTGAGCACCGAATCCCCTGGCATGCTTTGGTGATGTGGACCATGGTGAGCTCTCGGCAGCATGCTCCGATGAATAGTCCATGCCTCCGTCTGGCTTGAAAGCACCTTCGTAATATGCGCGTTCGGATTGACGTCTCTGGAAGCGAGGGACAGATGCGGGCTCCTTTCCTGATGAGCTGGACTCGGCAGCGCTCATACTGGGGTCATGCTATGCAATCGCGATATATTATGCTATGCAATGACGAAGTGGTATGCAAGGAGGTACAACTGGTCTGTTGGATGAGAACAGGTCGCAAGCTGACCAGACCAGACCGCATCAGACCGCGCAGACGCAGCATCACCGACGTCGCCCGAGCTTCGCT
>Ga0058704_10001269_pt1 | contig 11893 bp, 17 predicted proteins | sample AgamicMgSfe_FD_71363 | JGI IMG/M metagenome (GOLD analysis project Ga0058704, IMG submission 71363) | Agave microbial communities from Guanajuato, Mexico - Mg.Sf.e | ecosystem: Host-associated > Plants > Phyllosphere > Phylloplane/Leaf | place: Guanajuato, Mexico | collected 2012-05-30
AGTGGCGAGAGTGGCCACAAACGCCAAGCCCGAGTGCATTCCACTCGAGGCAGTCGCTCAGGGCTGTAGAAGAGCACCGGCACATCTGCCCTCTACTGCTGCTGTGATCCAGAACGGCCATTCCCTAGCCCTTGTGCGCCATCGTCGAAGTCTTCATCAGTCGCATAGCTGTGCTCGCCATTCCACCTCGCGATCATAGATCGCACTGTTCATCGCTTCGTCCAACTGCTCAATATCCCTTATTCCACCGTGGAACGCTGACTCCTCAAGCCGGTCACGCATCTTGTACGCGCTCTCGACGCTTCACCTGCTTCAGTCGAAGGCGAAGCTGTAATTGATGTCGATCTCAAGCATACCTACATTCAGATCCACCTTCTCGAGCCAGTCATACAACTCTTCGGTGTCGGCACTCTGTAATGAGTCGAGGTACAAAGTAAGGAAAAGCTTGCGTGTCTTGCTGCCAAATTGAGTGGTGTGAGGCGATCGAGGAAGTTCTTCAGGGGGAAAGAGCCATAGGTATGAGTCGAGGCATGGAATCGGGTCGCTTCACTCTTGACGTAGTCAATGAAGATTGGAAGGAACTCTTTGTCACCTGGTGAGAGACTGCGACTAGCATGCGGGCTGCTGCAGCCGCCTCGCCAGCGCTCGTGATCACGACGTCGCTGATCGAGCTGGCGACGTATTCGTAGATCTCACTACGGAGCTCAGGCGGTAGGTCCATGAGCAGTGATTTGTCGAAGTTCCTTTCCGAAGGCGCCATCTTGTATGCAGGCGCTGCACTTATGTTGGCAGTAGTCGGCTTGACAGGAGGGGACAATGCTAGAAATGAATGATGAGAACGTTGAATGGCCTTCAGTGAAAGTTGCAAACACGGATGGGTCGAAGCTTCTGAAGGCTCTGGCCATCTTCACATGCTAACCTCAGCACAGCAGGAACTCCACGCATGATCTGGAACGCTATAGCGAAACTACTGTGGAGTCTCTTCACTCTGTGGTATCTCAGTCTGTACAAGGTCATCATGAATACATAAACTACACATCATAAGCGAACCTCAACATCACCTTCTCCCCACCTCCATACCCTTCACCCACGCACACTCAATCAATGCTGACTCCACTCAATAGTATTCAGATCAACCCCCTCCTGCACCAACTCCCACAACGGACTCAACTCCCTCAAGAAAGTCACCCTCTCTTTGACCGCCTTGAGCACGTAGTCGATCTCCGCATCCGTCGTGAATCTTCCGATGCCAAACCTAATACTGCTATGCGCTGACTCGTCGCTGTTTCCTAGCGCTCGCAACACATACGAGGGTTCAAGGGAGGCACTTGTGCAAGCCGAGCCGGAACTAAGCGCGATGTCTTTGAGGGCCATGAGCAAACTTTCGCCTTCGACGTAGGCGAAGGAGACGTTGACGCAGCCGGGATAGTGGCGGGTGGGGTCGCCGTTGAGGGAGGTGTGTTCCATACTGAGAAGGCCTTCTCTGAGTCTGTTGGAGAGGTAATTGATGCGTTTGCCGTCGTACTATAGACAGTGTCAGCTTCATCCAGACTGAAGTTTGTGTTGATGGTGCAGAATGAGGGAGGGAGTGGTGTGTGTATGTCATAGGTGGGTAAAACCCGGCTTTCGTTCAGCAAGCAGATGCGCCGGTCAAAGCGCCGACTCAGCAAGCCATGCAAGATAAGCGTATAATCATTCGAACAAGCACCACAATGCGAAGAAGAAGAAGGTAATGAGAGTGTTGAGCTTACCTCCATCTCCTCCTTCGCCAACCGCGCCGCCTCGCCAAATCCGATGACGAGCGGTGGCGCAATGGTTCCGGATCGTAGCCCTCTCTCCTGTCCACCACCAGAGATGATGGGATCAATTCTGACACGCGGCCTTCTCCGCACGTAGCATGCTCCGATACCCTTTGGTCCGTAGATCTTGTGCCCGGAGATGGACATCAAGTCCACGTTCATCTTGTTAACATCGATGGGTATCTTGCCAACGGCCTGTGCGCCGTCTGTGTGAAAGAAGACTTTCTTACTCCTGCACAGCTTCCCGATCTCGTCGACGGGCTGTACTACCCCGATTTCGTTATTGACCGTCATGATCGAGACTAAGCATGTCTCTGGCCGTATCGCTTTCTCCAGCTGCTCCATACTGATCAACCCGTTGTTCTGCACGGGTAGATACGTGACCTCGAATCCCTCGTCTTGCATATGTCTGCAGCTGTCTAATACACACTTGTGCTCCGTCTGGCAGGTAATGATGTGGTTCTTCTTCCCGCTCCTCTTAAAGAAGCGCGCGACTCCCTTGATACTCATGTTATTACTCTCAGTCGCACCACTCGTGAAGATGATCTCCTTCGGGTCCGCGCCGATAAGACTAGCGATATGTGCTCGGGCTTGCTCGACACCATTGTCCGTCTCCCAGCCATAGGCATGTGTGCGGGAGTGCGGATTGCCGTACAAGCCAGTGAGGTAGGGTAGCATGGCATCCAGTACTCGCGGGTCGGTGGGTGTGGTGGCTTGCATATCGAGGTAAATGGGCCGTGTGCCTTCGTCCATGACCGTGGCCTGCTTGAGGATGCCGGCGGCGGGACTCATCATGGCGTCGGCGGACATGCCGGTCGTGGGCATCTCGGCATCTTGCGTTCTTGTGCCGGTTTGTGCCAGGAATGCTTTCTGGTCCTGCTTGACGGTGTGCTCGACGTTGACCGTAGCGTTCTTAGGCTTCGATTCGGAGACGTAGCTTCTTCGGCTGCGAGAGGCGACGCATGTTCGCGATGCTTGTGTGGCGAAAGATGGGGTGGAGGTAGAGGCGCGGCGACTACATTGGCGCAGTGCCTGCCGGGCTGCTGAGGGTGCGATATGTGACATGATGGTGGTGTATTAGGATTTCGATGTGTGATGGACGCGGATGATGGCGAAGGCAAAGCTCAAGCCGCTCGTGGAGAAGAGGGATCGGAGATTGATAAGATGACGGCACGTGACTAGGCTTGAAGCCGGACCGAGCCCTCGGAGTTGTTAGCGTTTCGCTCTCCTCTTCTCACGGCGAGTTTACGAGTCGGTCAAAGTACACCTTCCGCCATACTTTCATCCTCCTTCGACGAGCTGCTGCACCTCGCTCCTTGACACTGCTGAAACCGAATGGTTGCAACCCATTCAGCGCCTCCGCTCGCCAGTACCAACGTTACTTACGCTCTTCCGTTGTCCTATCTTACCGACATGGTTGCAATGACCGGTCTGAGGCCACGCCGTTTGGAGTTGCAGTACGGACCTATCCCATCGGAGTGAGGGAGCTCGCATCATGCGGTGCAGCTCGTACAGCTCAGCCTCACTGGAGCAGACGGTACCTCATGTTCCCGTCAGAATGGCTGAAGACGCAAGTCCAGTCATCTTTCCTATCTCCTTCTTTCTACCTTGACATGTGGCGAACTCTGTCGAGTCGCTACTTGGACCTCTCATGAAAACAGCCCTCACAATCTATGAAACCCAGGACTGTAGAGTTGCTGCATATGAGTGGACCATGCGATGAGGACGGCCTACTTGGGCTGACGACCTGAGTGCCTATCCCAGCGTTGCTGATTTGGGCCATGATATCGACTTTCGGCCGCAGACTTACCGAATCAGTGGCACCACCGTCAACCAACGAGAGTCCACTCGAGCGCAGTGATAACGACGTCGTCAGTTCGCGCGACCGCCATGCAGGCAACCTCGAAGGGTGTAACGCCGCGAATAAGTCCGACGACAAAGACGTCAACCTTGCAGTCACCGAGACCTCCAGCACCCTGAGTGATGTTATGCATAAAGCTGAACAGGAGCCTCAAGCACAGATCCATACCCTGGAACATGTGGATGAGTGTGACTCTCAGTCATGCCACAGGAACCTCACCTCAGCGCCGCTGAGCCCAGAAAGTGCAGGGAGGTCAGTCGACGGTTCGCCAGATAACGGTTCTGTGGTGAGCAGCCTGGACGACCGTTACTATTTCTGGCCATTGGAAGATCATTGTGAATGGCCTGACTGTGTGCTTCATATCCGTAGCTACGGCGAGTGGTTTCGACATGCAATCCAATATGAAGAAATTGATGTTGAAGCAAATCGTGGCTGTCCATCCTGTGCCCTCGTACGGCAAGTCCTTGATGGGGTGTGCTCCTGCAGGCTTCGAGGTCAGGGATTGGAAGACGACTGCGTGCCGGAAGACGATTGCGTGCATTCCTGCAAGGCAATCAGATACTATAAGAAGCCTTGGATCACAGCTGAATGGAGCTGCGGCGTGTGTGATGTTGAAGTCCGCCAGCCTCGCCAGCCCGAAGATGTCTCTTACGGCCAAATGAACACGTTAAGCTTCTTGCTTGCATTGGGAGCTGGAGATGTTGCAGCCGATCCAATATCAGCTGATTCTATTAGACTGTATAAGAGGTGGATGAACGAATGTGATGCATCGCATTACTTTTGCAGGCAAGCGAGCTCCGGTACGCTACCGACTCGCGTACTGGAATTGGCTGGAGACGCACCGGATGGTCCTACCAGACTCTGAGAGGCGGTACCGCGAAGTGCCGTCAATGCAGCGTTGTCGTACTGCTGGGGTGGGCTACAGCCTCCTCTGACGACGAAGTTCAACCGAGAAGTCCGTTTAGAAGGCATTCCCTTCGACGAATTGCCTCAGACGTATAAGGATGCTGCACGACTCGCGCGAGCAATGAGCCTTCCCTACCTTTGGATCGATTCGCTGTGTATTGTGCAGGACGACCCTGATGATTGGGATCGGGAGGCTGCTCGCATGGGCACACTCTTTCAAGACGCTTCTGTTGTGTTTATTGCAGCAGCAGCGGAGGACATCAACACGGGGTTGCTGCACGAAAGGACCGTACATCAATGGCATACCATCCATTCCGCAAAGGAAGCAGACACACAGATCACTTTACAGGTCCGCCAGCCAACTCGGCATACTCACTTCCCAGAACAAACACCGATACTACGACGCGGATGGAGGTATCAGGAGAAGCTATTGGCCCAACGTTGCATCTCATTCACTTCGCACGAGGTGATTTGGGACTGCCGTCATAAGCGTGAGTGTGAGTGCCACACAGCCGTCCAGAATCCCATACATTCCCAGCTCCTTCCGTTTTTTTTCGACAGAATGCCGGGGTCTTGAAGGTCCTAGAACTGCCCTTTACTCATTCTGGTGCCCTTACTGGAACCAGGAGGTACAGTCTTATTCTCAACGGCACTTTACCAAGGCTTCCGATCGGTTACCAGCCATCAGCGGCTTAGCGGCAGTCATGCAGGCAATGACTGGGGATCAGTATCTGGCCGGACTATGGAAACACAACCTCTTTGAACAACTTCAATGGTACTCGTAGAACCCGTAAGATGCTCCGTATGATTCTTACGTAGCACCATCATGGAGCTGGGCGTCTAAACCCGGTTCTTGCTGTTCTGGCACCATAGCCTGGGAACCTCGCGAGGATAATGCCGAGTTTGTTGAGGCATGGTGTCAGCCACGCGGCATCGACCCGTTAGGAGCAGTGACCGATGGGGCTATCATCTTACGAGTCCATCATGCAGAAGCGAGCGTCCTACTTCCGGGCAGGCTCTCATACCTTATGGAAATCACATTTAGCGGTGCCACTGCCTCGGTAAGACTCCATATGTATACGTTCCGTAACTGTCTGCCGTTCGACTACACCATGACATGTGTCTCTACGCAGGACGAGGACGGCCACAGCCACTCACTGCTGGAACCGGCTTGGGGTGCAGGCCAAGATCCAGGGTCCGAAACGACTATCGAGGGAGAACTCCACTTTGTGCGGTTGCAAAGGTACCAATACTTGTTACTACATCGAAGTCCGCGTAAGCCTGGGGCCTGGGAGAGACTTGGATCGATGGATCTCTCCCCACGTACGGCAATTGTTGAGTGGGATGGCTCGCTTGTTGCGATGTTTGAAGAGCAGTTCGACGTGGCTTCACACCGCTCGGAGATCGAGATCGTATGACCATGATTCCTCGGCGAATTCCTATCTCATCCCGTCCGGAGTGCTCGCCTTGTCACATGAATGATAATGGTCATGCTGCGTTATGAACTCTTCGGGAACTCCATCAGCCATCAGAACATTCGAGCCCGACAATATGATCGCTGCTGCATAAGGAAAGAAGACTGGTTCAACGTCTCCATTCCTTTCGAACGACCCTCGTCTGTATTACCAACGGTCTCATACCCGTCACTCAAGGAGAAAATACCCTTAGACACTCTTTACTTCCCAGCGATGTACAGGGTCGGCTCAAGCGGAGTCCGGTCCTGTCCGGAGCATAACTCGAAGTAGGTGTTCATACCGCCTGGGCGGTAAATGGGTCCGCTACTCTGGGTATAGGACGCTGGACTATCGTCATGGTACTCGCCATAGGAAGCCCCCGACCCAGCAGTCGAGCAATGGCTTGAGGCAGCCATTCCTTGAAAGGTCTCGGGCACCGGAGGAGACCGGCAGCGGTGAAGAGGCGATATTTGCGTCCGGATCACAAACCAGGAGCCAAGCGTTCGGTAGGCAGATTATAGTGAATGGATGATGGAGCTGGGGAAAGGCAAGACCATCATTGATTCGGTGTGCTTCCAGTCTGTCCCTGTCGTAGTACATACGCTGGGATAAGATGACCTATGCGTGTGTACATATCATCTCATGCATTACTCTGTTCTGCATCGCGTAATCTCGTTATATGCTCCAATCCTGGCGGATGTAAATCCCAGCCAGCTCCCGTTGAAGCTCCGCAAGACGGCGACGATTATGCTTCGCGGAGATCTACCATCGTTACTGATCGATTGCCAGCTATCAGCGGGCTGGCGGCGATAGTGCCGGCGGCGACTCGCGATGACCACCTGGCCTCTAAGGACGTGACCTGAATTCAAGCTCTTATTGACAACCTTTGTATGATTCCTTCTGCGGCATAATACGACTATGTTGCACCACCACGGACCTGGGCGTCTCACCTCGGGTCCATCGAATTCGTAACTAGTACTTCCCGTCGACGAACAGGTAACCTTCCTGATAGTCCGCATCGATGGACGTAGGAGCTAGTAGATGGAGCTGCTGCAAAAGTAGTCGAGGCATGGTCATCAGGCCTTTTGAAGCTCTCGCTAGTGGCGCCCTCGCCCCGGGAACAGACCACGCACAAGCGAATGTGTTACTGTCTCACACCTATATGTTTTTGTTTGGGCGCGACGAAGCCCACGCTGCAGCGATAAGATTTCGGTTGCGCAACCGCCGCGGTGAAGCTCGAGATAAACGTATGGGTTTGGCCCCTTTGACTCCTCGATGGTATGCACGTTGGCTCAGGGACGAGCACAACTAAAGCCACCGAGAACTGAGATCCCTTCGTGACCGGAGCCAGTCGCAAGGGCAGGGAAGAGCGTCCGCTTTCTACGGTTGTTCAGACATGACTACATGGATCCGGTTCAGGACCCTGGTTCGCCTATCTCGGAACCACACCGATTCACGGCCATCTTGGCGAGGACACACTAAAACCGGCGAGGACGTACTTGCATGATGGTCCTGTGAAGCAGAAGGAATGTGGCAGACATCAGCGATATTCTGCTTGACGTACACGAGCTAGCGGCCAGGTACGCTTTCGGATTCGCATGGGTTCGAAAAGCGGCGTTTGTAGTCTTAGTGATCTCCGCGGTTTGGCATTGTTGCATGCATGGAATGGAATAGTCGCTATTTCAGTAGCCAGACAACGAGTTTGTTGAAGTTTGTAGACATTACTTCATGCAATTACTCTATTCTTCATCGAGCCATCTCAGTACATGCTGAAAGCGCGGCTGCTATAGATCCAACAGCACTCGTCGCGCTCCGCAGGACGGCGAGGTTCCAGGACGGCACTACGCCGACCGCCATAACCCACGCTACGAGTTCAGCTGCACGTAGTTGCCTATCACACACACATTCGTCAGCACACACATTCCAAACCACCAACAACACTTTCCCCCTCCTTACTCTCAAAAGCTGAAGGGAACTTACCAGGAAACTGCCCCTGCCTCCCCTGAATCTTCCCCACCCACCACTCGTTCTCATTCCCCGTCCGCGTCACAATCTCAATCACATCCCCCGCGCCGAACGACAAATCACCTTCGGCTTGCGCTTCGTAGTCGTAAAGTGCCGTCACTGTCTCCACCGCAGCATGGCCCTTGAGAGCCCCCGGTTTAGGTTTCGGTGGAGGCGGCGCCGCTTTCGCTTTCGCTTTCGCCGCAGACTGCCAGTTTGAGCCCGTGGAGGCGGATCGGCCTACGCCCTCAGCGGATGAGAGCGCGAGTGCTGTTTCGGATGAGTAGGGTGGGGGTGGGTTATCGCTGTCGGTGGTCGTGGGGTTCCAAGTTAATCTCCGATTCGGTGAGGAACCAGAAGAAGAGCCGGCCTTCCCGTTCTCGATCCCCAGCCGAGAGCCGTACTTCCCCGCCGGTCTCCGTGGGCCGCCAGTTGTGCGGAATTTTGTGATGGCGATGGCTTCCACCTGCTGCTGTACTTCGCCCCGTGTCTCGTTGAAGGCTTCTTCGATGCCTTTTGTGAGGTTAAAGTAGCCGATGTCGATACTTTGCATTTTCTCGTGGAGGGTGTAGAAGACGTTTAGTTGCATGTAGTAGAAGGATTGGAATAGGGGGAGGATGAACTCCTTCTCTAGCCGGAAGAGTTGCGGCAGCTCCTCCTTCAATAGGCTGTTGAAGTACATGTACTCCTCCGTCGCTTGCTCGACGTCGTTCTCGGCTTTGAAGAGCGCCTTCTCGTCTTTTAGCGACTTGTCGGGTTTGTCCTGGAGCTTCTTGAGGGTAGCGTTGTGCCGGTCGTAGTCGAGTTGCTTGTGGTCACGCTTGGCGGTCGTTTTGCGCACGACCTTGATGATATCGCTCAGTTCATCTGCAGGTTTGACAACCCTCGCCTCAATCATCTCCAGCTCCGGCTGCAAGCTTGCCTTCAATTCATGCACAATCGCCTCGTACTCCTCGCACGCGCGAATACCCTCCGGATTGCCGTCAATGACATAACTGTCCGGATCACTCGCTCTTCCGCTAATGGGTTTGTAGACCTCGGCTACGGCCTGCGAGAACTCGATCTGGTGGTCCAGCATGCCGTTGATGGCGTTGAAGTACTTCTTGCTCTCATCGTGGAGTTTCTTGGTCTCTTTCTCTAGTTCGGCGAAGCGGCGCTCGGAGTCGATGTAGATGGCGTCTTTGGTGATCTCGCCCATGTTGAAGCGCTGCTTGAACATCTGGGGCGCCTAGGCGGGGGGATCAGCTTGCCTGTTCTGCTTTGGTGCTGGAAGGGGTTGGTATGGTGTATGCGTACCCTTGTGGCGCCCTTGGTGAAGCCCTTCCAACTCATCTCGCCTGCGCTCTTTCCACCTTACAAGCCCGTCGTAGGCGCTGTGCTCATACAATGTTGATTGATGGTGGGGGTCCAGGCTTGGAAGAGGTCGGCCTTTTGCCTTTGCTAATCGGGCGCCGGGGTGGATGAGACTTCGAACCGTTGCTCGGACTAACGGCAGGGCGTGGCTCGGCGCCCTTGACTGCGATATGCTACTCTTTCACTGCGATGATGAGTAGTCGGCGCTATCGGATTTGATGTTCAGCAGCCGTTACTGTATGTGCTCGTGCAACAACTTGTTGGCTTGACGTCCAGCGGAATAAGAATGTCCGAATTGCGATTGCCTGCTGATGCGCCTCGCTTTCGCCAAACATGCATCAACGGATCCCTGCAGCGAATGACGTCGGCTTCTGACATATCAGCACGTGCGTGGTGGGACAAACTTATGCAATGACAGAGGTGCATAGTTTCGTGCAAACTCCTCCGTTTACTGGAAGCTCGCCGACTTCACGACAGCGACCACCATTCCACGACAGCGTCGGCTCGCAGATATGGTCAGCATAGCTGTACTTGCGGTGTGTCGAACCAGTGGAGCCCGAGGGTACCAGGGGCGAGCAGTTCTGTGGCAGCTTGTACACCGTGGTCTCGCTGTATACAACAGACTCCCTGGCCAATTCTACACAATTTCCTTGGATCTTAACACATCCTCCACTACTTCTCAACGACAAGTTCTTCAATAGTTACGGCAATTTTCGGGAAAAAGCCAACGTACCGCCGCTGCGTGCGCTTCACGCAAACGGACGTAATCGAAGGCAACACAGACTGCAGCGAAGCAACGCAATGCTATTGAAACGTGTCAGTATGCCAGTGCGATGGCGGTCCATGCATTCTCGACGAGACAAGGCATTCCGTAGAACCCAGCTATCGCTCTCCCTTTCAATAGCTGCTATTCCGTCGGGACGTCCAGCGCGGTGTCTTGACGAGAGCCGAACAGTACAGCTTCCACATATTTAATCAGCGGCCGCCGGAGCCATCATGTTACCGTCACCTCTGCAATCTCGAGCGCGTCAAGACGCTTGGAAGATCCGGAACGCCATTAGAGTCCAGGGACCTTTCACTCCCGTCGGTTTATACCAATGGAACGATCGTACGCATATACCGCAACAGGAGCACCTTCCACCGCTTCCTCAATCTCCTGCCTGAGCTCCGCGAGCGAGTATACGGCTTCTAGTGTCTGGCAACTTCTGCGAGTGGAGCATTTGAACTGCCCTGGCGGCCTTACAATCTGCCCAGAGGTTCGTCGTTGTGCCTAGTATCCAAGCTAGTATACGGAGAGACTATTTCGCTTTACTACAGCTACGCGAGGTTTGAATTGATGACGATCGATGATGTCAGCGCTCAGCAGCAGTGGTTTCACAAAACCTCACCACAGTTCATCAATCGCATTCGCCACATCCGCCTTCGTCTCGGCTGCGTTCCGTTCGAAGACGCCGGGACATGTTGGAGCATCAGAATCGATTTCGATCCCACTGAACGCTCACATAAGACAATGATGGACGAGGTGTTCGAGCTTACTGAGCCGTACTCCACGTTCTACAACCCTACGCACGACACCGCGGAGACTGGTAATGAATACGACTACAAAAGGGAGTGGTTCCCTTGGCCACCCTGGCGCTGTGCTGCTCTGTCTTGTTACGGCTACAGGGAGCAATGGAAGCGTTGGTATTGTGCTGCTCTGTCTTACTACGGCGACGTGTGTCGCTTTCCTCGTCGGGACAGTGTTTTGCAGGCCGATCTGAGCGACGCCGTCCTATCTGCTTTCGATGCGAGTAGTGGAGACTGGAATGGCCACGAGTTGTTGACTGCGCTTGTTGTGTGCGTTGCGCGATTCCGCAGTCATTTGATGTAGAGAAACGACCTCCAATAACCGTATCAAGGCATGTACATCATCAGCCATCCTTTGTGGGATTGACATGAGCTTTGCTCGGATGGCGGCTGCTGCTTGGCGAAGTCCCGGAACAGACTTCGGGTAATTATATGATAGCGATGTTGCCCAATGCATCTGAGAGCTACTAGCGATACATATCTCATGGGAATCTGGGCCTGGCTGACTTGTGGTCTAAACCTTTCGCTCACAGCAAGGACACGACCTTGACTCCCATGGTATTTAGGACTGATGTCTTCTTACAGAAGGGTAAGCCTGTCGCGGCTGCTGTGCACCAGTCGTCCACGCCGTGATGACCTCTAGTTTGGCGTGATGCGGGCATATGTGCGTGTGTAGGTAGTACGGGAAACGGGCCGCTTGGGCGAACGGACGGATGGAATTGATAGCGATGACACGACAAGATGGTGGACTGGTTTCCAAGCATAAGGGAGCCCTCCTCCCCCCTCCTTTGGAAGGATGTAAAATAACGTGTCGGTGCTCACAAATGAACAAGCTAGGGGTATCTTGCCAGCCATCTGACCGTCTCCGCTGTCCGTAGTGCCTTACTATGGCAACTGCAAGTGAAAAACCATACGTCTACAGTGTGCTGAAAGGGAGTTTTAGCTCCATG
>Ga0058704_10001271_pt1 | contig 11882 bp, 7 predicted proteins | sample AgamicMgSfe_FD_71363 | JGI IMG/M metagenome (GOLD analysis project Ga0058704, IMG submission 71363) | Agave microbial communities from Guanajuato, Mexico - Mg.Sf.e | ecosystem: Host-associated > Plants > Phyllosphere > Phylloplane/Leaf | place: Guanajuato, Mexico | collected 2012-05-30
GAGGAGAAGCACCCGCACCTGAGTAAGCTCCAGTCTGTGCTGGGTCATGGCAAGCCTGATAGCAACGAGTATCTTGAGACGGCACGGTGCTCGCTAGGCTGGATTCTCCGCTGCAGATACCGGCCGAAAGATGGTGTCGTGCTTGATGGGATTCGCTTGAAGAAGAACGAGGCTGTGGACTGGACATTCAGCTACACCACCGGTGTCGCCATAGGCGTCTGTGCGCTGCTGTACGAGGCCACGAGACAAGAAGAGCACATGACTCTAGCCTGCCATATGGCCCATCGAGCAATGCGCAACGGAGCATGGGTGGAGGAGAACGGCGTTTTGACCGAGCATGGTGCCTATGGGCTTGGTCAGCATAACCCAGCGGAGAACAACGATGCCGTTGGCTTCAAGTCGGTGCTCCTACGGCACCTCGGGACGTTGTACGAAGTCATCCGCAAGACGAACGCTTCGAGTCCAGAGGCGCAGCGGACGGCTGGGTTGATTAAGACGTTCGTGAACATCAACCTTGAGAGTCAGCAGCAGAGGAACACCAACGGCAATGGGCAGTATGGACCTTGGTGGAATGGACCATTCGATATGCGTAAGCCTGCATTGCGTGCTTCCATTGGTACAATTGTGGCGCTTGCTGACTCTGCTTTATAGCTACCTCGCATTCTCAGATGGCTGTCATGGACACGATGGCGATAGTGCGTCTCGTCAACCGGCACTAAGAGAGAAAAGCTCAAGCATATTCTCGTGTGGGTGGTGACAGATCGAGATGTAGGTAAACTCTGAGTTGTATCACTACTACCTACGCTCGAATTACAAGACTATCACGCCACCTGTTCCAAGCGCTGGAAAGGTGCAAATCCCCTAGTTCGCATAGCGCTCACACGTCAGATGCCAGTGCCAAGCAACTCAACTTGGGACCTTACGACATTGGGTATGAAGCGGCTGTAGCACTATAGAAGTTGGCAGTCGCTGTTTGCTCGACGCTTGAGAAGCAGCACTCCGCGCCGCAGCCGGATAGGACGTAGGAAAATAAACATCAAGCCGAGTGTTAGCTAGCAGGAGCATTCGGTCCGATATACGTCTAACGAAAGTAGATGGAGTACCAACGGTGTATCAAGCGTTCAGTCTTACCAACAAGATCAATACTTGCTGGGGGTTTGGATGAGCACAATCATGACCTGTGTCCGAGGCGTACGGGCTTTCGCTCCAACACACTCTCGTAGAAGTTTCCTGGGCAGGGATTCGGAGGCCATGGATACGCGTAAGAACGCAAGGATCCCACCTCATGTAGCTCCTAGTATATCTCGGGATGTGGAGAGCGTAATCCGGATCATCTTCCGAAGCTCGAGTCAGCACAGAAGCAAGGGTGCGGGTTGTCCCAGTTTGAAAGGCATTGCTCACTTAATTGTCGATCAAGCACAGATTATTCAAGTTACGTGACAGTCTCTGTTAAAGTCACTGAAAGGCTGAGCATAGGTGTTTCATATGTTGGCATATTCGAGAATGCACTTGTAGAGCCCACTCAGCTCAGCTTTGCGGAGACCTTTTCTCGGAGGTTTGCTCACAAATGCGCAACTAATCAGGTAGTCGCAGGGTCTCGTACCAACACGTGCGGCACAAAACATCCCGAAAGGACCGTTGCGGCGGAGTGGACCCGGCCGGCGGGGAAAGTTTGCGCCATCTTGCGCTGACTGGCGCGCGACTGTTGGTTACCAAACCGCCGACCCACTGCTACAACGTTACTTGGTTAGCAAACTGTCGTGACGACGCGCAGAAGCCGGCTTATGCGAGGTTTCACAGCAGGATGCAGGTGGAAGGCCAGCAATCGTTCTTGAGGAAGCTCCGCGCGCCACGAGAGCGGCAGCGCATGTCTGCAGCTGGCAATGCAGTTTGCCGCAGAATCTGAGTGTGAGACTGCGGCGGCCTGAGGACTATTGACCGCCTGCAACAACAGCTTCTCATTGCTAATGGGCGAGTTGGTGGCAGATTTGCGCCATTTCGGGTAGTGACGCCTTGCGGAGGGCCAATGGGTTAAGTGAATGCGACTGAGGCACTCGGTGCTCGAGCATATGGCCTCGTTGAATCTTGCTTGTTGAGATGAGCTAATAAGGTAGTCAACACCATGCAAATGACCTTCGCGAAGGATTGATGACGTTGAGTCTTTGCTGCCGGATGCTGAAGAATGGAAGAGCACGTGAAACTAAGGCCGGGTCGCCACGGCAGCAAACGGTGTTCGGAATGTAACAGTTGTATGAGTACAGCTTCGCAAACGGATCGAGAGTTCCGCGGGAGTATTGGAAGGAGTACAGTTGCATATGCGTAACACTGCCTTTAGAGAAGATGAGAAGAGCTGCGGAGGGCGCCGTATATTACGCCGCTGACGACCGAAGGATTCGGCGGGGATGTTCATACAGCAAGCTAGGACCCTTGCATTCAGTCTTCAAACGTGCATTCCATTGGCTGAACCGAAAGTGAATAACGCCTCGTGTTGCGTCCGCCAACCAACTACTCCGAATTGCGCTATGCGGCGGCTTAATCAGTAACCGATCACAAGCCAAGACTGGTCTCATGACCGGCTCCTCCACAAGGCTGATCATCCAAGCTCTCTAAGTCCTTACAACCTCCACCTTCTTCATTCCTTTCTTTCTGCACAACGTCCGCGAGAAACAGACAACGAAGTCGCACATCCTCACTGAGCATACACCCAAGGGTCCGTTGCCCAAGATGAAGCAATTCGGTAATGTTTACCTCATTGCCGGCATCTCCATCATTGGAGGTGGCCTTTTCGGGTTTGATATCTCGTCTATGAGCGCCATGTGAGTGGATTACGGGATCAAGTTCGCAGGTGCATGTGCTGACACGTCAACAGCATCGCCGGCCAAGGCTACCTCTGCTACTTCAACCAAGGCGACAAACCGTGCCAAGGTCCGACCTCGAACGTCCAAGGTGGCATCACCGCCTCCATGGCCGGTGGCTCGTGGCTAGCTTCCCTCTTCTCTGGCTTCCTCTCCGACGCTGTTGGGCGCAAGAAGGCCATCATGTGGGTCAAGAGTCCGACGCTGAAGAACACGGATATCAGGTCTGACAGGTCACAGGGTCGGCGCCATTACCTGGATCATCGGCTGCATCATCGTCTCTGCCTCTCAGAACATCGCCATGCTCATCGTCGGCCGTGTCATCAATGGGTTCTGCGTTGGTATCTGCTCTGCACAAGTCCCGGTCTACATCTCGGAGATCGCACCACCAACCAAGCGCGGCCGTCTTGTTGGCGCGCAGCAATGGGCTATCGTAAGCAAACCGATGGGCATAATCCATACTCGAGAGATAGATGCGTTCTAACCTCCTATTTTAGACCTGGGGCATCATGATCATGTTCTACATCTCCTACGGCTGCTCCTTCATCAAAGGCCCGGCTGCCTTTCGCGTCCCATGGGCGCTCCAGATGATACCTGCCATCATTCTCCTCTTCGGCATGATGATACTTCCTGAGTCTCCCCGTTGGCTCGCGGGCAAGGATCGCTGGGAGGAGTGCGAGCAGGTCCTGATCCTCACCCACGGTCACGGCGATCCCAACAGCCCTTGGGTCGCTCGTGAGTTCCAGGAGATCAAGGAGTGGCTCGAGATTGAGCGCCAGAGTAAGCAGATCAGCTACCTCACGCTTTTCACGCCGCGCTATATCAACCGCACTCACATCGGTTTGTTCATGCAAATCTGGTCTCAGCTTACCGGCATGAACGTCATGATGTACTACATTGTAAGTACAGACAATAAATACCGAAGTACAAGAACGTTGCTAACCGCGACATATAGACCTATGTCTTCACCATGGCCGGTTTGACTGGCAACACGCTCTTGGTCTCATCCAGCATCCAGTATGTCATCAACGTCGCGATGACCGTGCCTGCTCTGATCTGGGTCGACCGCATTGGCCGCCGTCCTACCCTGCTGCTCGGTTCTACTCTGATGGCCACCTGGTTGTGGGTCAACGCCGGCATTCTTGGTGGGATGGGCGAGTACGTGCCAGGCGGTATCAATAATATTCGCGAAGCCAAGGTCAGAGTCACCGGCTCGGCCTCCAAGGCAGTCATCGCCTGCTCCTACCTGTTCGTTGCTTCTTACGCTCCGACCTGGGGCCCTGTCTCCTGGATCTACCCGCCGGAATTGTTCCCAAATCAGCTCCGTGGCAAGGCAGTGGCGTTCACGACTTCCGGCAACTGGGCCTTCAACTTTGCCCTCGGCTACTTTGTGCCCGTGGCATTCGAGAACATCACTTGGAAGGTACGGAACAGACCAGAACTCTATGATTCTGGATGTGACTGACATGCGTTGCAGACCTACATCATATTCGCCGTCTTCTGCACAGTCATGACGGTTCACGTCTACTTTATGTTCCCAGAGACTGCTGGTAAGCCGCTCGAGGAGATCACCGAGATGTTTGAGGATCCCAACGGCATCAAGTACATCGGCATACCAGCTTGGAAGACTTCCAGCTACTACAATACTGCGGCAAGAATGGAGCATGTAAGCTACAATTCTGCATCACTCTTGAGCTAGACCGATACTGACATCACATAAGGGCGACGGTCTCGGCAAGAAGCTCTCCACCGACGAGAGCCCGACTCGCAACGAGAACGTCTCACCGGAGAAGATTGCCTGAACAAGGGAACAAACGATTTCTTATTACTTGCATACGGCATTCTGGCCTTTTTGGCCTTCAGCTTGATTCATGCCTATATGAGAGGCATTGCACATATACCCAGACTTGCTTGTAGCTAGTCGCTTCAATGACGAAGCAGATACAGATGTAACGATTGTCCATGCTACATAGCCTCCATTCCTTATTGTCGTCTGAGGGGTTTCAAGGTGATCAAAGTTGTGTGATTGCCGATAAGTCTTTCTGTAGGGCTTGCACTTTGGTCACGCTATATTTGGTGGAGATTTTGTAAGCCCCTTGGTAGTACAGCTCACGTTCATCGGACCGGCACCGAGTTTTGCTATTGTCTTTCCTGGTAATCTAACCTAAAGCGTTATGTGCACCTTTGTGTGCAAGTAGCATGCCATGCTTGGAAACCCTTAACATCGCTGCTGCGCCTCGCTGTTCTGTGTCGTGAGCTTATGAATGCGGTGACTGACGAAGCACTGTTTGGTGCCGCGAGGGCAAACCCGTAAGATTAAAGTCTGGGTGATTACTCAGCGCCAGTACAGTGTCAGTACCGATGTGCATGCAGTATCTGTAACCAGTGCCCATAGCATGGACGGCGGTGTTTGCATCTCCGGAAAATATAGAGAGTGGAAGGTGTCTGGTAGCGCGCACGTTGGCATAGGCGTGGTGGTGCGTGGGATGGAAATGTGGCCTTGTACTACCCTTAGGCGTGGAAAGCTCAATGGAAGGCGCTCTCGGGGTTCCGGCATATATGACAAGCATGAGGGTACTGACAACGGATACGTGAGCGCGATAGCATCCTTCATACTGTGGAGATACAACATCCTGTTCACCATTTTCCCTCCTGAGCCTTCCCAAAATCGCGGAGTACAACATCCTCACTGTCCCAGTCATCTCCCCATGCCGGCCCGCCAGTTCCCGCACCACTCTCGTCCTCCCGCCAATCCCCTGATTCCTCCGCGCTACCATACTCGCCCTCAAGGTGCCACCCCTCCGTAATGTCGCGGGGAAGCACCTCCCTGCGCAGAAGACTGCCGCGGCGACGAGGACCGGCCGCGTCCCTGATCAATGCCGGTATCCCAGCATTCCGCGCCGGGAACGACTCCTTGAGGCCGAGTACGACAGCCTCGGCTTCCAGCTCGAATTCGAGAAGCTTCTTCCGAGCTTCTTCAAGCTCCTTCGCGCACTCAGCGAATTCCTCGAGCCGACTGAAACTGGCGGCGAACTTCTGCTGGAGATACTCTATCTCCGTTTGGAAGCCCTTGCATACGGTATCGTAGTCGGCTTCAGTAGCCGCGATCTGGCAGGTACCGCAGGGTGAGGAGATCCGAAGGTAAAGCTCTGGGTACCGCCGACAAGATTTGCGACGGCCCTGCTGTAGGTGCCGTGTGTTGGGTGTGGCGTATTGCCCCTGGCACTTGCTCGTGCAGACTCTGATGCCATGACCGCAGTCGTAAATATACTGGTAGATCTTGCACATCGCGGCCGCTGGTAGCGAATACGTTGGCGTATGGTGGCGCGATGATTTGGAGAAAGACAGCGGCGAAAGGAGCGGACGTAGGTCGGTATAGCGCAGTGTTTGGTGAGAGTTGTATAGTGTACTGTGGTGAGGATCGTGCCTGGTGTCTTGTAGCTCTTATTGTACGGTGTTGTGTTTGCCGTGCGTTGTAAGAGGGACAGGAGAATTTGGGAGAAAATTGTGCATCCAGTGAGGTTCATCCCGCTCTTTCCTCCTTCAGCGGAGATGGTGCCAAGCCCTCCGTTGGTCTAGCTATCACATGCTGCGAAGAAAGCATAACTTAGACCCCTTAACAAGCAGCCGATGAGACGATCAGTAAGTTCTGCGGTAAACATAGTAGTCTCGCCCACTCTTCCGCCACGACGTTGGCGTCAAAGCGCTGCTTTTCCAGCAGTGGCGTGCCCGTTTTAACGTGCTGGCGATGCCTGTTGTTATTTGAACACAGTCACCGTCCTCCCGAACAGAATTCAACGTCTCGGTATCGACTTTTCATCACCTCCTCCCGCGCAATCAAGACACTCAAGCAGCCGTGTTCTCATACCGGTCGTTCCTCTTAACGGTCGCAAGCGTCGCAATCGTTCCTTACCGTAAGCAGCAGCAGCGTTGATGTCTCGTATCGAGAGAGCTCGCTCTATGATCTGAGTGGTTTCATGGCAGCGAGCATTGTGGACAAGCATCGCAAAGGAAGTGAAGGCACAGGTAGAGACAGTGGCGTTCAAACGCTAGTCGCGGAACGTACCTACCGGTTTGGGGCAAGTGTTTAGACAGTGCTACATCCTTGAGAAGTCTTCACTGCGCGGCTTCGTTTTCTTTCTCGTCTCATGCGCCTTGCCAACATCGATGAGTGCGGCCAACTGCGCTTGGTAAGTAGCGGAGGCGCATTGGCATGGCTCCGCTCCCGCAATCTTTCGCGCTCGTCTCGTTCCGACATGCTGCATAGCGTTGTGATGCGACAGGCTTGAACACGTGTAGTAGATGGTGTCGTGAAGAGAGGAAAGTAAAGGGGAGGGTCGCGGCATAAGTTCGCACCTCACGTGCAGCAACGGACTGCCCCGCTGCCTGTGCGTTCGCGTCATCCTTGCGCGTGGCTTCGCGAGGTGGACGCGACCCTATCAAGCATCTTCTCCCAGCAGCCATACCACCACACCTCCACACCTTTTATACACTGTGACTATGCCCGGAGTACTCGCACAGGCGCCCGTGGGCGCGAAAGTGCCTAACAAGCGTGCATTACAAGAGACGTCCATCTCCCGCCGCAACCAGCAAGTATCGCCGTCGAAGAAGCGGAAACTCGAGAATGGCGCTCAGTTCAAGCAACCCGCGAGAAAGACTCCAAATGGCAACCACGTCGGCTCTAGTCAACCGAAGAGTCAGTTTGAAGAAGAAGTGCTGGAGAAGCTCACCCAAGACATCGACGCGCTGAAGCAGAAGAATTCGGAGAAGGACCAGCATTGGGCTCGTCCGAGTCTAGACGACTTCAACGAGAGGGAGGACACACTATGCTTCCAGCAAATCGAGGCAGAGGAAGGCACGCTACATGGTGGCAAAGCGACAGTGAAGCTGTTCGGTGTGACAGAGACTGGTCATTCAGTCCTGCTGCACGTTACGGACTTCCAGCACTACCTCTACGTCGCTGCGCCCATCTCCTTCACCAAGAATGACTGCGAGTCCTTCAAGTCTTACCTCGAGACGAACCTGGGTCAGCATCAACCAGCGATCTACTCGGTGCAGATGGTGCTGCGAGAGAATCTGTTCGGCTTCCAAGGCAACCAGAAGAGTCCTTACCTCAAGATCACTGTCACTGATCCGAAGCTCATTAACCGCTTACGCACGCTGATCGAGGCCGGCAATGCAAACTACAAAGGCCTGTGGAAGGCTGCTGAAGGCGGCATCTTGACATTTGACAGCATCCAGTATGTCCTACGCTTCATGATCGACACCGGCATTAAGGGTATGTCGTGGGTGTCAGTGGAATCGGACAAGTATCATATGATACCGCAGCGAGACATGCATTCGAATTGCCAGATTGAGGCCTATTGTCACTATCGGGATCTTATCGCACATTCTGTCGACGGCGAGTGGGCGAAGATGGCTCCCCTCCGTGTCCTCAGCTTCGACATTGAGTGCGCTGGCCGCAAAGGAGTCTTCCCAGAGGCGAACGTCGATCCGGTCATCCAGATTGCCAATGTGGTGACACGATATGGTGAACCCAAACCTTTCGTCCGGAACGTCTTCTGCATGGATACGTGCAGTCTCATCGTCAACACGCAGATCTTCGAATTCGGGTCTGAGGAGAAGATGCTCATGGCCTGGCGCGACTTCCTAGAAGAAGTCGATCCGGATGTCATCATCGGGTACAACATCTCCAACTTCGACTTCCCGTACCTGCTAGATCGAGCAGCACATCTGAAGGTCGGGCGATTTCCGTTCTGGTCTCGGCTGAAGAACATCAAGTCGCAAGCGAAAGATACCAACTTCTCCAGCAAGCAGATGGGCAGTCGCGACACCAAAGCCACCAACACCAATGGGCGACTACAGCTGGATTTGCTGCAGCTTGTACAGCGTGACCACCAGCTCCGCTCCTACACCCTCAACTCCGTTTGTGCGCACTTCCTCAACGAGCAGAAAGAAGACGTGCATCACACAATGATCACCGAGCTCTACAACGGCACTGCCGAAAGCCGGCGACGTCTCGCAGTCTACTGTCTCAAAGATGCTTACCTCCCGCAACGGCTCATGGACAAGCTGATGTGTCTTGTCAATTACACTGAGATGGCGCGTGTCACAGGTGTACCTTTCAACTTCTTGCTCGCTAAGGGACAACAGATCAAGTTCATATCTCAACTCTTCCGCAAAGCTCTCGAACAGCAGCTCGTTGTGCCCAACCTGAAATCTGAAGGTAGCGATGAGCAGTACGAAGGCGCTACAGTCATCGAGCCGACGAGAGGATACTACGATGTGCCAGTCGCCACTCTAGATTTCGCTTCGCTGTATCCTTCAATCATCCAGGCGCATAATCTTTGCTACACTACCCTCCTGAACAAAACAGCAATCGACAAGCTCGGTCTCAAGAAAGACGACGACTACATACAAACGCCCAACGGCGACCTCTTCTGCACTTCCAAGGTCCGCAAAGGTTTGCTGTCCCAGATTCTGGAGGAGCTTCTGGGAGCGAGAAAGCGCGCGAAGAAAGAATTGGCTGTTGAGACCGATGTTTTCAAGAGAGCTGTGCTGAACGGTCGACAGCTTGCTCTCAAAGTCTCTGCTAACTCGGTGTATGGTCTCACGGGTGCGACGGTGGGCAAACTACCTTGTCTCGCCATCGCTTCTTCGACGACGTCCTATGGCAGACAGATGATCGAGAAGACGAAGGAGGAAGTCGAGGCGAAGTACACTATTTCCAACGGCTACTCGCATGATGCGCAGGTCATCTACGGCGACACGGATTCGGTCATGGTTAAGTTCGGACCTAACGACCTCGCCACCGCCATGTCCCTTGGTAACGAAGCTGCGGAGTATGTGAGCGCGAAGTTCATCAAGCCCATTAAGCTGGAGTTCGAGAAGGTATACTATCCGTACCTTCTTATCAACAAGAAGAGGTATGCAGGACTGTACTGGACGAAGACGGAGAAGTGGGATAAGATGGATACGAAGGGTATTGAGACGGTGAGAAGAGATAACTGCAGGCTTGTGCAGACGGTTATTGAGACGAGCCTACGCATGCTTTTGATTGAGCGGGATGTGCAGGGAGCGCAAGAGTAAGTCTTCCTTTCCACACTACATGCCATGCCTCTTACCGCATGCGACCGGTGTGGCGATCAGTGCATATACTGATTTTTGGGCGATAGCTACGTCAAAGAACAAATCTCTGAGCTCCTCCAAAACAAAATCGACATGGCCTCCCTCGTTATCACCAAAGCCTTGACAAAAGCTGACTACGCCAACAAGCAAGCGCACACCGAACTCGCCGAACGCATGCGGAAACGCGACGCTGGTTCCGCTCCCGCCCTCGGCGACAGAGTAGCGTACGTGATGGTCAAAGGTGCGGCAGGCAGCAAAGGCTACGAGAAGTCCGAAGACCCGATTTTCGTATTGGAGAACAATTTGCCGATCGACACGAAATACTACCTCGACAATCAGCTCGCGAAACCCCTAGGTCGTATCTTCGAGCCCATCTTGGGAGAGAAGAAAGCCGGATCCCTCCTCACAGGCGAACACACACGCAGTATCAATATCGCCGCGCCCACCATGGGGGGACTCATGAAGTTCGCGCAGAAGACCTCTACTTGCTTGGGCTGCAAAAAACCCTTAACTTCGAAGGAGGAGAAGGAAGGTGCAGTAGGCACCGAGTGCGCGCACAGGTTCGGGGAATTGTATCAGAAGAGTTTGTCTAAGGCGTCTGAGCTGGAGGTCAGGTTTGCGAGACTGTGGACGCAGTGTCAGAGGTGTCAGGGGAGTATGCATAATGAGGTTATTTGTTCGAGCAGGGATTGTCCGATTTTTTACATGAGGATGAAGGCGAAGAAGGATGTGGAGGAGGCGGGTAGGGAGTTGGGGAGGTTTGATCGGGATGCGGTTTTGTGGTGATGGCGACGGTGACGGTGGACGGTAATTCGGTTTGCGCATGGTGCTGTGCGGGATTGAAGGTCGCGTGTTTTGCTATTGGCGCAATGCGTTTGCGCCATATATACTTACCTACCGATCATGAGTGAGGTGTTGGTGGCGGATGTTAAAAGGGATCTCTTGTTGTAACGCAGATTTGCTCTATCGTGGAAATCCACTTCGCTATCCCGTCTGTATCCCTGATCGTGTCTACATGATCTGTCCAGTCTGCGACGAATGGGACTGAGAGCTTGCATCTTCGGTGTTCAATACATCGACGTCCCTACCTACGGTATTCTTGTGAGTATATCACCACGCTTCATCATACAGGACTGAGGGTGACGGGTTGAGGCTTCGTTCTTGAGATTGATCACTCGTCACAACCACTACTCTTAGTACCCTGCAAGGAGTATTACAAGTTGTCTACGGGGCGCGGCGATTCGACACATGCATGTTAAACCGCTTCCAGCGTCATCTTCGCATGGGTGCCGGTTGTTGAGTGGTTGAACGGTCAACATTGGCTGCATTCATGAGTTGTGCGAACAAGTCCAGACGTCGATAACAAGCCTTCACAAATATGGCTACGGTTTTTGGGAATAGCTACGGTCATGAGGACACAGGTACCTACAGGTCTGGAAGCATAGCCATGCCGATGAAGTCTTAGGGTTACAGGTCATGTAGATTGTGTGGTGGAGGTCATTCTGCAATCGTGCTGTTGTACACCTCGCTATCTTTTGCTGATCGAACGAGTAATACCAATGGTCCGGTGATTCACGGTGATGTTCAAGCACGGCTGTTTCACGAGGCAGCCTAATCCTTACCATGGTAATCTGCGACTCATGGCGGCTCAGCCCAACAACCACGGTCCATGGATCATCAGACTCCGTGGAGTGGATCGGGTGTCGTATTGTAGCGCTTCCCTGGTGTGCTCTGCGATAACGCGTGGCGCCTGGGATGTCTCTGCTTATGACTCCCGAGTCTGTAAGATCGATCTACGTTGTCGTCGGAGAAGGACCCCAGGTAGGCATGGGGTCTGTTCGTGCGACGGAGGTACGAGACTCCGGAGTACATACCGCTTATTGAAGTGTCATGTCATGA
>Ga0058704_10001272_pt1 | contig 11882 bp, 14 predicted proteins | sample AgamicMgSfe_FD_71363 | JGI IMG/M metagenome (GOLD analysis project Ga0058704, IMG submission 71363) | Agave microbial communities from Guanajuato, Mexico - Mg.Sf.e | ecosystem: Host-associated > Plants > Phyllosphere > Phylloplane/Leaf | place: Guanajuato, Mexico | collected 2012-05-30
GCCTTTGTCTGCATTGTACGTTGCTCTATTTCTGTCGGTCTTGTTCGAGGCGAAGGCGAGGTACCATGCCGTTCTTTGAACAAAGGACTGCTAAGTTGACGATGGGCAGACAATTGGGATGGGAAATTAGCAGCTCGACTACAGCATGGTAAGATGCTCGGAGACGGGCCACGAGCTCTTCTTCCCGCAACAATCTTGCCCTCGAAGGCAGCTAGCAGCCTTCTTTTTCTGCGTCACCTCTTATCTTCTGTTCATATTAGCTGCTGGCAGCTCCTTCAGCTATCCTCTCGAGAATGCCACCTACTCTTCGCTCAAGGCCTGCGCCGGAAGCGCCCACGCCCACAAAAACACCGATCAAGAAGCGCCGCACGAAGCGACTTACGCTGCTGGCTTTTGCACAAAAAACCAGTTTCATGAAAGCCCAACAGCTGTCCGTAGATTCGGCCGCCAGCCTGGAGGCCCCCACGCCCGACAACGCGCCGATACTCGCCATCTTCGCCAAGAGCAGCTGGAACTGCGACATGTCTGATGAGCGGTATGAAGCCTTGAAGCCGTCCATGCGCCTTGCTAGCAGATTCCTAACGAGCAAGCAGATCAGGCCGATGTTCCACACTATGCTGAGTCATGGTCCACGGCAGGATTTAGGTGAGAAAGATTCAGATGGGAATGCTATGGAGACTTATCAAGATGACGATTGCAGAGTTGATCGGGAGATGGGTCCAGCGGCATTCTGGGAGATCGAAGCCGCCCTGGCCGAGCTTGCGGACTTCGTCGAGTTCAAGACCCACGATGTCGGTTGTCTGACCAAAATCCGGCAGGGAGGGCCAGGAAGACTGGACACTACCCTATATCCCGAGGGTGTCCCGAGCACGATCTACCTTCCCCACGCTTCTCTCAACCAGCCGTTGGGTGCTCATGCGGCCCCTTTGGCACAGCAGGACCTGCCATTACTGATCGTGAAGCCATTCGAGCTCGCGATACAGCTGACGCATGAGGTTTGTCATGCGCTTCAGAATCACCTCATGGGCGACCTGACCACCGAGTCTTTCTTCGGCCACGGCGCAGCGGTTGCCGAGACCGGATACGAGGCGGAATATCGGCTGTTAGGCGGACAATTCTCTATAATCTGGGCTTCAAGCCAGGATGCATACCCATATCGAGTCCACGAGCTGTACAACGGCCAGTTGAGTGAGCTTACTGGCATTCCGATCCTTTGGCGCTGGCCTTGCAGGGGTACTTCGAGGGAGTATAGCCGTCGTGATTGGGGCCTCTGGGAGCGAGAGCGGTATACCAGGGAGGCGCCGGAGAATGATATCGCCTGGCGCGTGTCGATTGAAGATCTGCATCGGTACTTCACCTCTGCTTTCTGGACTCAGGCGAATCAGAGCGAGAACCTGGCTGCCTTGCATTTGCCGAAGGAGGTTGGATATCCGTTTCGGTTTGATAAGCACGATACACCGTGGCCTGCGACTATTCACGATCAGGATCTGATCGACCGGGGTATCACTGGTTTTAGGGTGGACGAGGACACTTGGGACATAGTTATGGCTGATACTTGATCGCTTCAGGAGGCTTTCATGGCTCGAATGTCCGGACAGCGAGCCGCTTCGAGTAAGAATATCGTCAGGCGTGTTACGACCGACGACGTGAACTAGGTACGAAAGCCAGTAGTAGCAAAACAAACTTCGATCTTTCAAGCATGCAAGTTAATCCTCCTGAATCCCTAGAGCATCGAGCCTACTATCATATAGCTTACTCACTCAGGCTGACCATGATGGACCAATGAGACGCCTTGGCTGCGTTTGGATGTTTCAGGTTTTGGGGATGAGCGCGGGTACTGACTTCTGAGCTCTCCAGGTACATGCAGGCTTCCGCCTTCACACCGCGCGCGTGTTGCTGCAGCAACAGACCTGTTCATGTGGGTGTGAACTCACACATGCGTCAGTCTACCATATGCTCAAAGACATCCTTATTTTCTGCGTTCTCGACTCACCACATCTCCACGATTAAAGACTTCTTCCATCACCCAACAGCAACCACGGTCCACCGGATTTTCTTACCCAAAACGGCGGACACATATCCGACATGGCCGCCCTTCCAACCTCGCTGAGCGACCTGCCTAACGAGCTGGTTGACCTTGTGGGAAGCTACGCCCAGCCTACAGATCTGCTGAATCTTCGATTGACGAACAAGGACATCGCAGCGAAGACTCTACGCGTCATGACTCCGAAGTGCTTTGGCGAGCTTCACATCATGGTCGCATTCCCACACAGTTTGAAGCGAGCAGCAGCCGTCGCAAGTCATGCCTACTTAGGGAGACACATACATAGTGTCACAGTGCACCTCGACGCGCCTTTCGAGCACCCGGATATTCAGTGGCGTACAGACGGCCTAGGTGCCTGGTCTACAGCGAACGACGCAAGTGAGATAAAGCGTCTTCAAGGCGTACACGAGGAATGGAGGCGGGCAGCTGAGGAGCTCGCGTGCACCACGGCAGACCAACGCTCCCTCACAGCTATCTTCAGGGCTCTCTCCCGCCGCAATCGTCCAATATCACTTTGCTTGCGCAGCGGTGTTTCCGGTCAACACATAATGAAAGGACAAGCGCCCGCAGACTACCGGACACTGGCCTCCGTCGCTCCAACAAACATCCGGCTGGCACTGGCTCCACGCGAACAATGCGATGGTTACCTGAGCTCCATTCTCACCACAGCACGCAAGAGCAACATCAGGCTCTGCAGCCTCGACATTCTCGGTTCCTCGCACGCATGGTTCGGTGCTCCGATATCACTCTTTAGCGGTGTCATCGGATCTGCGAATTTCAGGCCTACTCTACAACCCCTAAAAGTCATGAAGCTGTACATTCCTTCGGTCTGGAACAGACAAGACGACCAGGATATGGTGACAGATCAGGGCCTGAGCACCGTGGTCAGCTTCTTGGAAGGCAGCGTGCCCAACCTTGCCGTTCTGGAGCTGTCTGGTGGCTTTGATCCCGGGAACATTGAGTCTAGCCCGTTATCTCGTCTCGTCGGACACATGATCCAACATCTCCGGATCCCTCACCTTCAGTCTCTCAGGCTCAAGAATGCAAGGATCAGATCTTCGGCGGAGCTTATAGGGTTCCTCGAAAGGCATGGAAGCACCTTGGAATCGTACCACTTCGACTCCGTCTGGTGCGAGGACCTTGAAGAAGGCGACGACTGGTCTCCACAGAGTGCTGTTGATGAGTGGGCCGCTCGTCTCCAGAACCTCGGCGTTGTTGCTAGGATGGATGGGGAACCTGCTCTGCCAGAGTGGACATTCATCCACCTAGTGTGATTCGCTGTGAATCAGGGACTACTTGAGACCGGACCAGTAACAGGTGGACTCAATGCCGTTTCTCGCATTGCTTTGGGATGAAGGTCATCTTGTAATCTCGCGGCGTGAGATGCTTCTTGGTTTCGAGGGAGGCTGGAGAAACTTGACTGCTCGTCGGGAGATGAGGTAGCTTCTTCGAACAATATGAACTCTCTACGCAAAGGAATCGCCGTTTCGCCTCACAGAATGGCTCACATTTATACGTAAATACTTCACTGGCAGATTCATACGAGGTAAAGTCGAAGGGATCATTCATATTGCCCTTGAAAGAGGGCGCAGGATGGCATTCCTCGTTTGGTTTCATAGCAATTGCAGGTGTGGCGGAAACTAATGCTTTGCTATAGACACGACCGTCTGAGTGTATCATTATGGTCAGACGGGATAGACGCAGTAGAGTGTGTACTTCACCCATCGCCATCGAAACCAGTTTACACTTTCCGAACGATGATCTCGAAGAGCGGGGCGTCACTGCTCTCTGGGGCACCACGTACACTTTCAAGCTACAGGAGCGCCCACGAACACTCAACTTGACAGGCGCATTGTTTGAGAATATTGCCGGTCAAGTGTATCGGTGCGCAGGTAGTACGCTCCTGTTGCCTCACGTCAGTGATGGCTCCGCACGGCTGCGCCTGCACACTGCGTGCATGACTGCCATTGACTACGGTAGGTGTCGTGGGCTAGCAAGAACCCACAGCGAACTCTCAAGATATCACCTCACCTTCAATACCGCTTGCTTGGAACTCTGGACCAAGTTCTCTTGAGCGACATCAAAGTCATCGCATGAAGCTATTCATATGTCACTCGACTTCACGCTAAGACGGTGCCGCCCATTACCACTGGTCAATACCGCTTAGACAGGCATGACATCTTCCTCCGAGACCACGACTCCCGGTCAGTGCTGGATACTTGGACTGCCCAACGAGCTGCTCGATGCTGTCAGCAGTTTCGTGCCCGCGAACGACCTGCTGAACCTGCGCCTCGTGAGCAAAGATATTGCCGCCAAGTCACAACGCCAGATGTCATCGAAGTGCTTCGGCGAGCTTCATATCCTGGTTGCTTTCAGGCACAGTCTCAAGAGAGTCGCAGCGATCACCAGCCGACCGCATCTTTGCCAGCTTACAACTGGCATAGTGATCCACCTGGGTGCACCAGTGGACCGGCCAGATCGCTCGAAGTACACGTTGATTGGCGGAGAGAACCACGATGGCGATGCAGACCCCTTGCTCGAGAGACTATACGCAGAGTGCAGACGGACACACGAGGAGCTCATGTGTGAAGCTTTGGACCAACGCTACCTCATCAGGATCTTTCGCACCTTCGCTGGTCGACAAAAGCTTTTGGGGCTCTCTGTTCGCTGTGGGCCTGTGGCGAGGGTGCACCAAGACTGAGGCCAGGAACAGAAGACATTGGGACTTTGCAGCCTTACGTGCTATGATGCCAGAAGGCACACGACCCTATCTGGGCCCGCCATCAGGGCCAAGCTCCATTGTCTGCATGATACTGAATGCTCTGCGAAGAAGTAAGGCGGGCCTGGCAAGCTTGAGCGTCTCCCGAGGATACCGGCCTTTCGTTGGGTTCGCCATGCCCAATTTTACCAGTGCTCTGAGCCCGGTGGCGTTCAGACCTGCTGTCGATCAGCTCAGCAGTCTCAGCTTGCATTTGACAGGCCATCGGGACCGTCTACCCTGTCATATTCATGGAGAGCTGCACCAGGTTCTCTACGAGGATCTTGATGGCGCGATAGGCTTTCTACACCTTAGTGTGCCGTGTCTGACCAAGCTCGAGCTCTCGGGCGACTTTATGCACGCCATACAGGGAGGAGAGGGCCCGCTTGACGCACTGTTTGTCATGGTGGCCCGGGACCTCGTCATGCCATGCTTGGAATACGTGTCTCTTGCGAGTTTCCTGGTGTGCTCCGCGGACCTATTGCGCTTCTTCGTCCATCACGAGGACACACTGAAGGCTTATCGCTTGCACGACATCTGGTGTCACGGATTTGGAGAAGTGGAAGACGGTCCAGAAGATCAAGAAGCTACGGCGCGAGTAGCATCGTATCTAAGTGATGCCGGAGTCAGTGCGCGCATGGACGAAGATTCTGGTGTCTGGCTCGGGGGCTTTGCCTGACTCGAGCGAGGGAGCGAGGTCGAGAATGCATTGTAGTGGGCACATATGTACGGATTGCGATCGCTTGGCTAGAGCGACTCTATGTTGTAATCGAGTACGGCATCACATTCGGGTCCAACGCCTGCCAGATGAACGGCATTCCCTGACTCAGTCCGTTCCCATCGAACGACCTTGAGCTGACGATTGAGCTGAAGATCTCCATGGTGCTCTTGAACTTGTCGTTGGCAGACCTTGTCTGCGAGTTTGTCTTGCCAAGGAAGAAGTCGCCGTCAAACATGTGAACGGCGGACCGATTGGTACCTACGAAGTCCGGACGGGCGAATAGAGCGCCGATGGTGAGCTGTGAAGACCATGTCAGCAAGGCATAGAGTCTACCATTGTGCAGCTGAGACCTACCTGTGTGAGGACGAAAGCGAAAGGCGGAAGATAGTCGGCGACGTTCGTGACGGTACCCTTGGAGGTCGGCAGAGACTTGTAGAGAGCAGATGGGTGGAACGGAAACGCTGCCGATACGTCCAGAAGCTCGTTGGTGTTCACGGTGTGGTGCGATGTTGACACGAGGTGGGCCTGTTGTCATCATCAGCAGTTTACTTGTGCGATGCAGCTACGTTGCGCTCACCAAGTGCGTCAGGATATCCACAAGCGCCTGCTTGCTCGAGATGGAGCTTGGAAAGTCGAGCACGTTGGCTTGGCCGTTCGCTTCTTTTGCCCAAGCTTTCAGCTCGGAGTCTGCGGCCACAACCGAATCGGATGAGTAGTATGATCCGACGAAGTCTGTCATGAACGCTTCGATAGCATCATGCACGACGGATGCGTCCTCGTAGAACGGGAAGTGCTTCAGGTCCGGCCCATACGACGCATCGATCAGGCCCCTAGACCTGAGGTCACTCTCGAAGTAATTCGCCCGGAAACGTCCAGCACCTCCAGTCTTGTACAGCTTGGTAGTGTATGATGAAGCCGACTGCCCGCTGTAAGCGAAGTCGAGGTCGACTGCCGCAGCAGGATCGAAGAGAACCGTTTGGGCGAGTGGCTGGATCGCGAAGACTTGAAACATGAGGCGGTTGAGCAGACCTTGAACGGGATGCTGCTCGCTAAGTGTTCTTATGGCGGCCATATAAGTGATCTGGACCACTTCGTGCGTACTGGCCAGGTGGCGCCATTGAGCGAACCAGAAGTCGTTGACGTTGACCATGATCTTGGCCAGTAGCCAGTCGTTGGCAGTATCGGCGGGTGTGTAAACTAGATTCGATCCGACATTGGTTCTGATTGCCAATGGCAGGAAGTCGCCAGACTGTGAGTCGATATAGAAGTAGGCGTCACAAGCGGCCGAGTACTTGCCAGGGTTTGGCGTAAGCTCTGCTTGGTCACGGTAGTCGGCATAGAAGAGGCGTCCGTCACGAAAGAGCTGCTTTAGCGTGCTACCAGTGAGGTTCTTAGCAACGGTATCGTCGATCTCGAAGTTCATGGAATCGCCGCTGGGGTTCAGACGTCTGACCTGGTACGGACTATTTGACAGCCTTTCCATTGAGAAGAAGAGGTCGTCCGTGTAGTTAGTGAGCACACCAGGATCTGGTCCACCAGGCAAGGTGTTTGTCCATTCGCCGGAATATAGGGTAGCGTAGTCCTCCATTGTCTTTAGGCCATCATACTTCCCGCTACCCGCTATAGAGTCCGCGACATCAAGCAGGGCTTGCGCAGCCTCAGATGACAAGTCCAGTTCGATTGACGCCAGGTCCGTCGTCACCTTGAGGAGACCAAGTACGCCGGTTGGGTACGCTGGGCCGCCTGCGACTGGCGGCCCGTATAGAAAAGTGAGCTGTTTCGCGAGCACGCCAGTAGACCTCAGCAAAGGCGTGACTGCATGCTGGGGTATGCTGAAGTCTCCGAGCACAGTGAGATCCGGCGCCGTTCCACTTTGATTTGGCGAGAGTGGGTTGACAATGTTATTCGCCTTGTCAACGATCGCGTCCGCATTCGCGTCTACGGCCTGTCTGTGCGCGACATAGCCCTGGACCGGGGCAACAAGGAGGACGAGAGAGGCTGGCAGAGCTAACAGGGACGAGGGAGACGCCCGCATGTTGCGAATGCCTCACGCAATGGACGGTAAAATAAGTCGCAGACGGAGAGACCACGAAGAAAGCAGAACGCTTACAATAGGTTGATTCTAGACGATAGCTGAGGTCGCATAAGGGAGGCTTCTATACCTGACATCGACGTAGGTGGTGCCTTATTAATGAGCTCGCTCGGACCGGTCAGATGGGAGTCAGGCAACATGTCGGTACCGCTCGCCTGTCGCACGCGAACGCATGCGCCAGGGCAGGGTTAAATCCGGGTGGCGCTCGTAAGCTGAAGTGATGTGTACGCTTTGGGCATGAATGTGTGAGCTTGGTCTTGCTGCGGCGCAGATCCGGAGAAGGATCCTCAGCGGGGTTCGACTACAGGCCGTGAGGGTTGGCAGGTTGAGATGAGCCTCATGTTCGTCTGACAGCCTCGTGCTCAGTAGTCCTCGATATTACCTCCGTAGTGTGCCGGTAGAGCTTACTCGAGTGCCTAGCGATCAAAACGCTGGTGAGATCGAGTCATGAGGCGTTCCTTTCGGCGGAGGCTCGGTGGGGATGGGGAATTGGGGATGGCGCTCCCTGCACTGGTGTTGAGAATGCCCCGGCCTCGTTCGCGAACATGATCCATCCTCAAAACAGTCCCCTTGGTCAGCGCATATAACACCCTTCTAGCTGATAGCTTCACATATGCCCGGTAATTCCCGCCGCAGCTGGACCTGATGTTAGTTGACAAGATGCAGGAGCGGTGTCTCCATGTTGACTGCTGACGGCTAGGGCGAATGTTCCTGGTCTCAACACGCTCACCCACCAGTTGTCGCTACAGTATGCTTCTATGCTCGAGAGATGTGATCACCCTCTCGACCGTGCGAATCTACGAACGCCTACGATGTTACAACCCAATTGCACGGTGAAACTGTCGTGGAAGCTTTACAACCCGCTCAACTACAACGTCGAAGGACACATGCCTCTCGGTGGCCGACTTTTTGGAGGATGCCCAGCACTTCACCTGCAGCAGCCAATGCCGGGGGATTCACGGGTCATGGTTAGAGTTAAGCCTACTACGGCATCTCTCAGGGCTGTCTATCCATGACACGCGCGACTACTGCTTGTTGTGGTGCCTTGCCAATCACTTAGATATGGAAGGGTCTCCAGCTCGAGGCTCTCGGAGGTACTGCCAGAAACTGACAGTAGTCCTTCGTTCATCATGTAGGTGTGCCTCGTGGAGATCCTATCGATCCATTGTGTCTGGTAGCGCCCTGCTGACAAGCTCTTCGACAGGCCTGGCAATCTGCCAACGCCGCCATTGTCGGTCATACAGTCCTGGCCTCCGCCGAACTACATAGTACGTGCGCAGCGAAAACGTTCCCTCGCTTCACACTGCTAACGCGCTGCCGCTGTCAGGACCCCGAGCGACGCAAATGGCTACTACCATATGGCATCACCTTGGGCAGTGTATGTACACTGTTGGTAGCTCTACGAGTTGGACTACGCGCCAGGCATGAGGGCGGAGGGTTGGGCATCGACGACGCTATACTGGTCCCAGCATGGCTCATCATGGTAGGCGTGTATAGCATCGCCATCTATGCCACCGAGAACAGTCTTGCCGGCATCCACATCTGTACGCGAGCCACACGTTCCGATGGAATGAAGACTGCTGAATGCTAACACACCTTGTAGGGGACTCATCGTTCGACACGCTTCGAGACGAAGCTCTCAATGCCTGGATGGGAGCCTTGACGTTCATCACCGGGACCTGTTGCCTCAAGGTGTCGGTACTGCTCTTCTATCGGCGTATTCAAACCAGCACCTACGACCCCAAGATGTACTACGCCATCTGGGCCGCGATCATTTTCACAATTACCTATACGGTTGCCATGGTCTTGGCCTTGATATTGAACTGCCAGCCTACACAAGCCTAGTATGTACAGCTATAATGGCCTTTCCCTGGAACGAAGATTGACGATACTGACCTGTCATCCCAGTTGGCTCGCGTATGATGCGTCCTGGTCAGAGACTCACGACTTCAAGTGCGCCGATACAGGCATCATCAACCTGGTCGCTGGCGTCCTGAGCATCATAACGGATGCATACTCGATCGCTCTGCCTTGTATAGTCGCGCAGGGACTGAAGATTCCGCTTCGTCAAAAGATCATCCTGAACATGTGAGCATCTTTCCACGCGTACGCTCTCGGGCTTGCATTGCTAATCAATCATCTTATTAGTATGTACGTACCAAGTCCGGACAGAGTGCATCGTTTCCTCACCACCCACTCGTGCGCCACGCGAACTGTGCCATGAAACGCGGCACAGTAGGCGCAACAATCTTAAGTTACTGAAGCTAAGTCCTCCACATCAGGTTCGGCATAAGTCTCGTCACCATTGGCGCCGCCATCACCCGCACATACCTCTACTACAAGATGTCCTACCACTACGACTTCACCTGGGTCGCCTTCGACGTCTACTTCTGGACCATGCTTGAATTCGGCCTCGGGATAATGTGCGCCTGCGCGCCTTCCCTTCGCGTCTTCATCAAGCGTTACATCGGCGAACCGCTCTCCTCCGCCCGCTCAGGCAACGGCAGCGGTCTCCAATGGAACGGCAAGCGTCGCGGGCGCAGCGAAAGCCAGAGCGAACTGACCGGCCGTCGCGGACTGACCGAGAGCTACACATCTGCCATTGTGGCGAAGATGACTGTGCAGGTCAGCAGTGGGGAGAAGAAAGCTGAGGAGCTCGATATGAGAATGAGGCCAAGCCCGTTTGATCTCAATGAGGATGACAAGTCGATGTTTGCCATGGCTACGATGACGGATAGTACCTTCGACCCGTCGGCGCGTGGATCCGATGCCTCGAACAACGTTGGTCCAAGGTCGCCGAAAGAGTATGAGCTCGAGACGCTGGCGAATTTGCATCAGGGCAGGAAGTCGCTTTCGCAAGCAACGGCGCGAAGGCGGCCGAGCGAGGCGGGCCACCCGGTGCGGTTTTAGTCGCTGTAGCACTAGATCATACGCGTAATAGTCTCACCGCATATAATGAAAGTCAGGAATCTCTGATGTGTACTGCATGTTGACTTCGTGAACGTCAGCTTCGTTCGGCCGTGGAGCTATGTGTAATGTAGGGTATTCTATGTATCAGATCCCGAACTTTTGGAGTGCCAGATCTATGCCTCCGTTGCCTTCGCACCAACAACCGTGCCGGGTCGTCTCTTCCGTGCAGTGCACAAGCTTTGCATCTCTTATGCCTTCTTACCCGCCTTGAGCTTCTCAATAAACTCCTTGGGCGGCTGTTGCCTGTATCCCTGCGGGTTATTCTCGGTCCACCTCCACAAATCCTCACATGCGTCCTCGAGCGTGTGTTTCGCCTTCCATGCAAGCTCCTTGTTCGCTCTCGTCACGTTGGCGGTCAGGTTGAGCACGTCACCGGCGCGACGCGGAGCGACCTCGTAAGGCAGATCGCGGCCGACGGCGGTAGAGAAGGCCTTGATCATCTCGTACACGGTGGAACCCTTGCCGGTGCCGAGGTTCCAGGCGCGGACGCCGGGGTTGTGGTCGCGGAGGTGGTTGAGGGCGACCAGGTGGCCGTTGGCGAGGTCGAGGATGTGGATGTAGTCGCGGATGGCGGTGCCGTCTTTGGAGGAGTAGTCTGTGGGCATGCATTAGCCCGGCTGTTGAAGAACATCAGTACTCGGTTAGAGCTTACCGTCACCGAAGACCAGCAACTTCTCGCGCTTGCCGACCGCGACCTGCGCAAGCAGTGGGAGAAGGTTGTATGGCACGCCCTGCGGGTCCTCGCCCATGATACCGCTCGGGTGGCTACCAGCCGGGTTGAAGTACCTCAGCAGCGCTGCGTTGAACTCCTTGCCATCCTTGCCATTCTTCTTCGCCTTTGTCCTCTCAGCATTGACGTGGTTCGTGATCATGGTCTCGACTGCGAACTTGGTGTCGCCGTATGGGTTCGTCGGGCCCAGCGGGCACTCCTCCGGAATCGGGATCATGTTAGGGAAGCGGGTGGCATCGCCGTAGACGGTGGCCGAGGAGGAGAAGACGATGTTGGTGACGTTATGCTTCTGCATCGAGCGGAGGAGGCAGAGCGAGCCGTAGACGTTGACGCGGTAGTACTCGAGGGGTATTTCGCCAGACTCGCCGACGGCCTGCGAGGAAGGTCAGACGTATGATCCTGCCATGCCCGCCCTCAGTGCCAGCCTACCTTCAGTGCAGCAAAGTGGATGACATTGTCAATGTCCGGGTGCTTGTCGAAGACAGCATCCAGCTCCTTCTCGTTGGTGATATCGCAGGAGTAGTACTCCGGTCTCTTGCCAGAGATGAGCTCAATGCGGTTGATGAC
>Ga0058704_10001273_pt1 | contig 11878 bp, 11 predicted proteins | sample AgamicMgSfe_FD_71363 | JGI IMG/M metagenome (GOLD analysis project Ga0058704, IMG submission 71363) | Agave microbial communities from Guanajuato, Mexico - Mg.Sf.e | ecosystem: Host-associated > Plants > Phyllosphere > Phylloplane/Leaf | place: Guanajuato, Mexico | collected 2012-05-30
GCTCGGTCCATATGATGACGACCAGCAGATCCGTGTCGTTATGTGATCAGTTGTTCGATGACGTCCTGTAGCGCTGATGAGCTGCGCTAACGGGCGGGGACTGTGGCTTGTCGTTTATTTTCGAGGATGAGCCACTGGATGTTCGTCGATGCATGGAGTCGCGTTTGGATACTCGTAGTTCTTTCTGGCATAACTATGCATTATTGTTGTCGATATGCTGATTCTTCGGTCATTTCATGGGCAACAATGCAAATTTGTCAAGACGGAAAATAATGTCTCGCTTGGTTTCAAATGAGTTGCCTCGCACCGGCGTAATCGAGCATTGATGATCTCCGCACATCGTCTACCGGACGGGAAGGGACCACTGATGTGCGGCCAATCGCATCTGACGGAAGGAGTGATTGGCGCATGCCGTTCCTAGCAAGGTCACGTGCATGTCAGATGATCGACCATTCTAGACTTTTTATCGTGACTGTGCCTGTGATTGTGATTGCGTGTGTTTGTATGAATACAAGAGCGAAGATAATTGGCATCAGGCATCAAGCACCAGATTCTGTAGTGGTACGAACACAATCAAGCAGTGAAAGACTGAGCCTTGATGATGACGACATCCTTAACAGGTCTGTCGCCAGCGCCAGTCTGAACACTTCCAATCTTCTCAACAACATCCATACCCTGCACGACCTGGCCGAAGACAGTGTGCTTGCCGTTAAGGTGAGGCGTGGCAGCAAGGCAGATGAAGAACTGACTGCCGTTGGTACCAGGACCGCTGTTGGCCATGGACAGAACACCAGGACCAGTGTGCTTCAGCGAGCCATCAAATTCGTCTGCGAACTTGCCGCCCCAGATCGACTCTCCACCACGACCGGTACCGGTAGGGTCACCACCCTGAAGCATGAAGCCTGGGATGATGCGGTGGAAGATGACGCCGTTGTACTTACCTGCGTCGGCGAGGCCAGCGAAGTTCTGGCATGTCTGAACGGTGTTGGAAAGTGTACGTGAGAGGTTCATATCAGTCCGCGGACAAACTTACCTTTGGGGTCTTGTCACTGTAAAGCGCAATTGTGATGTTGCCGTAGTTGGTCTCGAGAAGGACACCAGCTGGCTTGTCTGTGGTAGCAGCGTTGCTGGTAGTTGCGGCAGAGGTAGAGCTGGTCTGAGGTGGTGGCGCAGAAGAAGTCGAGGTGGAAGCTGCTGAGTGCGACGATGTGGTTGATGGCGACTCGTCCTTGTCGGATTTGAACATCTTCTTGAGTTTATCCATGATCGCGATAGCTTTTTTGTTTACTGTAGCTCGTGAAAGTGAATTGAAAGTGCACTGGTTGATGAAGCGGAGCTGGTGAGAAAACAGGTTGGATGGAGCACGGGATTGACGGAAGGCGTTCCTGAGTATGTCATATCACGTGGAAGTCAGAACACCTTCAAGTTCTGGACTCTGCATTCATCCCTGCCGCATTACTGTACCTCGCATACTATTCGGTATCGGTTCAGAAGTTACATGTAGTACAATCTTTGAGTGCTTGATCCGAGTGAGAACGCTGCTGTGTGATGTGTTCCCGATAACAATAATACTGTATCGATCAGTACTGATATTCGATCGTCTATCGCTCGCCGTCGTCTGTGGAGAATAATTGGCGGACGGACGGTGCCTGCCGGTCTTGGAATTTGTTCGTTTCACAGCCGCAAACGGAAGCCACGGCGGCGCGTCGTGTCTGTCATGTTTGTCGAAAATCGAATGCAGCGATCCGACCCAGACAATACAGTCAATAATCATTCGGCGGTCTGGCTTCTATTGGACCAAGCAATTCACGATCCGATCCCGTGACAGTATCGGAATATTGACCGTGGTGAATAATTGCGGGCTGCACCGGTAGAGAAACAGGTACTGTGCAGGAGACAGGACAGACTCGGTTCGGATTGCACACTCCACAAAACCCTAGCCTACCGTACCGTACCCTACTGTACCTACTGTACAGTACGTTCTGCGGCTTTGGCTTTGGTTCTGCTGCTCACTACCGCACCTGACTTCTGACGCTTCCCTGCGTGTGTCTTCAACCCTCCACCATCACACACACTCGACGACATCATTCCTTGTCTTCGAGCAGTGTCGTGAGCCCGCCCATCGGCTTTACACCTCTCGATGCACAAGTTATCAAACTTCACCGGCCAAGCAAGGCACGGTTGGGAGAAAATGACACCCTCCATGGGTTTCGGCAGGCCGCACGCCCACGACATGTCTATTCCTCCACCTATGAAGCGAGCCCCTCACAATCCAATGTCTCCGGCATCTCCTGTCCCTGGTCACCCCGTCAATCTATCTTTCAATGTTCCTTTCGCTTCGAATCTGCCTGGTCCGGAACCAGACGAGGTCATCTACGCGAGTCCGGGAGCCTTTAACAGATGGACACATGCACAAGGAACTCCAGAAGGCACACCCAACTATGAGTTGCCAGTGCACAGGAAGAATGTGGATAATCTGAGGATAATGTGCAATTCAATGAGCGAGGGTACTGGAGGAGCCATACAAGCTACTGTCACTTCTTCAAAGCCAAAGCCTGTACCAGGAATGCAGCGAGGCCCTCTTACGGCACTCGTTACCAACGTCTGCATATCTGGCGACTCGGAAATCGTTCACAAGATGAGGTCGAAAATCTTGAACGAGACTCCGATCACTCTGGTAAGTCTAATCCGTCAACGTCTGCTTATTACTTTTGGACTGACGCGTTCCATCAGCGCTGCGCAAACGTCGAGGTTTCACCACAGTTGATTATGAATCCGGATGGCACTGCGATCAGAGAGGATGTGCTCAAGCACATGGACGACATTGCGGATCGTACCAAGGCCAACATCTTCTTGCTTCACCCTAAGCAGCTTGATGCCGACTCGGCGAGTTTGCACGGAAACATTGACAGTGGTTCAGAGAACAAACTGAGAATCTCCATATATGGTGACATGGAATGCTGCGAGCATGCAAAGACGAGGTTGTTGATCATGATTGATCAAATCGTAAGCGAAATGTCATTCTGCCGTTTAAGAAGATTTTGCTGACACATCATATAGCTCATGCGTCAGGTAGATACTATCAGCCTCGAGCTCTCTTTGCACAACCTCATCTGCGGCCGTAACCGAAGGAACATCAAACAGATTGAATCCGCGACGAACACTGCCATCTATTTCCCTCCGCTCTTCCCGACCGTTTTCGGCTACACTCCAGTCGGCGCCTTCAAGAGATCAAGAGACGAGATAATCATTACCGGTGACAGCCAGGAGAACATCTTGCAAGCGAAGAAGAAGCTTCACGACCTGGTTATCACAACAAAGACCTATGTCAAGGATGTCGTCATTACTACCAGCAAGGTCGACTACATTCTTTTGGAGCGCCTGGACAAGATCAAGAAGATTGTCGAATACAACGGCTCTTACGTTCTGTTACCACCATTGGGTAATCACACTGGCATGCTGCGCGTTCAGGCCACGGATATCTTGAATGTCGAGCGCACTGTCAAGGAGATCATGTCTTTGGTATGTAATCAATGTTCACACACACACGCCCCTACTCAATCTAACATCCACAGGCCGGCCAATTCTACAGCGCCTCTTGGTGGCTCACTGGTCTTGATGCGTCTCAGCGCCAGCCAACTCCTGCCGACATTCGTGCAATGTTGCCCGACATCTGCATCAACTCTGGTGCCGAGATCACGTTTGAAAAGCTCAACTTCCACATCAACGGAAGCGATGACTCTGTCAAGTCCGCCATGACCATCATCAATTCCCTTCCATTCGTCAAGAAGGCCCAGTCCACTCTACGTGTCAAGGTTGAGCTCGCGAACGAGCATAAAGAGTTTGTCAGTGGCAAGAAGAATGGAAAGATCAACAAGATCATGAGCCAGAGCAATGTCCAGATTGTCTTTGATGGTTGGAACGAGTACAACTTTTACATCGACGTGCGCGGCGCCCAGTACGAGGCGACCAAGAACGGTCTGGATTTGGTAGAGCTTGAAATGCCTGCCTCGATCTCTTTCCACGTTCCGGATCAATACCACAAGCGTATCATTGGTATCGGTGGCCAGCACATTCAGCGCATTATGAAGAAGTACTCCGTCTTCGTCAAATTCTCCAATGCCATGGACCGCGGTGGCGTCGGCAAGGACGATGATGATATCAAGATCGACAATGTTATCTGCCGTACTCCAGCGCGCAATGCCGACAACCTCGAGCTCGTGAAGCAAGAAATTATGGACATGGTTGAAAAGGTTGATGCCGAATTCGTTGCCGAGCACGTCCACGTTGACCGTCTGTACCACCGTGAGCTTATCGCTCGCATGCCCGAGATCGAAGAGCTCGAGAAGAAATGGAATTGTAAGATCACATTCCCAGGCACCGAGCAGGCAAGCGATGTCATCACCGTCAATGGACCCGAGTACCAGGTCCCACAGGCTGTTGACGAGTTCCTCGGAATGGTTCCAGAGAGCCATGAAATTGGCTTCCCGATGTCACAAGCTCTCAGCGAGTTCTTGGTCTCTGCCGAGTTTAGAGACGATGTCATGCAAAAGCTCCGCGATCAATACGTTGTTGAAGTCACTGTTCAGCAACCAAAGACTGACGTTGTCGACGGTAACGAGGTCAAGATCGGGGATCTGCTCCTCACCTACACTCGGAACAATGCTGGCGGCTTGAAGGATGCTATTGACTTTTTGACTCTTCGTCTCGTTGCCCATGGACTGGACGCAAGCACCATCAAGGGAGCGATTCCACGTCCAAAGTCCGACTCTTTCGAGGACTCTATGCCTTACTTTGAGTCCAAGCTTCTGCAGCGCGCTGAGCCTCCAGTCTCCACCGAGTCGCCGACTCGCGCTCACTTCAACGTCCCCGAAGATACCGAGCACCGTTCTATCTTTGACAAATTGCGTAAGCCTGGTAGCATCTCGTCCTTTTCTTCTTTCCTGGATCGCCGCAAGAATGGCTCCAACACCCCAGGCTCGCTTTTCAAGCATGCTTCTAGCAACGCTTCCAAGGCTTCTCTGGTAAGCATGGAGTCTCGCGAGTCTGGCTACCGCAACCCTTGGAACGACTCTGGAATCGACCTCGAGCACGACCAGATCCCCACCGCCACGTGGGGCACTTTTGCGACCAGCGGTAGTCGTCCCCCTACTGCTTCTGCTTCCCTTTATGCGTCTGAAAGCAAGTTTCCTTTTGGCTCTACTGGCAATGGGTCCACCACCAGCCTCAATACCCCTATGATACCCGGGCTAGGTGGTGACATCACACCAAAGTATGATGCCAAGGCCGACGGCGGCCTCAGTACTGTCACGACCAATTGCTCCCTTGCCGGTCTCAGCAACGGCTCTGCACCATCCCCTCCTTCAGCGAACGGTCACAATGGTTTCATGAACAATGGAGTCATTGGATCTTCTCGACCAGCCAGCTCGCGTGCCCAGTCAGTTTCCAACGCGTCTGGAAACCCCAATGCTGCTTCTTCGTCTGCTACTGCTTCTGGATACCCGGCTCCAATTGGGCCTCCGCGATGAATCTGAAATTTTGGTTCTGGAGAAAAGGACGATACCACATCTGAAAAGCGAGCGTTTCTGCTTTTTTCGCCGTCTCTTGCGCTTTGTTGGGTGGAATACCGTCAACACATATCATCGTCTCTCACTTTGGAACCCATGACCAGCAACGAACATCAAATACACACATCTCAACGACCAGAAAAAGAAAACCATCGATATATACCAGGAACAATTTTGGAAGGGCGGCCGGTCCCACTGCGTCTCATCATCTGCTGTGCTTTCGTTTTTGCTGCCTTTTGTTTTTTATCATTATTTGCTTTTGAAACAACCCCGCGCATGATACCTCCTGGGCTTCGTCGGTCTTCTTTGCTGCTCGAAAGCTTCCTTTTCCTTTTTAGCAGTAGTACTTTGGTTTATGCCGGCTTTTATGCCTTTGTTGCTTATGCAGAATACCCAAATTAGCTATTCTCCCTTTAGCTTCTCAGTCAGGAAAAGAAATCATGTCTTGTTCGGAATGTGGTCGGGCCAGATCACAGCGTCACTCCTTTGAGGATACATGAATGATATATTGTTTATCATAATTGATGTGCTCTCCTGTTACTGGGCTGTGTTGGGACAGCTTGTGCATTTCAGTGACCAATGATAGAATGCTCTCTACTTTACCTGATTCATTCGACCGTAGTAATTTAGGCATAATTGATTTAGCAAGTTCACTGGAAAGGAGTAACTTATAGAGCACATTATCACGACTGCACCGCTTTCACGCCGACGGCATGCCGTGTGCCGCATCGCTGGCACGCGCCTCCATTTATCAACACTGCCACACCATTGCCAAAACTAGTAGTACACCGTAATTCGGCGGTATGCAACAACAATGGGAGAGTGTAAGTGCCACCCGATTTGAGAACAAAATATTCTGCTAGGATCCTGCGCCCGTATGGATATCGGCCTATGGCGGTCTTAGTTTAAGGCTTCGCTGTACGGTACAGGTGTCTAAGGTACTGCTCTTTGGGTTATCAGGCTGACTGCTTACTGTACACCAATCACGCCCACGGTGTGTCCATGAACATTTTGGGCATGTTACAATTCCAACACGATCTTGCCGCTGCAGCCTGACTCGCTTTTCCGTCGTTACACAGCACATCACATCTATGATCGATAAGCCGCCAATTAGCACTCATATCACGCGCTTACAGCCGAAATGATTGCTTCACCACCATGTCATGACAAACATCAAATACTCGGTTCTTTCGCACACTTGGGGCCCGCCTGGCACGGAAGTGCTGTTTGAAGATGTAGTCAACCAAACCGCGTCACAAAGAGAAGGTTTGACCAAGGTGAGGCGTGCTCTGGCAAAAGCCAGAGAATTTGAGGATGCACTACTCTAGATTAATTCGTGCTGCATTGAGAAGAGTAGCAGCGCATAACTATCGGAAGCGATCACATCCATGTAAAGATGGTATCAGAGAGCAGACAGGTGTTACGCGTATCTCGAAGACGTTAAATCGAAGCGAACAGACGCAGCGTCTGCGGCTGACTTCAAAAAAAAAGTAGATGATTCACCAGAGGATGGACTTTGCAGGAGTTGATCGCACTAAAGAGAGTGTACTTCTACAACGCTGATTGGGTGGAGTTGGGCACAAAGCATGATCTCTGCGAATTGATTACTGAGATCACAAGGATAGAGGGGCGTTATCTGCTGGGCCAAGCTCCTCTCGAGACGGCGAGTGTCGCAAAACGCATGTCCTGGGCTGCCGGAAGGGACACAACCAGACCGGAAGATATTTCGTATTGCTTGATGGGCATTTTCGAGGTGCAAATGCCGTTGTTGTACGGCGAGGGAGGCTCGAGGGCATTTGCCAGATTACAAGAGACGATCATGGCCTACATGCCAGACCATTCAATGTTTGCCTGGCAGAATCCACGTATTCCTCCTGATCAGAAGGTCAGCATGTTAGCCGAGACTCCGAAATTCACGAGTTCAATTGTCACATATACCGAATCTTTGAGTCGAACTCCTTACCAGATGACGAACAGCGGCATCAACATTGAGTTGAGTTTAACAAAGGATGGCCCGCATTTTGTTGCTGCACTAGATTGCCCACATCCGGACCAGGACCAATCAGGCTACATCGGCATCAAGCTCTACAACGTCCCCTTCACAGAGAACTACTACTCGCGCACTTCGAGTAACAGCCTCGAATATGTGGCAGAAGAGGGGGTTCTTGACGCCAATGCTGGTACAGTATAGCCAAAAGGTCCCTACGCTTGAGCAATCTGCAATCGCGCTTAAACACGTCTTCCAAGTTGTTAGCAAGGACCCTTCGCATTACCTCATTTCGGACGCTCGTGAGGGTCCAGAGTTCGAGCCAAATGGTCGTCTTTTACCCAAAGAGCTGTTCCATAAAGGTTTGCATTTCCAGATCATCCGCAAGAAAGATGCTACTGCAGGTGCATTTCTTGTGGATCTCCGCCAGAGCCCATCCGATATGCGTACGAGCATGCCAACGGGCGACCAAGGATGTATCGCTATCATGCTTGGTTCCATCACTACATTCGAGGTTGGCTTCGACGCGAGGTACATGAGTAGGCTGGACCCGGTCAAGCTAAAAAGCGTGGTCACTCAAGCTCCAACTGCAACCGCTTAAGACAGCCATCCAGCTCGAGCACCACCAGATCGTCTTTGACGAAACATAATGTTGGAAAGGTATACCAAAACACATGAAGTTCAGCTTGATATTAGCGTTGTGAAGAAGGCCAAGCAGGATCAGCCTAGTGCAAGTAAGGGCGAGCAGGGCGCTGCCGGTGCCGGTGTCGGTGCCGGTCAAGCCCAGCCAGACACTGCAGATGCGAGTAGATCCCGACAAGAGTCTGCCGGTGCAACCAAAAGCCAGCAAGGCATTTCCAAAACAAGCAGAGGTCAGCAAGGCATTTACAGTGTGGTCAGCTCTCCGCAAGACTCTACTAGTACAACTAAAGGCCAGCAAGACAATACCACCACAAGCAGAAGTCAGCAAGTCGCTCTTGGTGTGACTAAGTCTCCGCAAGAGTCCGTCGGTGCAATCAAAGGCCAGCAAAGTACTGCCAGTGCGAGCAGAAGCCTGCAACCTATCGCCGGTCCGAGTGTTCTGCAACAAAGCACTACTGATCCGAGGTATAACCAGCAAGGTACTGCCAGTGCGAGTGGCGTCGTTGTAAAATCCAAGGCAGACGAGAACGATGATGATGAGAGCGATACAGAAGACGACGAAGATGAATCGGCGGGACTGGCTGCTCGAGTCGGAGCCAACAGGACTCCTGTCACTTCCTCGCGACGATACACTGACTCTCGTTCAACGTTGCAGTCGTCGCATAAACGACAATGAGGTTGTGATTCTTGCCTCTTGTGATCGTGCTCTGTGGCGCATCTTCAGCGCCTTGCGTACAATGAGTATTTCGGCTTTATAGTTATTCGTCATATTTGACCTGTGGCACTGTGGGATATGAGCCTAGTGAAGTGGTTCCCATGATGTCCTTCAAAATCGTAACATAGCTGTCACATCCACATTATCATTATTCTCTACGGCCGGAGAACACAATATCATTCAAGGACATCTTGGCAGGAACCATTTCCTCCGCTTCGAAGTTTCAACTTGACAAGCAAAAAGCTTGTCTTTCTTCAGCCAAGCCTCTACTGCGAGAAATACACCACGGAAACGAATGTATGCGAGTTTGCCCAATCTTTTTGTGCTATCCCTCACAGTCCCTGCTCTTACTTTTCCACACGAGGCATGTCAAGCGACGCGACAGGCATACCAAACTCCGCATTGTCTCACTGCTAGTCACCACTCGCGTTGACACCGGACCTCTAATCAATTCTCCGGGCCCTAGCTACGCTGGTTTCATGTAGGTTGCTCTAGGTCTGTATGCTCCATCTCCATGTTGTAGGCTCTTGGCCATGCTTTCAGTCCGTCCTCAAAAGCATTGTTTGTCCTCTCAAAATCCCTCCTCATCCTGTCATTCCTTTTCATTATCCTTCTAGTCACTCTTTCAACATGTTCAAGTCACTTAGCATCCTCGCACTTGTTGCTGCCACCATTGGCCGGACCCTCGCAGTAGGTGTCTCTGGAAAAGCCGAGGGGTTTGCCAGCGGTGTTACTGGTGGTGGAAGCGCTTCTCCCGTCTACCCCAAGGACATCAAAGAGCTGGTCTCTTACCTTGGCGATAGTTCAGCTCGCGTCATTGTCCTCCAGAAGACCTACGACTTCACTGGCTCCGAGGGAACTGGTTCTGGAAAAGGTTGTCTGCCATGGGGCACCGGTTCTGGATGTCAAGTCGCCATCGACCAGAACGGCTGGTGCGAGAACTATGAGGCATCTGCCCCAAAGACTACCGTCTCCTATGACAAGGCCGGTGTGCTCGGCATCACTGTCGCTTCTCACAAGACTCTGATCGGTGTCGGAAGCTCTGGTGTCATCAAGGGCAAGGGTCTTCGTATCGTCTCCGGTGCTTCCAACATCATCATTCAGAATATCGCCGTTACCGACATCAACCCCAAGTACGTCTGGGGCGGTGATGCCATCACCATCGACGGCGCCGACCTTGTGTGGATCGACCATGTAACCACCGCCCGCATTGGCCGCCAACACATCGTCCTCGGTGAGAGCGCCTCCAACCGCGTAACCATCAGCAACAACTACCTCAACGGCGCGAGCTCCTGGTCCGCCACTTGCGACGGCCACCACTACTGGGGCATGTACTTCACCGGTTCCAACGACCTCGTCACATTGAAGGGCAACTACTTCCTGAAGACCTCCGGCCGCATGCCAAAGGTCCAAGGCAACACCCTCCTCCACGCCGTCAACAACTACTGGTCCGACAACTCTGGCCACGGCTTCGAGATCGGTCAAGGCGGCTACGTTCTCTTGGAGGGTAACGTCTTCAGCAACGTCAAGCTGATCGCCGAGTCCCCTATTCAAGGCCAGATATTCACGAGTGCTGGTACCAGTACAAATGCTCAGTGCTCTTCTTCGCTCGGCCGTGCGTGTGTTAGCAACAACTTCGGCTCTTCTGCCGCTCCAGGTGGATCAAATGCTGCGCTTTTGACCAAGTTTAAGGGCAAGAACATTGCTTCTGCTGCCGCGGCTTCTGGCGTCGCTGCTAGTGTGCAGCAGAAGGCCGGTCAAGGCAAGATCTAGATGGTCTGTCGATTGATAGTGGTTGCTCTGTCCGAGCGATGAAATGAGGTGGAAAAGTAACGTCCATGTGTGGGGGATTCATTTCTTGAAGTATGCTTCGTGGTCGGAGAAGGAACCTCGGAAACAGTTGTGCTAGGAGCAGGAGTGTAACACTTTGCTGATACCTGAACTACAAACAAGTGTTACCTATACTAAGCCCCTTTGATATGTTGTATGACTGCTTGGCTTGGAGTCGTCACTCAGTCTTGACACACTCTTTTGTGAGCTACAATCATCAGAGCTCGCTGTAAGTCTGGAAACAAGATCTGCATACTAGACTGCTTGACATAGATTATACATATGTGATAATTTGTGAGGTGGAAAGCAGAGTTGTCCTTTCTGTATGCCATGCATGCCAAGCCTCCACATGCTTCCGAATGGGGCCGTCGATGCTCCCCGAACTTCTGTAGAGAAACGTTACGTCGTGTCAGAAAGATCAGAAACATTGAAGAAACACCAACTGTCTATTTGCTGGATTTTGGGCTTTGAGATTGGAGCTCCTGACGTATGGCAGCTTCCAACCGCTCAGAATAATATATTGTCACAATGGCCGACGCAGAGCCAGCGGTCAATGGCTCTGCGGAGGGAGCGGAGGTCATGCACCAAGAAGTCGACCATAGCGTGCCAGCTGTCGAGACACAGCAAGAGGAGGAGCCTCAGAAAGTAGAGCGATCGTCAGAGCAAGACACAAAAGATGAAAGCGAGGAACCGGTGCAGAATGGTACCGATGCGCATAGCACACAGGAGAATGCGCCGGAGATACCGCAGCAGGAAGCAACACCAATACCCGAGGACGACGGCCAGTCGAGTCGACCCATACCTACAAGACAGAGCTCTTCACAATCGCAAAAGCCGCCGCTTTCACGCAATGCAAGCACTCCACAGGTGAGCGAAGCCAGCCGCCAGCGAACAGACTCACAGTCAACAACAGCCACCACAGCTACTGCCAGATCCGTCCCTAGGACTTCCATGGTTTTTGTCATCTCCGCTCTGGAGACAATTGCTGCATCAAAAGACGCACGAAAAAGAAAGCCTCTTGCGGATGCGACCCAGCGAGCACTTACGGCGATCAAAAACCATGGCGACCCCTATCAGATCGATCCGGAGATCCTGTTCGCACCCCTTCAGTTGGCCACAGACGCACAGACAATCCAG
>Ga0058704_10001274_pt1 | contig 11878 bp, 5 predicted proteins | sample AgamicMgSfe_FD_71363 | JGI IMG/M metagenome (GOLD analysis project Ga0058704, IMG submission 71363) | Agave microbial communities from Guanajuato, Mexico - Mg.Sf.e | ecosystem: Host-associated > Plants > Phyllosphere > Phylloplane/Leaf | place: Guanajuato, Mexico | collected 2012-05-30
TGCGCGGTCTCCATGGCCTGCGGCGCGCCCGCTGGCTGCTCTGCCGCGATCCTCGCCTTCTCGTTCCCCTCAACGCGCTGGAGACCAAGCACCAGCGCGAAGTCGCGCTCTGCTGGCGACAGGCTGCCTCCGGCGGGAGTAACGCGCCGGTTCAGCGTGTCCCAGGCGCGTCCGGAGCAGTGGTAGGCGTTGAGGGCGCTTGTGCGCTCGTTCAGCATGGGGACGATCTGCGCTACAGGCATGCTGTCCAGCTGGCCCTGAGGAGGAGAGCGGCCGCCGCGAGGGAGACCAAACTGGTCGCCTTTGCCAATGTCGCGAGAGGCGGCGACGAAGAGGCCTGCTCGCTCAGCTGCATGAGCCGCCTGTTGCCTTGCGACCACCCAGAGTCGATCAGGGCTGAGCTGGTTGGTCATGACGGCCGTCTTGGCTGATCGAGGGCCTAGAGGGGTGGGGATCGTGACGTGAGGCGCGTTCATCATCAGGATCAAGCTGCCAGGAGCCTCGGTGTAGCCAGCGGCCGTGCGGAACTGCTCGGGGACGGCGGCCTCTGCGGCTGGGGGCGGAGTGTTGATGAAGCGCGCGGACATGTTCATGATGATGCGGCCGTTCGCGGCGAGGAGGCGGCGCATGTTGCGCAGCGTCTGCAGGCGCTGATCAGGCGGGATGGTCGTGAAGACGTGGACGGCGAAGATGCAGTCGTAGGCCTGCGGCGTCCCAGGAAGCGCGCGGACGCAGTCAACGAGGGCGGCGTCAGTGATGTTGGCGCGCAGCCGGTGAACCTGCTGGGCCGCGGTGCCTTGAGGGTAGACAGCGAGGCCCTTGTTGCTGAGCGTGTGGGGGAAGTCGACGTTGAGCAGCTCCTGCACAGCGTCGACGCCAACGCAGACGCCAGTGCCGACAGTTAACTTGGCTTGGGCGATCAGGCGACCGCCAGCTGTACCGAGCTCGAGCACGCTCTCGCCAGGCTTCAGAGCAGCCAGCTCGAGCGCGAGCACGCTGTCGGGTTGGTGCGCCAAGTCCGCAGCGTTGTAGCCGCCAGCCATGGGCCCGAAGGCGGTGCTGAGCTCGCTGGAGGTGCGATAGTAGACCATGACTATCCCTGCAGCTGCGTCAGTGACCGTCAGTGGGCGTGGAAGCTCGTGGCTCCAGCTGGTGGAGACTTACAGACAGACAGACACCAGCAGTTGCTGACAGAGAGTTTCGAGCGCTTTGGGTCGAGAGCGAGAGAGCGAGAGAGGAAGAGAGTGGATGTGATGGTTGAGTTGCTGTCGTCGTACTCACAAGAATGAGTGGGAGATGCAAGCTGTGTGCAGGTGGGTGGGAGGTTGATATAGAGCCTGCTGCGAGCACGGCGCGCACTCTCACCGACACCGCCCGCCGTCTGCTTGCAGTGAAAGTCCGCGGAGAGCTTCCGCTGCCGCAGCCTCACCGCTCCACGCGAGCTGTGAATGCGGGCCAGTCTTACCAGATACCAGGCTGCCGGTATTGCGGAGCGCGCCATCTGCACGTCACGCCATGTGAAGGCAGGTGGGGGAGGAGTGCGGCTGCTTGATGCCATGCGTGTCGAGTCCAGGGCAGACAGCCAACTAGCAAAGTGCAAACCTGTTGGCAGCCACGCAGCTCCCTCGAGCAGGCGGCCGCATGTCGCTCACGGTGCGATTGGCAAGAGCGCGTGGCGAGCGCAGTTAGGCGCGTGCTTGCGCAGTGAGCTTCCAGCGCAGCGACTGGCAGGGCAGCAACAAGCAGGGCAGCAATTGAGTGGCTGGAGCGGGCTCGGCCGCGGTTCCTGGTGGTTGCCGCGCGCGGCGGTGAGGGAACGGTGCCTGTTGCGTCAGGCAGCAGCGCGGGTGGTGAGAGAGCAGTGTGGGTGGGTGCGCGATTCCTTTAGATTGCAACTAACATCTGTTCATTAGATACATCGTTCCCCCTGTTGTCACGCTGGCATCCTATGAAGGGAATGGAGCGCTAAAAACACGCCTGTATGTACCCTGTACTACGCATTGCGCTGTTTGGTTTTGTCACAAAGACTAGAGCACGCTGTTTGGCAAATGCAGATTGTATTATCAGTAGCACTGGCGCTCTGTTGCGCTACCTGTCTGTCTCGCCCTAGTGCACCCTCTCGCCCTAGTGCCCCTTCTCGCTAGCCTGTGCCTCCCTAGCACTCGGCCAGCTCCGAGCTCACCATGGAGAGCAGGGCGTCGTAGATGAAGTTGAACTTCTGAGCAAGCGTGTTGCCTGCGATGGCGCCTGTGAATGTGACATTGCCAAGGTCCAGGATGTCGTGGATGTCGGCGAAGCCTGAGTTGTCAGAGCGATACTCAATAGCCCAGAACATGACAGTGGCCCTCTTCTCAACGTTGCACACGAACCGACCCAGAGCGTCAAGACAGACAAGGCCTCCCCACACGTCCCGACCCTGCTTGTCATTACCGATGAAGATGTTGTAGTGTCCGTTCACCTCAATGCCGGCGACGGCGAGGCTGGTGTCGAACAGTGTTGGCGGCGGGCGCTTAGCTGTGAATGCCTTGAGCTGGCTGTGGTCGCCTTCGTCGCTGGGTTCAACTGCGTACGGCTGTGCAGAGAGAAGGCGGGGTGGCAGGTCGCGCAGCTCGTGGTCAGTTGGCATCGTGGTCTCGTTCTAGCACCTGTTAGTGGGAGTAGCAGCGACGGCAGCGGCAGCGGCAGCAGCAGTAACGGGGCATACGCTAGGCTTCATCTTGTGGATGCTAGCAACGCACTCGTCGGCCGCAGCCTTGATTTGGCTGAGCAGGCTGTCGCAGATGTAGACAGTGTTGGCGTTGATGTAGACAGTGTGGGCACTCATGATGATGATAAGGTCCTGGACGTGTTGTGCGGTTGGCGACAAGGTAACTGCAGAGGGTCGTTGAAGGAGTGATGGACTAGAGAGCGAGCAAGCTGGTTTATATTGTGGCCTATTTGCGTTTGCGTTTGCTTAGTGAAGGCCGCCTGCAACAGTGAGAGCAGCAGTGAGCTTCTGCCGCCGCAGACTCGCTCTACTACATACCTCCCTCACGCGAGCGTGGCTAGTTTGCATGCCAAGTAGGAGCTGGGTATGTATCGAAAGCTCACGAGACTGAGGTCACGGGACGTTTGATGTGTGCGTGGATCAGCGCAGAGATGCTGCTTAGCATGTTGCTCTGCCATTCATCACATCGCTATGCAAGCTGTTGCTGCAAGACCAGACAGTTGGTGCAGCTGCAGCCTTAGTTGTCGCGGAGAGCAGTGCGTTGGAACCACTGCTGCTTCTGAGCGCTGCTGAGGGTAGGCAGACCTGCAACTCCCAGCTGCACAACTGCAGCGTTGAGAGTCCAGACAAGGACGCCGCAGGAGCGCATGTTGCTAACGTGGGTGGGGTGCTGCGAGGTGCGCCACACGCCAGTGAAGAAGGCGTGCTCACCAGGCAGCTTGCCGTAGGTGGGGTTGGGAATTGTGCGAAAGTGGCGCTGCCGAAGAGCTGCGTAGGTGGTGTTGATGAAGTTGTCAAGCGTGTCCCAGACGCACCAAGCCAGCGAGGTGGGCAGCAGCGGAGGGAACGGACCAGGAACGCCAGCGCTGAGGAGAGCCTGGTGGGCCTGGGTGCGCTGCACGGTCTGCGTGTAGTCGGACAGGACCCAGACGTGAGAGGTGGAGGCATCGCGCTGAGCATACAGGCGGACTGCGGTCTTGATCTCGGTGCTCTGGGCGCCGTCCTCAATGCCGTACATAGCGCCTAGGAGGATGACATTGTTAGACGCAGTGTTGATGACGCTGGCAGGCGTGACAGGCGGCGGAGCTGGAGAGATGGAGAATGGGTCAGGGAGGGTGACCGCGAAGGCGAGCTGGTGAACGGCGGTGTTGACAGCCTAGGCAGGGCGAGCGGGCGTAGACATGGTGAGGAGAGCCTTGAGAGAGAGAGAGAGAGAGAGAGAGAGAGAGAGAGAGAGTTAGTGTTGTGCGAAACAGCGCGCCAAAATCAGAGGGTACTACACTTAACGTGAGCAGCTGGCAGGGAGTTGAGGCGGTAGGTTAGTAAAGTGGAGTTGAGAGGGAGGTTGCAAGCGGTGGGCAGCGTGTAAGTATAGAAAAGGGCAGGCAGCCGCTAGTCGGAGTGGAGCAACAGAAGGGAGCACGTGAAGGAGTGAAAGTACCTCTATTCCAAGTGGAAAGGGAGTGGTGACGTGAGATAGCAAACCGCTTACCACGCAACGCATAGTGAGAGAAAGCCGTCCCGAAGCGCACGTAGTAGACTCAACCTGCAGAGAAACCAGTAGTTGAGCAGACGTTCAAACCACTGTCTTGAATAGCTCAGGCAACGTTGTCTGGCGCAGAGCAGCAGCTGGCGCACTCAGAGGGCGAACTTGCAGCTGCGCAATCTCAACGCGCCCGTCTGTATTGTTACTCTCGTCTTCGCTTTCGTCTTCGCTGTCTCCAATTTCCTCCACCTCATAGGTTGTTTCGGGCGGCTTGACTTCTATACCAAGCGCTACCTTTCCCTTGATCTCGCCTCCTGCAATGCCCTCTGGACCTAGCCACTCATCAAACTGCTTGGCCGCGAGACAGACGTCTGGGCGTTCTCTCTTCACCAGCCCAATGAAGACATCAACGCCCCACGAGCGGATGTCCTGCTCAATCCAGCTCTTGTGTATCACATCCTCCGGCATGACCAGCAGCACGCCCCAGCCCAAGCCTTCGGCCACCCTGTACCACTTGACTGCCCGGGCGAGGTAGTCTCTGAAGAGGTCTCGCTCTTTCTTAGAAGGCTCGGGGTTGGAGTTGACCAGCCGTAGGAGGGAGTCTATAGCCTCTGACCGGCGCTGGCCTTTGCCGAACCGGTTTGTCGTGTCTCTGCTAAGGAGGCTGTCGCTGTGCTTGATCTGCGCTAGTTTGTCGGTCAGGGCCTTGCCCAGCAGCGCCTGCGCCCATCTGTATTCGATCTGCACGGATTTCACCACTTTGCTGTAGACGCTGCAACGCTCCCAGGCATTGTAGAAAGTCTTGTCTACGTTGCCTTGCTGCGAACAGCTAACTAGAGATGAGCGCACGTGCTGCGTCTGCGAAGAGACCGCGCTGTAGTGCGCAGCTACTCCACCGCCGCTGCTGAAGAGCTCGCCGCGCTCCCGCCAGATCTGCAGGAAATAGGCAGCGTGCTCTCGAGAAGACGGGCTCCCAAGCGCCCGCGCTTTGGCTAGGAACTGACAAGCTCTGGCGTAGGGGTTCTTGACAGCGTGATAGAAGTCGATCTCCTTTCTGTTTCTGTCAATAGCTTTCTGCTTAAACAGCCACGCTATGACCGCCTTGTCCCTCGCTGGCACGGCAGTGTAGGCGCCGCGTTCCTCGTCGTCTGCATCCTTGTCTGGCGCCACGAGGCCAAGGTCAAGGCTGCGCTCCACCAGGGCAGCCTCGCGAGCCTTGATGCGTTGTCGCTCAGCGCGGCGGTTGTTGTTGGTGACCGTGGTCGTGGTGCGCTGCTCCACTACCGGCTCCTCAGGTTGAGGACTACCCAGAGGACTACTTGCAGGCGGATCGTCTGCTTCTGTGCGGGCGCGCTTCGGCGACGATGTCTGCAGAGACGGCGCCGGTCGCTTCTCGCGTCGAGGAAGAGGGGAGGGGGGAGCAGAGGGCTTCTGCGCAGACGGCGGCTCTGCAACGCCATCCTCTGCGAGAGACTGGGCTGCGCGGACAAGGCGGTCCCAGCCATCGTTGGAGAGCGCATCGTCAGCAAGCGTCTCGCGCAGCAGCCAGATTGCCGAGAGGACAGAGTGGGCGACAAAGACAGGCTTGCAGACGCTAGCGTCATCAGGGTCAGGAACCAGCCATCCTGCGCTGTGCGGACCGCTGTCAGGATCGCGCTGCGAGCGCAGCATAGACGTCTGGCGGAAGAAGAGGTTCTCGTACTCTTCGTTCGGTGGCTCGTACCCGTACCTGCTAGCAAAAGCAGCCTCGCTGGCCAGGGGGAAGCTCCGGGCGCCGCCGTCGAACCGCTCTGCAGCTTTGTACAGCGCCGTGGACCAGTGCATGCTCAACGCGTGCTCTACGCAGAGCTTGCAGCGATGGGGAAATGAAGTAAGTAGAAGACGTGCGACGTGCGGACAGGAACGAGGCTGGGTTTCTCCCAACCCTGAGGTTTGGATAGTGCACCCGCAAAAGTCGGGCCGCGCACAGATGCAACAACATCACCAACCAACCAGCGCCTGCGGACCCAGAAGAGGAACAAAAGCTAAAGCAGCCTCCTGATCAGAGTGCGGCGATCACGAGAAGCAACTAAAGACGAACGCGCTGGACCAGTCCTTTTAAATGCGCGCACGCCAGCGTGAACCTATGGAGTTGTTCAACGAATTGTTCACATACCTTCCAACGCACCACATAGCCATCTGCAAGACCCATCGCCAGGGCGTGCTGTTGTCTCAGCTTGCCTCCCACCTAGACAGCGGCCACCAGGGGCTGACTGTTGCAACGCGGAGGGCCATCGCGTCTGCAGCTGAGGTGCTTACAGACTGGGCTACATGTCCAGAGGATGTTGTGCATCCACTATCAGAGGCACTGCCGCTAGGCCATCTATCGTTGTTCAAAGATGGATTCAAGTGCAAGACGGAGCCGTGTGGGCACATTGTGCGCGGGCTGCAGAACATACAGAACCACTGTAGGCGAGAGCATGGATGGAACAATCCGCGCAAGAGAGGACGCCCGCACCAGGGCGCCCAACAGCCACTCAGCAGCCTGATGTGGACGGCTGGAGTGTGGTGCCAGAAGTTCCAGCCTACTGGACGGCTTGGACGGCTGTTTGAAGTCTCGCGGCCTCGCACGCAGGTCGTGGCTGACAGAGGAGGCAAACTGCAGTGCGCTTTAGAAAGCGCTTTTGCCCAGAGCACTGCAGCGATAGAGCGATTGCAACAAGAGGCGCACGCTCAGATCAGGACGGACGACAATCGCTTTGTCTGGCACCAGTGGCTGCAGAGGACGCGATGGGCCCGTCACCTAGCAGGCTTTGACCGGACGTGGCTGCAGCAACAGCTTTGCCGGCCGAGCGGAGAAGAGCGGGCCCTTACTAAGCTGTGCTGGGCTGTCGAGATGGTTATCTGGAAGGCTCAGCAAGCGTCGTCGCCCGAAGTGGTTGGGCTGCCAGCTATGACCTTTGTTGAGCGCCGCGAGACAGGAGCAGCGGACAGCGAGAGGCCGTTCGACGCGCTCCAGACAGGCAAGACGATGAAGAAGTACAGCGGGTACTGGGTGTCAGCTGTCTGCTACATCTGGCGAACCTATCAACTGCCGGACGCCCCTAACGACACAGAGCGTGCTACAGACGATGCAAGCCATCTTGAGACGGAGATGGGCAGCGAATCTACGGCATACGACACCAGCAATAGCAAGCCACGATATCGCCTCACGGCTAGGCAGGCATATGCCCTGTGGCAGATCCAGCAGGTCCTCCTTACAGCGCAACGGAGCGGAAGAAGCAGCAGCGACAGCAGCGACAGCAGCGACAGCAGCGACGGCGACGATCACAGCGAGGCAGAGCTGACTGAAGAGAAGGAAGAGGAGCTACAATGCCGTGTCCTTGCGTTTCTCGTCTCGCTGCTCGATCACCAGCTCGGCGACGACTACTACAAGAGTGCCCTTGTCAGCGCAACCGCCGTGCTAGGCGTTGACCGAGATCGCGGCTGGAAGAGCCCGCTTGTGTACACAACCGTGCTGTCAGGTTTTGTCACAGTGTCAAAGATGCTGGTTCTGTACAGCGCTGTGCAGGCGCGGAAGAAGCAGATTGCAGAGCTTACGAGCACAGACGGCTGGGCGCTGGAAGATGCCGAGGAGCAGGCAGAGAGCCACGTCTCACGGGTGCAGGAGATGGTCACTAGGTTCATGACGCTGACTGCGTTTGGCGGAGCGCCCACGCCTACAGACTGGATGCTGCGGCTGCGGGCGTACGGCAAGAAGATCCGTGGGGATACCAACGCAGCGGGCGTTGTCCAGTGGGTTGGCGATACTATCCTGTACGGCTACGTGCAGTACAGCATGCCTCAGCTGCGTTCCATGATCCACAGTCTGGTGGAGACGGCGCGAGTGGAGCTGCACCGAGAACTGCTGCTCCTAGATGTCGACGACTACGGCCAGCTTGCAGACGGTGCAACCCCACTTCCAGCTGTAGAGTGGGACAAGATCGTAGACAACCCCGGAGAGCTGCGCGCTGGGTGGAACTTCTTGCAAGACCCGCGCAACACGTTCGGCGGTGTGAAGGGAGACCGCTGGCTGTCGCAACGCATGGTTGAGGAGAAGAGGCTCCGCGAGGCCTTCGTTGATTGCAAAGCTAGCGATCCGTCCCCTGGCGGATGTGGAGTTGTATGGGCAGCAGAGTGGGTGCAGCGATACGAGAAGGCCCTGCGCCTGTTCCGCGAACACTTGCTTGTAGCAGTGCACATGACCGGCGGTCAGCCAGCGCGCGGGACAGAGTTAGTCACAGTTACGTACAAGAACCTGCCCAACGGCCAGAGCAGAGGTATCTTTGTTGAGGACGGGCTGATGGTGTACGTGACCATGTACCACAAGGGAGTCGGGCATGCGGGGACAGCCAAGGTCATCCATCGCTACCTGCCGCAGGAAGTGGGTGAGCTGCTGTTCTACTATCTGTGGCTAGTGCTCCCGTTCTGGCAGAAGCTCGAGCGTGCGTCTGGAAGGGCTGCCTACGCAGAGCCTAGTCCTTTCATCTGGGAGCCGATTCGAGAGGAGCGATGGACCGGCCCGCAGCGAAAGAAGAGGCAACGGCTCCAGCAGCAGTATAACGTGGATGAGATCCACAGCGACAGCGCTGCAACTGGCTTGGAGAACGAGCCTAGTAGAGCCGCAGCTGGCAAGATTGAACAGTGGGGGACGAATCAAGTCCGGCGGGCGATCGAGCGCGTGTCCCTGCGCTGGTTAGGGACAAAGGTCAACACCCAGATCTGGAGGCACAACAGCAAAGCGACTATGCGTCGGTACGTCCGAGACAAGGACGTGCTGAAGACACTAGCTTGTGGGGATGGGGAGGACGATCAAGCAGCAGGAGACGATCCTTTTGACCTGCAATCTGGGCACGGATCTAGGACAGCCGGCCAGATCTACGGACGGCCTGCAGACGAATCTCCATTTAGCGTACAGGCACAGCGGCTTGCCTACCGCAGGGTCAGCATTGCATGGCACCAGTTCCTCCAATTCGATTTGACACTGAGCGTCCCACCCAGTCAGGGGTCCAGCGCTGCGGCAGTCTGGAAAGAGGCTAGCGAGCAAGAATATCAGCGCTGGCAGCAGATTCGGAACACAGACATCCAAGCCTCACTGGAGCAGCTGGAAGGTAAAGGCGCCCAGTTCCGGGGCTGCCAGCGACCTGTTATTGAGGCCATTATGCAGCAAAGGAGCCCTGTCGTTGCAATCATGGGCACAGGCATGGGAAAGAGCCTCAGCTTTATGCTTCCAGCGCTGACCTCAACTGGCGCGACTGTAGTCGTTGTTCCCCTACTGGCTCTGAAGAACGATCTGAAGGACCGCTGCATCCAAGCTGGGATTGAATGCGTTGAGTGGGACAGCGAGCGGCCGCACGAGTGGGCTTCAGTTGTGCTTGTGGTGCCAGAGGCGGCAGTAAGCGCGTCTTTTGAGGCGTTTATCAACCGCCAGCGCGCCATGGGACGACTCGATCGGATTGTTGTCGATGAATGTCATATCGTGTTGGAATCAACAAAGGGCTGGCGGACCCAGGTGCTGAAGCTGCGTAATCTAGTCAAGGCAGAGACGCAGCTCGTCTACCTCACAGCCACGCTGAAGCCCAAGGAAGAGAGCGAGTTCATACGCCTGATGGCGCTGCCACCAAAGCAGCAGTGCGCGTGGTTCCGAATGCCGACCACGCGACCTAACATTGCGTATCAGGTGCGCTGGTACAACAGAGAGGAGGAGCTAGAGACAGACGTGCTTGCGCGACTAGTGCAGGAGAAGAAGGAGCAGTACCCCTCGCCTGGACAGATCATCGTGTACTGCGATTCTGTGTCTAAAGCGAAAGAACATGCTGCGATATTAGGCGCTACCTGTTATCACCGCGAGGCCGGAACGCCAGAGGAGAAGCTCAAGCTCCTGCGCCAGCTGACAGAAGGGCAGCAGCAGGTCTTCGTCGCCACAAGCGCGCTAGGACTGGGAATAGACCATGGGCTTATCCGCGTGGTGTTCTTCGTAGGGCAAGTAAGAAGACTGCGGGATTTCGTGCAGCAATCTGGCCGCGCTGGCCGCGATGGAGCTGCCAGCGAAGCTATTATAGTCCGAGGCGCCACGTACGCTCCTGGAGGCAAGAGGTTGGCAGGTGGCCAGTTTGCAGACATAGAGCCAGAGATGCACGAGATTGTTGAGGGCGACGGCTGCATTAGGGTGGTGGTAGACCGGGAGATGGACGGGAACGCCGCCAGGCGAGGCTGCAAGGAGGGCGAAGAGTCGTGCAGCTGGTGCCGGGAGCGGGGCAGGCCAGGGGCAGAAGGGGAGGAGAGAGCACGGGAGGTAGACTGTGCTGAGCTTGAGCACGTGTTGCACGCGCGCAGGAGCTTAGCTCGTCGAGAGATGCTGCTGCAGGCGCGAGAGCAGCTAGAAGTAGAGAGGCTAGAGGAGATGCTAGACGAGTGGAAGGGCTGCTGCCAGTGGTGTCGTGTAAACAAGTGGGCAGGCGCCGAGCAGCATCAATTAGCTGATTGCAGGCAAGAGCAGTCTGACGATGTAAGGGAAGGAGTCAGGGAGATGCTCAAGAGGGTGCGCTGGGAGAAGTACAGCTGTTGCTTCACGTGCGGCATCCCACAGTCCATCTGCGCAAGCTATAGACAGCGAGCAGACGCAGGGTGGGACAAGATTGCAGAGGCACAGTGCCAGTACGAGGGGGTGCTAGCTGCGTCAACGATATCTATCTGGGTAGCAGCCGAGAGCCTGTTTTCCGACTGGGTGCAGGAGCAGATGCGGCAAGAGGGCGTTGGGCAAGCAGAGGAGGAGCTCCAGTTTGACTCTGCACTAGCGTGGATGGCAAGACTTGTCCGGTGGGGCGGCATACAGAGCAACAAGATGTGCTGGGTGTTTGTACGATTTATGGAGCGCTTTGCAAGGTAGGGGCAGAAGTAGCTCAATTAGAATTATATCTACTAGCCGAGGGAAACGAGGGTTGTGTTGCTGTTGTAGCAGGGTGTTTGTATTGCACTAGTCTACGGGATAGCAGATCGTAGGCTGCAGCTCAGTTACTTGTATACACTGCAGACAATTCGCAACAGATAGGAAGAGAGTGAGGTAGATGTCTGTATGCTTGCCGGGGACAACGTGTACCTAGCTATCAGTAGACAGCACTGGCTGGCTCCAGCTCGGCTGTGCAACTGGACGGTCTTTGCGCGTACTACAAGTATCTCTATAGCCATTGCTGTACAAATGAGCGGGTCTGCCTCTGTCATATCGTGCGCATGCTCTAGAAGGTCGTCAGATTGCAGCTAAACAGCGAAGAGGCCAAACCACATAAGATAAATTGCTTACATACAGCCAGCAGAGCCGTAAAGACAGGAGGTGCGCGTTTAATAGGGACTTAAGATGGATATTGGATCCAATCAATCCTGTACAGGATCGCTGGCCGCCTAGCAGTCTTTCTTGGCTTGAGGCGTGCTTCGGTGACTGAAGAGGTTCTTGACGGAGTTGGTGCACAAGCTGTTCAAGAAGCTAGCAGTAAGAAAAAGCGCTCTAGGGTAGCCTAGAAGCGCAGTTGGCGGTTGGGATGTTGCGAGGGGGCGGCGCGGCTAGCGCTTAGAGGTTGCAGGGAACCGTTGTCTTGGCCAGCGCTTACGGCTCCAAGACGTTAGTAGCGTAAGCAGAGAATGCAGGGCTGTGCGTGATCGTCTAGGCACGC
>Ga0058704_10001275_pt1 | contig 11877 bp, 8 predicted proteins | sample AgamicMgSfe_FD_71363 | JGI IMG/M metagenome (GOLD analysis project Ga0058704, IMG submission 71363) | Agave microbial communities from Guanajuato, Mexico - Mg.Sf.e | ecosystem: Host-associated > Plants > Phyllosphere > Phylloplane/Leaf | place: Guanajuato, Mexico | collected 2012-05-30
CCCTCTGTTACATCTTCGTCGGATGCGATCACATTTGTGGTTTTCCTCGTTTGTCGCGTTGTTCGCGACGGAGCGCGTGTCGAGTCCGGCTTCGTCGAGGTCTTTGCGCGTTTAAGCGGCATTGTAATATTAGATCCTGGTGTGTATATTTTGAACGAACGGAAGATCGCGCAAGCGCTGACTTGAGTCGCGCAGTCTTATGTCGCTTGGAGATATGGTATCGTTCGAAAGAAAGTTGAGATCGTGGATGACGTTCGAGATCCGACGCGTCGATTCAAGCGCGTTGTTTCTGACTCTCCGCTCGGCGAAGTCAGACAGCACCCCGCACTTGGCCTTTATACATTACCACAGTATTACTATTTCACACGTCACTATCTGTAGTGATTCAGAATTACTGAGAGCCTCAAGCGGGACGAATGGACTATCGGTGATTTAATAAAATTCTGTAGATACATAGCTACACTTCGGACGGTCTGTACTCTTCCTTATACGCTCTTCCTATCTCCATAAAGATCTTTCTCGACCATATTCTTGCATATTGGATGGTAGACATCCTTATGCTGTTGGAAAGTCTTCTTCGCAAACGCCTCGTCGCACTCTTTGAGACCCCTGTACAGCGGCCTTACAAATTTCATACGTCCGACACGTCCAAGCAATTCAGCCGTTGGCTTGTAAATGCTCTTTGTTCTCGACTTGAGTCCAACGCCGAAGTATCTCGACACAAGTTCAACATTGTGACTCTTTGCGATCCCATAAGCGGAACCCATCTTCTCCACCAACTCCGGCTTCAGAGGCTCGTCCCAAGTTTGGATGGTTTCGAGGAACACCACGGTCTGGTTTGCCATCCAGCCCTCCAGGTCAGACTCCGATGGCGACCATGAAGCGTCGCTGCCATTGTTCAAGGCTACCCACTTCTTTGCAAGCGCATAACACTCGTCGACCATGCTGGTGTCGAACTTGGGTTTTGGCGGGAAACCCGGCTTGTAGAACCAGGTATCCCAGTCCACTTCTTGAAGCTGCTTTGATGCGGTACTATCTTTGGCGAAGAAGTCCAGCAATGTTGCCTTGAAATCGTAACTGTCCAGTGACTTCTCTCTGAATGTCGTGAAGTAATGAGGGATGAATTTGTCCCACTTGTCCTTTCCTACAAGCTTCTCCAGATAATACAAGAAAGTGAATCCCTTCTCGTACGGAATGCTGCTGAAAGCATCGTCAGGGTCTTTGCCCTTGAGATCAGGGATTAACTTGGTAAACTCATGGTCCTCACCAAAGAGATGGATGCTATCCGACAGTGCTTTCCAGCCGATGATAGAAGAGAAATCACGGTGAGGCTCTCCGTGAACAGCCGCTTGGATGCGTCGCTCGAGGTATACGGTCCAGCCCTCGTTAAGCCAAAAATGTTCCCAAGAAGCGTTGGTTACCAGATTACCAGACCAGGAGTGTGCCAGCTCGTGAGCGATGACGTCAATGTTCTGCTTGTCTTTCGAGATTATAGTTGGTGTCGCAAATGTATATTGAGGGTTCTCCATACCCCCAAATGGAAATGATGGTGGCAGGACGAGAACGTTGTAGGTCGTCCAAGCATATGGGTAGACAATCTTCTCAGCAGCTTCGATGAACTTCTCGGTGTCATCATCAAGTTCCCATTTGCAGCCAGTCAGCTCGTCAGGTCCGGTCCAGACAGTGCTGCGAGGGCCGACACTTGCACTGGCAAGATCACCACTGGCCAATGCAAAGAGATACGATGGAATGGCGACAGGTTGGTTGAAGGTGTACAGAAGGGATCCAGGCTCTCCGTCTTTGCCGGCTTTGTAGTCAGTGGCTCCAGTCGGCAAGCCAGAAGCGAGTACTGGCAGCGAAGAACGGATGGCGAAGGTGTAGGTAGCTTTCACGTCTGGTGTGTCCTGGCAAGGTAGCAGCGAGCGAGCATGAATTGGCTGACATTGAGAGACTGTGTTCGTTTAGCCGATGATCGTCTGCCAAACGGGGAGAAAGACGTACACATATAAGGATGCTTCTTGTTCGATGTCTGAGCAGGTGTCATCCACTGCAAGGCTGTGCAATCCTTCGTAGTGGACATGGAGATCTACAGAAAGTTAGTGCCATGATTTGTGTACCGATGGAAATACGTACATCTAGCACAACGTTATCGCCTGATTTGGGCACTTGAATAGACAGCGGATTTCCGAATGGTTCAAATCTGGCACCAAGATTCCACTCGACCTTTTGGCCTGCGACTTTGACATCATGAATATCAAGAGCGCTATCAAATATATCAGTGAGCTGATAACACTTCTCGAAGGAAATACGGCTCACCTTGTGTCGAGAACAATTTTGTCGGCTCCCTCGTGCAGCTTCTTCATCTGCAGCAAGACATTGCCAAATAGTCTCTTTCCCTTGAAGTCAACTTCGAAGTTTGCGGTGACATGTTCGCATTTCCATGCATTGTAGTTCGAAAGAGTGTTTGGATCTCGTGGCATGTGAATGGTCGCTGCATCGCCAGTTACTGGCTTCTGAAGCACCGCAGCTGGTGCTTTGTGCATGGTTCTGAACTGTACGGAGACAAAATGGGCGCTGGGTAGTTGTCTTCGGAAGTGATTGGTAGAAGCGCAAGACCGAAATATCGATGAGAAATGTTTCATGAGGTGAGAGAACGAGGGGAGGTAGAGAAACGTGGTTCACGATATGATAGCTCCTGCCATTTAAGGAAAGCGTCACGCGAGCGGCTGCACGAAGCGCACTGGTACAATTGATTTTACTCGTATTCGGGGTCGCAGAAAGATTCGAAAAGGTATTTAAGTCTGCGCATGAGATAAAATTATGTATTGCAGGTAATAAACTAGAGCTCAAGTTGCTTGCTAATTACGCCGGAAAGGAATCGCCTAAACTACATAGGTACTACGCCATCATAATCCATCGTGAGAAGAGAGAGAAAGTCCTGGGGACGCAACCCCACGAATCAAAAATGCCGGATACAGGCGTGATACATAATAGGATCTCGTCTAAGAGCTGTAAGCCTTGTCAACCTCCTTCTGGAGTTTGTTCAAGATGCCCTTGCGGTTCAGCTTCTGAGCCGAGGTAACCATGCCCTGTCACATGTCAATGTTGTTGTCTTCATATAAGGCGCAAATCACTTACGTTCTGTGGAGTCCACTCCTCGTCAGTCATGACAACACCCTCGATGATTTCAATGCCGGCAAGACCTCCCTTTTTACCCTGTGCCTGCAACTCCTTGAGGACCAATTCGTTGAGCTTCCTGTCCTGGCACATGTCCTTGAAATCCTCATTATCAACGCCGTTCTGCTTCGCTAGGTTCTTCAAAGCTGCCTCCCCAGGTACGATGATGGCAATTGGCTTGTTCTTGTCTTGAGCCGCGTACACGCAAATGTTGCCAACGATCGAAGCTGAACGGTAGATGGACTCGAGCTGAAGGCCAAGTTATTATCGCCCTCCATCATATGTTTTTCGCGGCTTACCTTTTCAAGAGCAATGTACTCTCCGTTCTGGGTCTTGACCAGATTCTTCTTGCGGTCGATGATTCTGAGATTGCCATGTTTGTCAAATTCTCCGATATCACCAGTCTTGAACCATCCATCGTGAGTAAAGGCTTCCTTGGTCTCGTCTTCGTTGTCGAGGTAGCCTGAGCTGTTACCGCCACTGCGAACCCAAATCTCTCCTTGTGCAGGAGTGTTTGTAGAGTAGTAGCCGGCATCAGGGAAATCGACCAACTTTACTTCGGCAGAGGCTGGAGGACCGCCCATGGCTGAATCGGTCCAAGCCAAGGGATCCATGAGGGCTCCCATTGCAGAGGTCTCGGTAAGTCCGTATCCGATGATCATTGGGGCAATGACCATCGAAATGAAGCGCTGAGTTTCTTTTGAGATTGGTCCTCCTCCGCACATGCAGATTCTGAGCCTGCCTCCAGTAGCTTCCTTGACCTTGCTGAAGACGACAGAGTCAACAACGCTGGTTCCCAATCCAGTCAGAGGCAGATTGGAGCTGGTCATGGCACTCTTTGCGGCCATAGCTGCCCAGAACATGTTCTTGGTGACGGTACCTGACTTTTCGACCTTGGCCAAAACACCCTTCTTCACAGTCTCCCAGACAGCTGGCACACCAACCAAGATGGTAGGCTTGAACTCGCGAATATCACCAGCGCAGTTGCGTACCGACGCGTCCGAGATTGTCTTGGGGTTGCCGTAACCCATGGTGCCACCCCAGTACAGGCAGGCATTTTCAAAGACGAATTCCAGGATATGTGCCAGAGGTAGGTAGGTAAGAAGACCATCACCGGGTCCAAGGCAAGGTCCGACAATTTCGTCAACTCCAGCGACTGGAAAACAATTAGCGGTTGAACGAGGTATGGACACGGAAAGTACACTTACTAGCTGCGAGGACATTACTGTGCTTGAGCAAGACTCCCTTTGGTGGACCAGTACTTCCCGAGGTGTACATGACAGCAAACAGATCGTCCGCCTTTGGTGGAACAGGCTCAACGTTGTGCTTCTCACCCTTGGCAACCAGCTCGTCGAACGATTGGACGGTCACATGGCTATGCGCCTGCTTGAGCTTCTCTACGTCCTCTTGTTTGAAGTCAGGGACTTCGGTGTTGTAAATGACATGTTGGATTTCCTTGACCTCTTTTAAGACCTCGATAAGCTTGAGAACGAGTGGACCATCGCAGAAGATTGCCTTTGCATGTGTCTGTAACATGGAATGCTTCAAGGCGTCGATTCCAAGACTGTCGTATGCGGTTACAATGCTCATAGATTGAGACACAGAGCCGTGAGCAATTGCGAGCCAGAAGGGGCTGGTAGAAGCAAAGATGTGTACTTTGTCCTTTGGCTCCATTCCCAAAGATCTCAATCCAGAACCGACCTTGAGAGTGAGCTTCTCATACTCGACGAAGCTCATGTACTTGTACTCGCTCAACTCGAAGTATGACCACTTCTTCTCCTCTTCGGTACCATCCTTGCGCTTGATCTTCTTGGTTTCGTGGTGAATCTGCTTGACGGTACGGCGACCGAGCGCTTTGGCATTGCCATACTTCTCAGAGCTCTTTCTGACGATGTCGTATACAGTGTTGACACCTTCCTCTGGAACGGTCCTCAATTTGTCCTTGGCGCTCGGGTGTCTTCGTGGAATAGTCTCTCCTTCGACTTTCTTGTATCCGGAAGCCTCGACAGAGTATGGTGGGCTTTTATAAGCGCGCGGCTGAGGCACGAATGTCTTTAGATTGTTCATGATGTTGCCTGTCGACTGTGATAGCGAGAAAAGAGGTAGGCTATCAAACGACATGTAGGTGAGCAGGTGATGTATCAGCCTTCACGGTAGCCGGGCTATGTAGCACATAAGCTCACAGTCTGCGTCATAGCTTGGCCGCGCGGGATCCGCGTCACGTGTTAACGGCCGCCAACTATTTTCGCGCTAGCCTTGTGATCCTCGCGTTTTTTTTTCACACAAAACATAGAGCCTTTTAACAAGTATTACACTACCATGAATTCATCGACCTATGCAGTCACGCGCTATGCTCTTGCAACAGTCACAACAATTCGTCAGATAACCTCCGAACAACGTTGATTTATCTGGTTCAACTCGCTTCTGATATTTCAGCATGCCTCTCCCAAGCGCTTTTACGGACCGAGCACATGCTGTCGAAGACGCGTCAGAAGGTAAAATTCCATGTCAAATCCACTTGAGGTTGAATAACCGGTAGGTTCAGAGACATTTCTACTCTTCTCGGAGGGTACAACCTCGACGGACCTGGGCATGGTTGATGCGAAATCCTCAGTCCTTGAACTTACAGTAGGAGCACATGACTTCACGATCAAACAATCACCGGGCATTTTACAATCCGATCGTGAGGGAGGCACCACTGGTGCAGCTGTCTGGCGCCTCAGTCCTCTTCTAGCATCATGGATGTCATCGTCCGACAACCTCTTGTTCGAGAATGAATTCCTTCACCAATCATCTTCTGTCCTTGAGCTGGGCTCGGGCATTGCAGGCTTAGTGCCTGTGATGCTCTGCTCAAAAGTTGGGCGATACGTAGCTACAGATCAGAAATATGCTCTGAAGCTGTTGCAGGAAAATATCGGCCAAAACCTAAAGATCGTTTCAGGATCGCATGGAAAGCGCAAGGCTCAGAAAGACGCCCATCGTGTCACTACTCCCGAGGTCATCGCTCTCGATTGGGAGTCGGACGATATCAAATTGTTCCTGGATATGAACCAAATGAACAACGGCGTCGACTTGGTTTTTGCAAGCGACTGCGTCTACAATTATGCTCTGATTGAGCCGTTCGTGCAGACGTGCGTCGAAGTCTGCCGGAAGAGATCACCATGCGACAAGCCTACCATATGCTTAGTAGCCCAGCAGTTGCGCCAGCCGGATGTCATGGAAGAGTTTCTTTCGGTTTTCCTTCGAGACTTTGACACCTACAGACTCTCTGACGAAGAGATCGGTGCACAACTCAGACCAGCATCAGGTTTTGCAATACACGTTGGTGTCTTGCGCAGAAGCGCGAACTGACCTCGGACACTGAGCCCATCAACCTCGCTCGGTATGTTCATCCATCTTTCTTATCAACCCCTTTTGTGATGAATATCTATTATACGTTGTTGAAATCCGACTCTACAATCATGGAGGACAAAATAGAGGCTTTTGCTGAAATACTCATCAAACATATTCGTTCAGACGTCCATGAAGAATCACATGCTGAACCCTTCCACAGTGCTGCCTAGATCATCTTGATCTCCACGGATACCTTGCGACGATCATATTGTGAGGTACTTCACCTACACATCTCTATACATACATAATGATATTTCATAGTGATATTTCATAATGATATTTCATGAATGAAACAAAAGGATTATACTATCCTTGTGCACTGCCACGTGATATGCAGAATAACTGCTTGGAGACCATACCCTAGTCTCAACCCGTCTCGCTGTACTGCCGACGCTTAGTGTCGTCTTACTGTGAGCAATGAAGCAAGGTGATGGGCATGCATGTGATCGTGAGCAATAATGAAGCAAGGTGACGGACATGCATGGAGGATCACCTCCGCCAAGTGAGTGTGGGGCAATCCGCACGTCTGGTCGAGACCAATGCAGCTTGAATAGCATACGCAAGGTGATCCGATCTCACACCGTCATTGACTTCACATTAGTCATATCCGACCACAACAGTCTGACCGAGTCAATACCGCGATCCTGGCTGTCCAAGGTAAAAGGCGAAACTACCGGCCTCTCCTCTTCCTCTTCGTCTTTCTTGCCGTCTTCACCGTGGCTTTCAACCGCTTCAGCTCACGTGTTAGCCTGCTCGGCTCACATCTGAATCCTTTCAAGACATCTTCCTCCCGACCAATCACAACTGCAAGTATGGCATCTTCAAGATATCAAAAGCCACCTCAGGCGCCGCCTCTCTTCACCGCGACTCCAGAATCACTGATCTCGGACACGCGACGCCTCATCGACCGATCGCGAGGTGTTCAAGATCATATTGTCAAGAGTGTCACTTCTGACAGTGCCTCTTTCAAGAATGCTCTGCTTCCAATCGCCCAAGATGACAACCACATGGCATTGGAGTCTCACATCATCGGCTTCTATCAGGCCGTTTCCACAGACGCGAAGCTGCGTGATGCGTCGACGGAGGCGGAGAAGGAGATGGATGATTACGGTATTGAAGCGGCCATGCGCGAGGACGTCTTCAAGTTGCTCGATGCGGCAGTGAATAAGAAGGAACAGCTTGACCCGGAGAGCCAGAGGTTGTTGGAGAAAGAGCACAAGGGCTACATTAGAATGGGTCTGGGTGTACCGGCTGGTCCTCAAAGAGACCGCTTCAAGGAGATTAAGAAGAGACTTAGCGAGCTAAGCATCATGTTCCAGAAGAATCTGAATGAAGAGCAAGGCGGTCTGTGGTTTACCTTGGAAGAGCTCGAGGGTGTACCAAAAGACGTGGTCGAAGGTCTACACAAGGGTAAAGGAGAACATGAAGGCAAGGTCCGCCTCACTTTCAAATACCCAGATCTCTTCCCTACACTGAAGTACGCCAAGAATGCAGAGGTTAGACGGAAGGTGTTTGTCGAGAACGAGAACAAGTGCAACCAGAACGTTCCACTCTTCCGCGAAGCTATCGTCCTCCGTGATGAGGCTGCTAGAATTCTTGGATACCCAAATCATGCGACGTTCCGCATCGAAGACAAGATGGCCAAGACGCCAAAGACAGTTGACGATTTCTTGAGTGACCTGCGTGGCCGTCTCGCGCCTGGTGGGTTGGAGGAGATCAAGAAGCTCAAGACACTTAAAGACACGGATCTCAAGCAAAGGGGTCTGGAGAAGCAGAACGACGGCAAGTACTATTTGTGGGACAACCGCTACTATGATACTTTGATGCTTGAGCAAGAGTACTCTCTTGATCAGGAAGCCATTGCGGAGTACTTTCCTCTTCAAACGTGCATTCAAGGAATGTTGCAGATCTTCGAGGAGCTCTTCGGTCTCGTCTTTGTGCAGGTCACAGGCGAGGATCGCGACAAGATCAGTCCATCCGGCAAGGGTGATGATATTGTCTGGCACTCTGACGTGCAGGTTTTCAGTGTTTGGGATGACGAAGCAGAGGGCAGCGGATTCGTTGGATATCTGTATCTTGATCTTCACCCAAGAGATGGCAAGTATGGACACGCGGCCAACTTCAATCTTCAGCCGGGTTTCATCGACAGCAATGGCACCAGAAGATACCCAGCCACTGCTCTTGTCTGCAACTTTTCTAAGCCAACACCAAAGAAACCAAGTCTGCTCAAGCACGATGAGGTAGTCACTCTGTTCCACGAGGTATGTCAGATCTGAGACGCAAGATGATGGTCTTAACTAACCATAACAACAGCTCGGCCACGGTATCCACGACCTCGTATCGCGCACCACCTACGGCCGCTTCCATGGTACATCAACAGTCCGCGATTTCGTCGAGGCGCCCTCCCAAATGCTCGAAAACTGGTGCTGGACACCATCGCAACTGCGCTCACTCAGCAAACACTATTCGCACATGTCTCCGGCATACAAGCAGACCTGGACCGATAACGCCAAATCTGGCGCCACGCAGCCACCAGAGACCATGCCCGACGACCTCATCAACAACATTATCCGCACGCGCCACGTCAACGACGCTCTTTTCAACTTGCGCCAGCTCCACTTTGGTATCTTCGACATGACAGTTCACGAGCCATCGTCGCACTCCGAAGTGCAGTCGATGAAGATCACAGACATCTACAACCGACTACGCAAGGAGATCTCCAAGCTCGACGGACCAGAAGAGCAAGGAGCAGGTTACGAATGGGGTAACGGTGAGGCAACATTTGGACACTTGATCGGTGGATACGATGCAGGCTATTACGGATATCTCTCCAGTCAAGTCTACAGCACAGACATGTTTTACAGCGTTTTCAAGAAGGATCCCATGAACGGCAAGGAAGGACGTAGGTACAGGCACACAGTTCTCGAGAAGGGTGGTAGCCAGGACGAGATGAAGACGCTCGAGGAGTTCTTGGGACGCCAACCTAGCACCGAGGCGTTCTATCGCGAATTGGGACTCTCGAAATAGACCGTGTGTTTGTGGTAAGGTGTGAAAGAGGGACTCTGGCAAGATAGAACCCTACTCTCTAGCTTCCTGCTGGCATACAATTCCAAAAACTAAACTCTACTCGTCGATGTGTATCTACTGTGTCAAAGCTGTATACCAAGAGCCCATCGTCGTGACATACTTCTCAAGACTCTTTTAACCTGTAACTTTGCACTCGTGAATAATTCGCGCAATGCTCAAGCTAGACCTTGACGCATATCACAAGTGGTGCATGAAACATGATACAGTAGATTGCGTACTCACTTCTCGGCGGCGTGGATCGCATTTTCCCGACCCAGGCGCTTTTCTCGTCGTGTGAATCGAAGTCGTCTTGGCTCGTTCATGGCATACTTGGCTGCTCCATCAGCTGCGTGCTCTGGATCTTGGATTCTGAAGGAGACTCACGGGCCCCTGTGGTGCATATCAGAGAGGGCATTGGCTGTGCCAAGTGAAAGTGTATGATAAGAAAAAGGTTACTCGGTCTTGATGTCTAATAGAGATCGCGCCGTATCTGCTTGGTGATGGATTGGGTCTTTTTGCCGAGACGGAGGAGGTCTCGGACCTGAAACTTATGGTTATACCTCCTTGTCATGCTCTAGCTCTGTTATATTGCCACTCTGGGTGCCTCTGGTGTAGTGATGGAGACTTTGGTTGTCGTTGTGGATGTGTGATGGTAATTCAGTGTGAACTTATTGTAGCTACTCCACGAGTTCTGTCGTGAAACGCGAATCCACACTATTATCACATTACGGCTCCGGCGATGATCAAACTTGGTATCGATATCTACAGAAGAGCTCGAACACTCCGTCCGAACTGCACAGAAGTGTGATTACCTGATGTGTGCTATGTGATGGGTGATAAAAGGCATCAGATACGGCGTCAGACACGCGGCTTGATTCACCAGCGGCGACACGGAAGACTATGTGCATCGACACCAGCGAAACAACTTGATCCGGGATTGGGAGTACCAATGAAACAAAGCCTTCATGGACGCAGTCAGTAGATACTGCCCTCAATGATTGGGATATGTCATGACTAGATGCCGTCGGTCGCCTCGAGGGTATTTGCGGGCTCATCACCACTTCAGTAGATACGGTATACATTTCTACCATTGTTTCTCAGGATATCTGAAATGCGAGCCGGCATTAACATCACAAGCGCACCCCCTGCGCAATCAATACTACGACACAGAACATGCTACGTCGTACTCGTATTAGTATACCGGCTAATCACTCCTTCAGGAGCACACATGTAGTCGATGATCGAGAACGCAACCACGAAACGGATGTTCATATGACGATCGCACAAGAGCCTCGTAGGTCACCTCGCATGGCCAGCACGCGCTGGTATACATGTACAACGTCGATCATGTGGTACGGCAGGAAGATACATGTGTACTCGTGCTGTTGGCTCCGTCAGTGTAGCGCGCGTGCGGGGTAGATATGGCTTTTTGTGCGGAGGTCGAGTGGGATGCGATCGGGAGATTACAGACAGAATGAGGTAAGTTGCGGTAGCTGGGAAGAAGAAAAAACATATGCGAGATAGTTGGTCGTTGTAGGTAGGTGTGCTATTGGCTTACAGTCACGTCGTCTGCTGTGGTGAGGGGTTGTGTGCACTGCGAGTCAGACCCGCTCGTCATTGGGAGTTCATGCGGAAGCAATTGAGGGCGCCATCGCACCGAGTCAAGACACGATTCGCTACGTCACTGTACTGATATAGATGCGATAGTGAGACTGTGGTTGTCGGCATAAATGGATATCAAAGCGGTGATATTTGTTATGGCTTCTCACAGATGTCGATTCACGGGATTGAAAGTGATGCCGAATGACGAAGGGCGCATTATGGTGCAGTGATAACGGAGAAGATCTCAATGCGGAAGAAAGTCTTGTGATCGTGAGCGGAAGTGGACAAGCCGCCGAGAGATGCTGATACAGTATCATTTGCCCTTGTTACAAAGAGCCGTGAAGTGCTGCAGATGTCAAACCTACGCCGTCTATGCAGAGGCGATCTAGACGCATGTACCGGTATCAGTTCTACGGCGATTCGTAGAAGGACACGGTGACCTGAAGCACGCAAACTGCTGAACATGAATCAATGTGAGGAAGAGAGGCGTGTCTCAGACTCTCAGACATCGCGGTCCGTCTTGGTGAGTGCCCCGGGTGTCAGAGAATCCGTTGCAGGCAGGCAAGTGCCGGTAGCATCATTGCTCGCTTGCGACGCGTGCACAAAAGAAAATCGTAGAAGAAGAAGAAGAATGAAAAA